>Ga0056903_1000276_pt1 | contig 27027 bp, 23 predicted proteins | sample EBPBio142005_DNA_FD_55025 | JGI IMG/M metagenome (GOLD analysis project Ga0056903, IMG submission 55025) | Wastewater treatment Type I Accumulibacter community from EBPR Bioreactor in Madison, WI, USA - Reactor 1_6/14/2005_ DNA | ecosystem: Engineered > Bioreactor > EBPR > Anaerobic-Aerobic >...
CAGCCCGGCCTTCCGGGCAACACCCCGCCGACGGTCGGCGCGCCCGGCGAGCCGGTGCGGGTGCAGCGGCCGCGGGTGATGATGTCGCAGCCCGGGCAGTCGGTGGGCGGCCCGCCTCCGCAGGAACGCATGCGCCGTCCGGCCCCGATGCAGAACGCTGCGCCGCCCGGCCCGCGCCGCATGGAGCGCATGGCCCCGCCCCCGCCTCCGGCGGCGCCGCCCGGCGGCCGAATCGAACGTCGGGAACGAGAATCCCGTCTCAATCCGTGATGCGCAAAGTGCTTGTCACGGGCGAAAATTGACCGCAAGCTAGCAGCCAATGACCGGTTGCGTCGCAATTCGACGTAGCAGGGTACGAATCGCCGACCCCGGCGGGGAAATCCGGATCCCCCCTGTTCCGCTCCCCGTCGGGCGTCGGCACCTTACCGAACGGCGCACTGCGCCGTTTTTTTGTGCCTGCAGTTCGATTCGGCGGGCCGAGCGCGCCCGATCCCGCGTATCCGCGCGGCATGCGGGCGCGAGCCGCGCGTAAAAAACGCCCAAAAAAAGGGGCCGAACGTCCCCCGACATTCGGCCCCTGGCTCCCTCGGCGCGCGCATGGCCAGCCCTGTTCCACCCCGGCCAGCGCTTTCGCGCTTGCCGCGCTGAGTGCCACTGGAGAGAAGCAGGGAGCGTGCCAACTTTCGCCTCGGGAATGCCCGTGCGCGACGACAACGCTAGACTTTCCGCCTGCGCCACCGTTCGACGATACCGGTTCATGCCATGAGCGACTTCCACTCCTACGACGTCATCGTGATCGGCGGCGGCCATGCCGGCACCGAGGCCGCGCTGGCGTCCGCGCGCGCCGGTGCGCGCACGCTGCTGCTGACCCACAACATCGAGACCGTCGGCGCGATGAGCTGCAACCCGGCCATCGGCGGCATCGGCAAGGGTCACCTGGTGAAGGAGATCGACGCGCTCGGCGGGATCATGGCGCGCGCCGCCGACGCCGCCGGCATCCAGTGGCGCCGGTTGAACGCGTCGAAGGGCCCCGCGGTGCGCGCGACCCGCTGTCAGGCCGACCGCGCGCGATACCGCAGCTTCATCCGTCGCGCGGTCGAGACACAGCCCAATCTGACCGTGTTCCAGTCGGCGGTCGACGACCTGGTCCTGGAAAATTCCCCCGAAGGCGACGCGGTGCGCGGCGCGGTCACCAACACCGGCCTGCGCTTCCGCGCCGACGCGGTGGTGCTGACCGCCGGCACCTTCCTCGCCGGCAAGATCCACATCGGCGAGACCCAGTATGCCGCCGGGCGCATGGGCGACCCGCCCGCGACCACGCTCGCCGCGCGCCTGCGCGAGCGGCCGTTCGCGATCGACCGCCTCAAGACCGGCACGCCGCCGCGCATCGACGGCCGCAGCCTCGACTACGCGGCGATGGAGGAGCAGCCCGGCGACGATCCGCGCCCGGTGTTCTCGTTCCTGGGCAGCGCCGCCGACCATCCGCCGCAGGTGTCGTGCTGGATCACCCACACCTCCGAGCGCACCCACGAGATCATCCGCGGCGCGCTGCACCGTTCGCCGCTGTACAGCGGGCAGATCGAGGGCATCGGCCCGCGCTACTGCCCGTCGATCGAGGACAAGGTGGTGCGCTTCGCCGAGAAGGCCAGCCACCAGATCTTCGTCGAGCCCGAGGGCCTCGACGTGTTCGAGATCTATCCCAACGGCATCTCGACCTCGCTGCCGTTCGACGTGCAGCTCGAACTGGTGCGCAGCATCCGCGGCTTCGAGCGGGCGCACATCACCCGCGCCGGCTACGCGATCGAGTACGACTTCTTCGACCCGCGCGGGCTGAAGACCTCGCTCGAGACCAAGCTCGTCTCCGGCCTGTTCTTCGCCGGCCAGATCAACGGCACCACCGGCTACGAGGAAGCCGCCGCGCAGGGCCTGATCGCCGGCCTCAACGCCGCGCGCCACGCACAGTCGAAGGACGCCTGGTCGCCGCGCCGCGACGAGGCCTACATCGGCGTGCTGATCGACGACCTGATCACCCACGGCACCAACGAGCCGTACCGCATGTTCACCAGCCGCGCCGAATACCGGCTGCAGCTGCGCGAGGACAACGCCGACCTGCGCCTGACCGAACGCGGCCGCGCGCTCGGCCTGGTCGACGACGCGCGCTGGGAGCGGTTCTCGCGCAAGCGCGATGCGGTCGCGGCCGAAACCGCGCGCCTCGCCGCGGTGTGGGCGGCGCCGAACAACGCGCTCGGCCGCGAGGCGGTGGCGACGCTGGGCATCGAGCTCAGCCGCGAGACCCACGCGCTCGATCTGCTGCGCCGCCCGGAACTCGGCTACGCGACGCTGATGACGGTGCCGCTGCTCGGCCCGGGCGTGGACGACGCGAACGTGGCCGAACAGGTCGAAATCGAGGCGAAGTACGCCGGCTACCTCGCCCGCCAGCGCGAGGAGATCGCGCGCCAGCAGCGTCACGAACACACGCCGATCCCGGCCGCGTTCGATTACGCCAGGGTCCGCGGGCTGTCGAACGAAGTGCAGCAGAAGCTCGAACGCGTGCGCCCGCAGACCGTCGGCCAGGCGCAGCGCATCCCGGGCATGACCCCGGCGGCGATCTCGCTGCTGCTGGTGCACCTGACCAAGCGACGCGGCGCGGCCTGAGGGCGTCGCGACGGCCACGCACCAAAGGGGGAACGGCATGCCCAAGGCGAGCGAAATCGCGCGGTCGCGGGTCACCGCAGCCGACTGGAGCAAGTGGCTGGCCGGGATCCTCGGTTTTCTCGGGGCGATGCTGTGCGCGTGCGTCGCGGTGATCCTGGCGCCGGTCCACTGGGGCTTCTTCACGTTGCTCGCGGTAGGCGTCGCGGCGGCCGTCCTTCCGATGACCATCGCGCTGCGCGCCATGCGCAGCGGGTCGGCCGAGTTCAAGACCGCGTGGCTGGCGCTGCTGGCCGTTGCGCTGCTGGCCTGGGTGGCCGGTGGCGGTTGGATCAAGCGAACGGTCGGCATGGAGATGGCGCTGCGCGAGGTCGTCGCGTCCGATCGTGCCGCGAATCTGCGGATGTGGGCGATGGACAAGGGCGATCGTCCGGCCGCGACGCGCCCGCCGGACGCCGTGGACAGTCGCAACGCCTTCGCGATCGCGGGAAACCGGTTCCGGCAGTTCGACGCGCGGCGCGTGGAGCACTATCGCCGCTATCTGCAGGCACTGGACGACGTCGACTGGGAGGCGATGTCGGACCCGTGGACGGCCGGCCCCGCCAGCGAGCACAAGGCGAAGGAAGCGCGCTTCCAGGCCGGCTTCGATGCGCTCGATGCCTGGTATGCGGCCGAGGTCGACAGCCTGAAGACCCTGCGCGCCGACCTCGCCGCGCTGGCCCTGCCGGCGGCGCAGGCGCAGCAGTTCGAGGGGCGGGTGGCCCGTCTCGAGCACCAGTTGCGGACGCAGGGCTATTCCGAACGGCTGCTGCTGGATCGCGCGCATCAGATGGCGATCACGCTGGACACGGTCCGCTGGTCGCACGACACCGATGCGGTCCGCTTCCGCTCGCGGGAGGACTCGCTCGCCTACGGCGAGGCGCAGACGCTGCTGCAGCGCGCGATCAACAACCGGGAGTACGTGCGTCGACAGTTGCACGGTGGCGTCGGTCGCTGAGCGGGCGGATGCACGTATGCGTCGCATCCTGCTGATCGGCCCCGGTGGCGCGGGCAAGTCGACGCTGGCGCGGCGGCTCGCCGAACGGCTCGACCTGCCGCTGATCCATCTCGATGCGCTGTACTGGCGGCCCGGCTGGTCGGAACCCCCGAAGGACGCATGGTGGGCGACGCTCTCCGGCCTGCTGCAAGGCGAGGCCTGGGTGATGGACGGGAACTACGGCGGCACGCTCGACCTGCGCCTCGCGGCCTGCGACACCGCGATCCTGCTCGACCTGCCGCCGTGGCAGTGCCTGTGGCGCGTGCTGCGGCGACGATGGCGGCATCGCGGCCGCGCGCGGCCTGACATGCCTCCGGACTGTCCGGAGCGGCTGGACGCGGCGTTCCTGCTGTGGATCGCGACCTGGCGGCTGCGCCGCGGCGGCGACGTGCGGCGGCGGCTCGCGCGCGCGGCGCAGGCGGGCGTGGACACGCGCGTGCTGCGCTCGCAGGCTGCGGTGGAGGCCTTCCTCGCCGCGCTGCCGGCGCGGCGCTGACGACTCACGCCTCGAAGCGGTCGCCGGGCGCGTCGGGAGAGGCGTCGCCGTCGTCGGCGTCGGCATCGCCGGTCCGGGTGCGATGCCACGGCAGCGGCAGTCCGAACAGCAGCCCGAACAGCAGCGCGAGCCGGCTCGATGGCGTCTCGCGATACGGCGGCGGCTGCCCGCCGGCATCCGGCTCCAGCGAGAACGCGCCGCCGTCGAGTTCCGCGATCAGCGCGCGCGCCGCCTCGAACTGGTCCTCGGCCACGCGCACGCGGGTGCCGCCGATCGCCTGGCGCCACTCCCAGTTCGCGAGATTGGTCTGGTCGTCGCTGACGATCGCGTCGATGCCTTCGGCCTGCAGCCGGCCGCAAACGATATGGGCCTCGATCGGATCGAGATAGCTCGCGACGGTGCGGTGCATGCGGATGCCGGAGGGACGCGACAGGCGTACCCTAGCAGAATGACGCCTCTTCTCCGTCCGCTCGCCCTCTCCGCGCTCGTCCTGCTCGCCGGCTGCGGCGAGGAGGCGCCGGCCCCGAAACCGCTGCGCGTGGGCGACCTCGCGATCGAGGCCTGGCCGCTGCCGGCGATGCCCGGCTCGGCCCAGCCCGATCTGGTGGCCGCGCCCGACGGCCGCATCCTGCTGAGCTGGCTCAACGTCCAGGCCGGGCGCCGGCCGGCGCTGCAGATGGCCGAGCGCTTCGCCGACGGCCACTGGGAGGGCCCGCGCACGATCGCCGTCGGCAACGCGATGTTCGTGAACTGGGCGGACACGCCGCACCTGATGGTCACCGGCGACCGTGCGCTGTGGGCGCACTGGCTGCAGAAGTCGGCCGACGCACCGTACGCCTACGACGTGATGCTGGTGCGGTCGATGGACCACGGCATGAACTGGAGCGCGCCGGTGCGCGTCCACGACGACGGCACCGCGACCGAGCACGGCTTCGTCTCGTTCTGGCCGCAGGGCGAAGACCGCCTCGGCATGGCCTGGCTGGACGGCCGCCGGACCGGCGATCAAGCGAAGGCCGATGCCGGCGGCGATCACGCCGGGCACGATCCGGGCGAGGGCGGCGGTGCGATGACCCTGCGCGCGGCGGTGTTCGACGGCAACCTGCGCGCGCGCCAGGCGGCCGAAATCGACGCCCGCACCTGCGACTGCTGCCAGACCGCCGCCGCGGCGACGGCGGACGGTGCGCTGCTGGTCTATCGCGACCGCAGCGACGACGAGATCCGCGACATCTACGCCACCCGCTTCGACGGCAAGACCTGGTCGACGCCGGTGGCGGTGCATGCCGATGGCTGGAAGATGCCGGCCTGCCCGGTCAACGGCCCGTCGGTGGCCGCGCGCGGCGCGGACGCGGTGGTCGCCTGGTTCACCATGGCGAACACGGGGACGGGCACGGGGACGGGCGACGTCCCGGCGGTGCAGCTCGCGCGTTCGACCGACGGCGGCGCGCGGTTCTCCGCGCCGGTGGTGGTGGATCGCGGCGCGCCGGTGCTGGGGCGGGTCGCGGTGGCGATCGACGCCGGCCAGGTCTGGCTGCTGTGGCTGCGCGAGGACGCCGGGAAACAGTCGCTGTGGCTGGCCCGCTACGCGCCCGACCTGTCGAAGGAACTGCAGCGCACCAAGCTCGCCGACCTGCAGGGCGCCGGCCATGCCACCGGCTTCCCGCGGATCGCGCTCGGCGCCGACGCCGCCTACGTCGTGTGGACCGAGGTCGTCGACGGCGCGCCGCAGTTGAACGGCGCGCGGATCGCACTCGCCGCGGCGCCCGCGCCGCGTTCCTGAACAGGCGCCCGCCGCGCCCGCCGCCGGCGATGGCCGGCGGCGGCGAACGGCGGCGTTATCCTCGGCATGGACGACCCTCGTCGGCGCTGCGCGATGTCGTTCCCGCGCCCGACGCGCACACCCGGAGGTGCCATGGCCACGCGATCCGCCACTGTCCGACCGTCGCTCGTCTCGATCGCCGCGCTGATCGTCGTCTCCGGCTGTACGTCCCTGTCTTCTCCGCCCCACGTAGCCCAGGAGCTTCCCATGACCGTCACCGACGCTTCCGTGACTGCCGACGAGGTCGGTCGGCGCATATTGAAACTGATCGGGAACCTGCACGACGCCCGCGATCTCTCGCCGGAACGCATCGAGCAGGAGACGGGGTTCAAGGTCGAGTTCAATCCCGACGACCGCAACATCTACGGCTTCGGCGGCAAGCTCACGGACGCGTGGTCGTACAGCCTCGTCTCCACGCCGGACAAACAGGGGGAAAAGCCGGGCAGCCTGCGCTTCTCCTTCGACGACACGACGGCGGCCCACGCCGATCCGGCGCCGGTCTGCAGGCTCGGTTTCGACGACTACTCCAGGGCGCTCATCGCCGCGGGCTACACCGGAAAGCCGCTCCACGGCTATCGCGGCGTGGAGGGCTGGTATTTCACCCGCGGCAACATCGGCGTGATGGCCTACACGATCGGCAAGGTCGATCCGTCGGCCGGCCCGGCATGCCTCTCGAAACTCATCATCAGCGCGTACGCGTGAGGAGGGCGGGATGGCGACGAAGGACGAAAAGAAGCTGGAAGCGCTGATCGCCGATTTCGAGAAAGGCAATCCCGCGGCCGCCAGGAATTTCCGGGACCTGGTCAACGACACGCCCACGCTGAAGGCCAACCTGCTGGACGCGATCCACAAGGGCAATCTCGACAAGATCGGGCCGTTGCCCGCCGGCCTGCCCGCGGGCGTGCTCGGAGGCTACGACCCGACGACCAAGAGCATGGTGCTGCCGGTCGATGTCCTCAACGTGATCGACAAGGATGCGAAGCTGTCGAACACGATGCGGATGGTGGTGACCCACGAATCGGCGCATGCGGTCAACAAGCAGTCGATCGAGAAGGCGGATGCGGCGTTCGACGCCAGTCTCGCGAAAATCGCGAAGCGCCCGTCGCCGCACGACTACACCAACGTCATCAAGACCCACAACGCCAGCGAGCGCCTGCGCGAAGCGGCCGACCAGATCGGCGGATTCAACGCGCTCGCGGCGCACGTCCGCAAACAGAATCCGTCGGCGAAGCCGGGCGAGCTCTACGAAAAGCTGTACCACTCCAGCGACCAGATGGAGCAGTATTTCGACGTTTCCGGCACGCCGCCCAAGCAGACGTTCGCGCCCAAGGCCGGCCTGACCGTGGACAAGAACGGGCACATCGCGCCGACCAAGGCGAACATCGACGCGATGGCCAAGCATTTCTACGACGCCAACGGGTACCAGGAGATCTACGGGGTGCGCGCGTTGCAACGGGCGGTCGCGGTGGAAGGCGCCGCCCAGTCCGCGGCGGCGGCCAAGGACCCGAAGTACACGCCGCCCGAGGTCCGGGTGAACCTCAAGGACCTGGGCCTGGACGGCAAGGTGGCGTTTCCGCCCGGTTCCGGGATCACCGACACCAGCCCCGGGCCGGTGGCGCCGAAGGCGCCCGTGTCGCCGATCGAAGGCGCTTCGCCGCGCGTCGCCGAACCGGCGCCCGCGCTTTACCAGCAATCGGTGTCCGCGCTGGAGAAACTCGGCGCCGGAACCGCGGCGCTGGGCAATCGCGAGCAATTCAACGCGGTCGCCGCGGCGATGGCGGTCAAGGCGCAGCACGACGGCCTCGAGCGGATCGATGCGGTCGTCGCGAGCCGCGACGGCAAGGGCCTGATCGCGGTCCAGGGCGACCCGTCGACGCCGCAGGCGAAGACCAGCTACGTCGACAGCGCGATGGCCGCGGCGCAGCCGCCGGAGCAGAGCCTGGCGCAACTGCAGCGCGAACAGCCGCAGGCGGCGATCGCGCAGCCGGCCCAGCAGGCGAGCGCGCCGACGCGCTGAGCGCGCTCAGCCGCGGTGTTCGGCGGCGAGGTAGTCCTCGCTCTGCATCTCGATCAGGCGCGAGGCGGTGCGCTCGAACGCGCCGACCAGGCGTTCGCCGCGGTACAGCGCGGCGGGCGCGGCGTCGGCGGTGCAGACCAGGTTGACATGGCGGTCGTAGAGTTCGTCGATCAGGGTGACGAACCGCCGCGCCGCGTCGTCGCTGCGCGCATCGAAGGTCGGCACCCCGCCGAGCAGCAGGGTGTGGAACTCGGTCGCGATCTCGATGTAGTCGGCGCTGCCGCGCGGCCCTTCGCACAGCGCGGCGAAGTCGAACCAGGCCATGCCGGGGCTGCGCGCGCGCACCTCGATGCGCCGGCCCTCGACCACGATGCCGGCGTCGCGATGGCCGTCGTCGCCGCCCAGCGCATGCCAGCGTTCGTCGAGCCAGGCGTCGCCGGCGGCGTCCAGCGGCGCGCGGTACACCGGCGAGCGCACCAGCGCGCGCAGCCGGTAGTCGTGGTCGCTGATCAGGTGCACGACCTCGCAGTGGCGTTCGATCAGCGCGATCGCCGGCAGGAAGCGCACCCGCTGCAGGCCGTCCTTGTACAGCTCGGACGGCGCCGCGTTGGAACTGGTCACCAGCGCCACGCCCTCGTCGAACAGGCGTTCGAGCAGGCGTCCCAGCAGCATCGCGTCGCCGATGTCGCTGACGAAGAATTCGTCGAGCACCAGCACCCGCAACTGCGCGCGCCACTCGCGGGCGATCGCCGCCAGCGGGTCGCGCTCGCCGGCGTGCGCGCGCAGGCGCTCGTGCACGTCGCGCATGAAGCGGTGGAAATGGGTGCGCCGCTTTTCCCGGATCGGCAGGCCGGCGTAGAACAGGTCGATGAGGAAGGTCTTGCCGCGGCCGACGCCGCCCCACAGGTACAGGCCCCGGGGCCCGGGCGTCACCGGCTTGCCGAACAGCGCGTCGAGCAGGCCCTTGCGCGGCGGCGGCGCGGCGAGCGTCGCGTGCAGGCGGTCCAGCACCGCCAGCGCGGGATGCTGCGCCGGGTCGTCGTTCCATTCGCCGCGGGCCACGCCTTCGGCGTAGCGCGCGGAGGGCAGCGCCGCGTCGCTCATGCCGCGGGGTCGGCGGGCGGTTCGGGCAGGTACGGCTGCGCGAAATGCTTGATCGCGCCGCGCAGGTCCATCAGCCGGCGATGGAAGAAGTGGCTGGTCTCGGGCATCCGCACCAGCTCGGCGTCGGGATGGTGTGCGGCGACCTTGCCGAACCAGTCGTAGACCGCCTGCGGATCGACCACCTCGTCTTCCTCGCCCTGCAGCACGCGCCACGGCATCGACGGGGTGACGATGCGGTCGAAGTCCCAGCGCCCGGCCGGCGGCGCGATCGACAGCAGCAGCGCCGGCTGCAGCTCGGCCGCGGCGCGCAGGCTGACGTAGGCGCCGAAGCTGAAGCCGGCCAGCCACAGCGCATCGGCCGGCCGCGTCGCGCGCACCCAGGCCACGACCGCGCGCAGGTCCTCGACCTCGCCGTCGCCGTGGTCGAACGCGCCGTCGGAGGCGCCGGCGCCGCGGAAGTTGAAGCGCACCGTGGTCACGCCCAGCTCGCGCAGGGCGCGGGCGGTCATGGTCACGACCTTGTTGTGCATGGTCCCGCCCTCGGTCGGCAGCGGGTGGCAGATCACCGCCACCACCGGCTGCGCCGGGACATCGGCCTCGGGCGGATCGACCGCCGCCTCCAGCCCGCCGGCGGGGCCGGGCAGGGTCAGGGTGGTCGAGCTCTCGGGAAAGGCGGGCGACGTCATCGGGCCATGATACCGGGCGGGGCCGGCGGCGGCCCCGTCCGGTCCAGGGCGGCGCGGTTCAGGGGCGGCGCGGCTCAGGGTCGGCGCAGGCGGAAGCCGACCACCAGCGGATCGTGGTCCGAACTGCGCCGCGGCGAGCGGTCCTCCGGATGCGCCTGGTAGCCGCGGCCGTCGGGCTCGTCGGCGTTGACGTGCCATTCCGCCGCGCCGGCCAGCCGCGCGGCCAGCGCCGGACTGAGCAGGGCGTGGTCGAGGCGGCCGCTCTGGCCGGCGAAGACGTAGCTGTAGGGCGTCCCGCGCTGCCCGGCGAAGGCGTCGCGCCAGCCGGCATCGACCAGCGCCTGCACCGGATCTTCCTTGGCGTAGGCGTTCAGATCGCCGACGATCATCGCCAGATCGCTGCCGGAACGGGTCGGATCGGTGCGCAGCCAGGCGTCCAGCCGGCGCGCGGACGCGGTGCGGGCGGCGTTCCAGCAACCCTGGCCGTCGTGGCGATCGGCCTCGTCGCCGGTCGCGCCGCCGCAGCCCTTGGACTTGAAGTGGTTGGCGACCACGGTGAACACCGGGCCGTCGCCGGCGCGGAAGCTCTGCGCCAGCGGCGGCCGGCTGCGGCTGCCGAACAGGTCGTCGGCGAGGGTCGCCGCGGCGCCGACCGGCTGCACCCGCGAGGCCCGGTAGATCAGCCCGACCCGGATCGCGTCCGCGCCCTGGTCGGCGTCGGTGGCGACGAAGCGCCAATCGCCGTCGCCGGCGTTGTTCAGCGCCGCGACCAGCTGCGCCAGCGCCGAATCCGGCCCGAAGCCGTCGTTCTCCAGCTCCATCAGCGCCGCGATGTCGGGCTTGAGGCCGCGGATGGTCGCCACCAGCCGCGCCTGCTGGGCCAGGTGCTCGGCCTCGGTGCGCGCGCCGCGCGGGGTCGGGTAGCCGCCGCCGTGGCCGTCGCCGTTGAAGAAGTTCTCGAGGTTGAAGCCGGCTACGCGCAGGTCGCCGGCGACCCGCGGCGCGCGCGGCGGCGCGTTGCGGGCGAAGCGCGGGGCGGCGGACGGGAGCAGCAGCACTGCGCCGTGGCGGAGGTCGACCACGCCCTCGACCGCGCGCACCCGCGTGCCGGCGCGCGGCGCGCCGCCCGCGGGCAGCCAGGCCGGGGCGGCCGGCGATTCGGCGTCGCTGCCGTCCTCCAGCAGCAGGGTCCGCCGGGCGTTGTCCGCCGCGATCGCCTGCAGGGCCTCGCCCGGACGCGCGGCGTCGCTCGGGGTGCGCAGGCGATCCCCGAAGTTCACCGTCAGTTCGCCGTACTTGTCCAGACGATCGCTGCCGGCCACCGTCAGCGGCGCGGCGATGCGGACGCGCATCCCGGCATGGCGGTTCCAGTCGTCCGGCGGCGCGCGCAGCACGACCGGCTTCGGCAGCCGGCCGCGGCCGAGTTCGGCCACGTCCACCGCCTGCAGCGTGGTCCGGGTGCCGCGGCCGTTGTCCAGTTCGGCCACGGCGCCGCGGACCCGGACCCGCTCGCCGACCGCGGGCGCCGGCATCCCGGTGACGAACAGCGCATCGGAGGTGGCGGGATCGCCGTCGCCGCCGTCCTGCACGAACCAGCCGTCGCTGCGGAGCGCGGTGACCACGCCTTCGACCGTCGCCTCGCGGCCGGCCTGCGGACTGCGCGCGTCGCGGCCCTGGACGGCGCCGATCGGCAGGGTCTGCGCCTGCGCGGCGGACGCCAGCAGCAGGGCGGCCAGCAGGACGAACGGGCGGGTGCGGCGGAACGGCATGGGGGCACTCCGGGAGTCGGAAAGACGAACGCCGCCCGGAGGCGGCGTTGCGGAAACGGAAGGACCGGCGTCCGGGCTCAGGACTTGCCGATTTCGTCCAGCATCCAGTCGACGGCGGCCTTGACCTGCTCGTCGGTCAGCGCCGGGTTGCCGCCCTTGGCGGGCATCACGCCGGCGGTGCCCTGGAAGCCTTCGATCGCGTGCTTGTACAGCGTGTCCTTGCCCTTGGCGACGCGGGCGCCGAGCCCGGCGGCGTCGAGCTTCGGCGCGCCGCCAGCGCCCGACTTGTGGCAGCCGGCGCAGAGGTTGTCGAAGATCACGCTGCCGTCGGTGGTGCCGCCGTAGGCCACTTCGGCGCTGGCGGCGGCCTTGGCGGCCTCCTCGGCGGCGGCCTGCTGGGCCGCGCCGGTGGCGCCGGCGTAGACCTCGCCGGTGGGCGCGATGCGGGCGTCGATGCGGGCGGCCTGGACCGGGCTCGCGGTCTGCGGCACTTCCTTCTGCAGGTAGTGGGCGAACAGGATCAGGCCGAGCGTCAGCACCGCCAGGAAGGCGATGACCATGGAAAAGCGCTTGAGGAAATCCAGATCGTAGTTGCGCACGACTCACCCGCGGGAACGAAATTGGGAAACGGAAGACGGAGGCGGCGCCGTGGCGCCCGTGCGCCGGAGGCGGCGCACAATCGGCGCAGTATAAGGGATTCGCGCCCGGCGTCGCCCGGCCCCCCCGGGGGGCGCCCCGACGGCTGGGACGGAAGTCGGATTCGACCCGGGCCCCGCGCATGGCACACTAGCGCCCGCATGAGCGAATCTCCCGTCCTCGACCTGATCCAGCTGCGCCGCGGCTGCACCTACTGCTCCGTCCGCCAGCTGTGCCTGCCGGGCGGCATCGGCGCCGACGAGATGCTGCGCCTGGACCAGATCGTCCAGCGCCGCCGGCCCATCGCCCGCGGCGAGCGCCTGTTCCGCCTCGGCGACGCGCTGACCGCGGTCTACGTCACCCGCGACGGCGCGTTCAAGTCGGTCAGCATCAGCGAGGACGGCGAGGAGCAGGTGCTCGGCTTCCACCTGCCCGGCGAACTGATCGGCCTCGACGCGCTGGGCAGCGGCGAGCATCGCTGCGAAGGCGTCGCCCTGACCGCGGGCAACGTCTGCGAGATCCCGTACGACCAGTTGTCCACGGTCGCCGCGCAGATCCCCAGCCTGCAGCAGCAGCTGCTGCGCGTGATCGGCCAGAGCGTCGGCCGCGACCACGACCATCTCGGCATCCTCGTCCGTCGCCAGGCCAACGAACGCATCGCGCTGTTCCTGCACAGCCTCGGTGAGCGCTATCGCAACGTCGGCCAGTCCGATCGCCAGTTCCAGTTGCCGATGAGCCGCGAGGACATTGCGCGGTTCCTCGGGCTCGCGCTGGAAACGGTCAGCCGCGGCTTCAGCCGGCTCCAGGACGACGGCGTCATCGCCGTCACCGGCCGCCGGGTCGAGATCCTCAACGTGGCCGAGCTGATGCGTCTGGCCCACGGCGGGGATTCCGCCGGCGACAGCCGCCAGCGCCGGGCCTGAGCTGCCCCGGGTCCGGGCCGCGCGACCCTCAGCCGGCCGCGTCCCGCAGCGTCGCCCAATCCAGCCCGAACTTCGCCAGGTACTTGCGCAGGCGGTCGGCGTCGTTGGTGCTGCTGCGCTGCGCGCGCGAGACGGCGAACAACTGGCGGCCGGCCTCGGACAGCGACTTCGCGCGCAGGCAGACCCGCACCACCTCTTCGAGCTGCACGCGATCGAAGCGATCGAGCGCGCCGGCGTCCACGCCCGGCAGTGCGTCGAGCACCGACGCCTGCGCCGGCGCGCGCCACAGCGTCCCCAGCCGCGCGATCTCCTCGTCCGCCAGCGCGACGTCGATGCGACCGCCTTCGGCCAGCGTCGCCATCCGCATCACCGACGCGCCGAGGTCGCGGAAATTCCCCGACCAGGCCGCATCGGGCGAGGTCGCGAAGCGCAGGTAGCGCTCGCGCGCCTCGCGGTTGAACGCGACCCGCGCGCCGTGTTCGCGCGACCACCGCTCCAGCTCGAAGTCGAGGTTGGGCTCGATGTCCTCCCTGCGCTCGGCCAGTCCGGGCAGGCGGTAGGTCCACAGGTTGAGCCGCGCCAGCAGGTCGTCGCGGAAGCGGCCGCGCGCCACCGCGTCGTGCAGGTCGCGGTTGGTGCCGGCGATCAACTGGAAGTCGCTTTCCACGTCGCGGTCGCCGCCGACCGGCGGGAAGCGCTTCTCCTCCAGCGCGCGCAGCAGCAGCGCCTGCTCGTCCGGCCCGAGTTCGCCGATCTCGTCGAGGAACAGCAGGCCCTTGTCGGCCGAGCGCAGCAGGCCGGCGCGATCGCCGCCGGCGCCGGTGTACGCGCCCTTGACGTGGCCGAACAGCGCGCTCATCGCGCCGTCGCCGCGCAGCGTGGCGCAGTTCACCTCGACGAACCGGCCGGGCAACTGGTGCTTGAGCTTCTTCAGCTCGAACACGCGCCTGGCCAACTGGCTCTTGCCGGCGCCGGTGGGGCCCATCAGCAGCATAGGCGCCTTCGAGCGCGTGGCCACGGTCTCGATCTGCTCGATCATCCGGTTGAACGCGGGATTGCGGGTGGCGATGCCGCCCTTGAGCAGGTCGCGATCCTGCAGCCGCTGCTGCGCGAAGCGCTGGGCGATCAGGTCGTAGCGCGAGAGGTCGAGATCGATCACGGTGAAGCTGCCCGGATCGCCGCCGCCCTGCTTGCGCGGCGGCGAGGTCTGCAGCAGGCGACCGGGGAACCGCCGGCTCTCGGCCAGCAGGAACCAGCAGATCTGCGCGACGTGGGTGCCGGTGGTGATGTGGATGTAGTAGTCCTCGTCGTCCGGACGGAACGCGTAGTCGTGCACGAAGTCGTGCAGCGTCGCGTAGACGCCCTCGAAATCCCAGGGATCGGCGAGGTAGGTGTCGTGGCGATGCAGCGCGGTCTCCGGCGAGATCTGCGCGAAGTCGTCCTGCACCTGCTGCGCGAGCCGGTTGTAGCGACGCTCGTCGACCAGCAGTTCCAGCCGGTCGACCACGAAGTCCTCGTGCTGGCCGAGCGAGATCGTCGGCCGCCATTTCTCCCAGCGTCCCGGCCCCGCGCCCGCGTCGAGCTGGGTGCCGAGCATGCCGAACACCACCTGTGGTCTGCGCATGATCCAGTCCGATAAAAAACGATCCGATCATATATGAAATCAGCGATGCCGTCGGTCGGACCGCGGCGCAGGAAAATCAGGAAAATCCTTTTCAAACAATGGGATATTGGAATTTTTCGCAGGCTGGCACGATGATTGCCTTGTTGCTGTCGTCCCGACGGCATCCGGGCGCCGCATCAGGCGCTGCCCACGCCGGCGGGACCGTCTCGATCGAGGCGAGGCCAGGGCGCAGTCCCGGCCGGCAATGGGGCCGGCCGGGCGCAGCCGCCACCGGCGACGGGACGCATCGTTCGCGACGCTCGCCCCCGACGCCCGGCCCGCCTCCACTTTTTTCGCCATGCGAGGATTCCGACATGCAACCGTTGACCCACGACATCATCCACGAGCCGGGTTCGGCGCCGATCAAGCTGTGGACCCGCGGGGTGCCGCTGGAGGACGAGGCGCGCAAGCAGTTGCAGAACATCGCGAAGCTGCCTTTCATCCATCGCTGGATCGCGGTGATGCCCGACGTGCACCTGGGCAAGGGCGCGACCGTGGGCTCGGTGGTGCCGACCATCGGCGCGATCGTGCCGGCGGCGGTGGGCGTGGACATCGGCTGCGGCATGATCGCGGCCCGCACCACGCTGGTCGCCAGCGACCTGCCCGACAACCTCGCCGGCGTGCGCAGCGCGATCGAGCGCGCGGTGCCGCACGGCCGCAGCCCCGCACGCGGCGGCCGCGACAAGGGCGCGTGGGACACGCCGCCGGCGCTGGCGGTCGAGGGCTGGTCGCAGCTCGTCGCCGACTTCGAGAAGATCTGCGAGCGCCATCCGCGGCTGAAGAACACCAACCAGTTCAAGCACCTCGGCACGCTCGGCACCGGCAACCACTTCATCGAGCTGTGCCTGGACGAGGCGGATCGCGTGTGGGTGATGCTGCACTCGGGATCGCGCGGCGTCGGCAACGCCATCGGCACGCACTTCATCGAGCTGGCGAAGCAGGAGATGCGCCGCTGGATGATCAACCTGCCCGACCAGGACCTCGCCTACCTGCCGGAAGGCAGCCAGTACTACGCCGACTACGTGTTCGCGGTGGACTGGGCGCAGCGCTATGCGCGCATGAACCGCGAGATCATGATGCGGCACGTCGTCGAGGCGCTGCGCACGGTCATCAGCAAGCCGTTCGAGGCGCAGGCCGAGGCGGTGAACTGCCACCACAACTACGTGCAGCGCGAGCACCACTTCGGCAAGGACGTCCACGTCACCCGCAAGGGCGCGGTGAGCGCGCGCAAGGGCGAGCTGGGCATCATCCCGGGCAGCATGGGCGCGAAGAGCTTCATCGTCCGCGGCCTCGGCAACGAGGACAGCTTCTGCAGTTGCAGCCACGGCGCCGGCCGCGTGATGAGCCGCACCCAGGCGAAGAAGCTGATCACGCTCGACGACCACATCGCCGCGACCGCGCACGTGGAATGCCGCAAGGACGCCGACGTGGTCGACGAGTCGCCGGCCGCGTACAAGCCGATCGACGCGGTGATGGCGGCGCAGGCCGACCTCGTCGAGATCGTGCATACGCTGCGGCAGGTGGTGTGCGTGAAGGGGTGAGGGGCCGCACGCCTGCACGGCGCCGCCGCGCAGCGGCCCCGAACGCCCGCACACCGGAGGCGCGGGTCGGGCGACCCGACGCCGGCCACGCATCGCCAGGGACGGCATCGTGGGGCATGATCCGCATCCGCCCTTTTTTTGGTAGAGCGGCCTTCAGGCCGCTGCTTCCGCCTTTCCCGGCGGCGTGCCTTCCCGATGGCCAATAGCAAGAAGCAGCGGCCTGAAGGCCGCTCTACCCAGCCACATTGATGAAAAGATCCATGGACATGATCGAACTCGACGGCGCGGCCGGCGGCGGGCAACTGCTGCGGACCGCGCTCAGCCTCAGCCTGTGCACCGGCACCGGCTTCGCGATGACGCGCATCCGCGCCAAGCGCTCGAAGCCGGGGCTGATGCGCCAGCACCTGACCGCGGTCAACGCCGCGGCGAAGATCGGCAACGCCTATGTGGAAGGCGCCGAACTCGGCGCGACCACGCTGCGCTTCACGCCCGGCCCGGTGACGGCCGGCGACTACGCGTTCGCCACCGGCAGCGCCGGGTCGGCGATGCTGGTGCTGCAGACCGTGCTGCCGCCGCTGTGGCGCTGCGACCGGTCGTCGCGGCTGCGGCTGGAGGGCGGCACCCACAACCCGCTGGCGCCGAGCGCGGACTTCCTCGTCGACACCTACCTGCCGTCGCTGCGCCGGTTCGGGATCGAGGCGACGCTGGAGATCGAGCGCCCGGGCTTCTTTCCCGCCGGTGGCGGCATCGCGCACGCGACCGTGCAGCCGTCGCCGTCGCTGGCGCAGCTCGACTTCGGCGCGCGCGGCGCACTCGAATCGATCGAGGCGACGGCGCTGCTGTCGGGCCTCGCCGCCGGCATCGGCACGCGCGAACTGGAGACGCTGGCGCGGCGGCTGAAGCTGCCGGCGACCGCGCTGCACCAGCGCCAGGTGCGGCCGTCGATCGGTCCGGGCAACGCGCTGCTGGTGCACGTGCGCCATGCGCATCACATCGAGGTGTTCACCGGCCACGGCGAGCGCGGGCGGTCGGCGGAGTCGGTCGCGGAGCGGCTGGCGACCGAGGTAAGGGCCTATCTCGACGCCCGCGCCTGCGTCGGCGAACACCTGTCCGATCAGTTGCTGCTGCCGATGGCGCTGGCCGGCGGCGGCACGTTCACGACCGCGGCGATCAGCGACCACCTGGCCAGCAACGCGCGGCTGATCGAGACGTTCCTGCCGGTGCAGATCGACTGGGCCGAGACCGGCGACGGCTGGCAGGTGACGGTCGCGGGCTGACGGACGGGCGGGTCGACGGCGGCGCGGGCCGGCGGCAGGGCGGGGCGAACCGCGCCCGGCTTGCGCATGATCAAGGCGCGGCGTCGCCGGGCTGCCTAGGCTGGCGCCCTCGTTCCTGTGCAGGGATCCGCCGTCGTGTCCACGTCTCCGTCCGCCGCGCTCGCCGCGCGCCTGTTGCCGCTGCTCGACCTCACCAGCCTCGGCGAAGACGATACGCCCGCGGCGATCCGCGCCCTGTGCGACGCGGCGCGCCTGCCCGCCGGGCTGCCGGCGGCGCTGTGCGTGTATCCGGAATACGTGCTGGCGGTGCGCGAGGCCATGGCCGGCGCGGGGGTGAAGGTCGCGACGGTGGTGAACTTCCCCGACGGCGGCGACGATGCCGCGCGCATCGCCCGCGAGACCCGACGCGCGATCGCCGCCGGCGCCGACGAGATCGACCTGGTGCTGCCCTACCACGCGCTGATCGAAGGCCGCACCGATGCGGCGCGGCGCGGGGTCGACGCCTGCCGCGAGGTCTGCGACGGACGCGCGTCGCTGAAGCTGATCCTGGAGACCGGCGAACTGGGGTCGCCGGCGCGGATCCGCGCCGCCTGCCGGATCGGCCTGACCGCGGGCGTGGATTTCCTGAAGACCTCGACCGGCAAGGTCGCGGTCAACGCCACCCTCGACGCGGCGACGATCATGCTCGACGAGATCGCGGCCGGCGGCGGCCTGTGCGGTTTCAAGGCCGCCGGCGGTCTTCGCACGCTGGCCGCGGCGCAGGCCTACGTCGCGCTGGCCGAGGCCCGGCTGGGCGCCGAATGGGTGACGCCGGCGCGCTTCCGCATCGGCGCCAGCGGCCTGTTCACCGAGATCGCCGCCGCGCTCGCCGCGCCGGCCGCCTGAGCGGGGCCGGACCGTCATGCCGCGCGCCGTGTGGGTGGTGCTCGATTCGCTGGGCCTGGGCGCGGCGCCGGACGCCGCCGCCTACGGCGACGCCGGCGCCGACACGTTCGGCCATATCGCCGCCGCCTGCGCCGAAGCGCCGCGCGGCCCGCTGCGGCTGCCCGCGCTGACCCGCCTGGGCCTGCCGCAGGCGCACGCGCAGGCGCGCGGCCGCGCGGCGGCCGGGTTCCTCGATCTGCCGCTGCCGCAGGCGAGCTGGGGCTTCATGGTCGAACGCGCCTGCGGCAAGGACACGCCGTCCGGCCACTGGGAAAGCATGGGCGTGGTGCTGGATCGCCCGTTCGGGCTGTTTCCGGCGCACGAACGCTCGTTTCCGCCCGAACTGCTGCGCGCCTTGATCGAGCAGGGCGACCTGCCCGGCGTACTCGGCGACTGCCACGCCTCCGGCACCGAGATCATCGCCCGGCTCGGCGCCGAGCACATGGCCAGCGACAAGCCCATCGTCTACACCTCCGCCGACTCGGTGCTGCAGATCGCCGCGCACGAAGAGACCTTCGGCCTGCAGCGGCTGCACGCGCTGTGCGAGCTCGCACGGCTGCTGCTGGCGCCCTACGACATCGGCCGGGTGATCGCGCGGCCCTTCACCGGCACCCCGGAGACCGGCTTCACGCGCACCGGCCGTCGTCGCGACTACGCGCTGCCGCCGCCGGCGCCGACGCTGTTCGACGCCGTGGACGCGGCCGGCGGCGCGGTGATCGCGGTGGGCAAGATCGGCGACATCTTCGCCCACCGCGGCGTGGCGTCGGTGCGTCCGGCCAGCGGCCACGACGCGCTGTTCGACGCGACCCTGGCCGCGCTCGCGGGTGCGGGCGACGGCGCGCTGGTCGCGGTCAACTTCGTCGACTTCGACAGCGTGTACGGCCATCGCCGCGATCCGCTGGGCTACGGCGCCGCGCTCGAAGCCTTCGACGCGCGCCTGCCGGCGCTGCTCGCCGCGCTGCGTCCGGACGACCTGCTGGTGCTCAGCGCCGACCATGGCTGCGACCCGACCTGGCCCGGCAGCGACCACACCCGCGAGACCGTGCCGCTGCTGGCGTACGCGCCCGGGCTGACGCCGCGCGCGCTGGGCCGCCGCGACTCGTTCGCCGACCTCGGCCAGGGCCTCGCCACCCATCTGCGCCTGCCGCCGCTGGCGGCGGGCCGCTGTTTCCTCACCGAACGCGCTCCGGCGCAGGCGCCTTCCGCATGAGCACACCGCACCTCGACGCCGACCCCGGCGCCATCGCCGACACCGTCCTGTTCCCGGGCGACCCGCTGCGCGCGCGCCACATCGCCCGCGAATTCCTCGACGGCGCGGTCGAATTCAACGCCCGCCGCAACATGCTCGGCTACACCGGCACGTGGTGCGGGCGGCCGGTGTCGGTGATGGGCAGCGGCATGGGCATCCCGTCGTCGGCGATCTACGCCACCGAACTCGCGCGCGTCTACGGCGTGCGCCGGATCGTGCGCCTGGGCACCTGCGGCGGCGTCGGCGACGTGGCCCTGGGCGACCTGCTGGTCGCGCAGGGCGCCAGCACCGACTCGCGCTTCAACCGCCTGCACTTCGGCGACCACGACCTCGCCGCGTGCGCCGACTTCGCGCTGCTGCGCGCGGTCGCCGACACCGCCGGCCGGCAGTCGCTGCCGGTGCGCGTCGCCCACGTCTTCAGCACCGACTGCTTCTACGACGGCGATCCGGACCTCGTCGCGCGGCTGCGCCGGCACCGCATCCTCGGCATCGACATGGAATCGGCCGGGCTGTACGGGCTGGCGATGCGCGAGGGCGTCGCCGCGCTGGCGCTGCTGACCGTCAGCGACCATCTCGAACGCGACGAGCACATGCCCGCGGACGAACGCGAACGCGGGCTCGCGCGGATGACCGCGCTGGCGCTCGACAGTCTCTGCGGAGCGCCGGCATGAGCGCCGATCCCGCGCTGTACCCGTGCTTCCTCGGTCCGTACGCCGAGAACGACGACCTGCTGGAATCGCTGGTCGTCGGCTTCCTGCGCGACCACGTCTACTGGCGCCGCAACCTGCATCCCGAGGACGCGCCGGCGATCCCCACCGGCGCCAACCGCCGCGCGGACTACACCGATTTCGAATCGCGGCTGCGGCACGAGCTGCACCAGTTGTCGGCGGCGCTCAAGCGCAGCGTGCCGTTCCACAGCCCGCGCTACATCGGCCACATGGTCAGCGACCTGCTGCTGCCCGGGCTGGTCGCGCAGATGCTGGCGCTGCCGTACAACCCCAACAACGTCAGCGCCGACGCCGCGCCGGTCACCATCGACCTGGAACTGAAGGCCGGCCTGCAGCTTGCGGCGATGGTCGGCTACGCCAGCGATCCCGCTCGGCCCGACTGCGCGTTCGGCCATCTCACTTCAGGCGGCACGCTGGCGAACGTGCAGGGCCTGCGCCTGGCGCTGGCGTTGAAGGCGTTCCCGGTGGCGCTGCGCGCGGCGGGCGCGCCGCTGCCGGACCTGCCCGACGACGACTGGGCCGCGTTCAACCTGCTGCCGGCCGAAGCGACCGCGCTGTATGCGCGCTGGGGCGATGCGCTGGCGGCGATGCCCGCCGACGAACGCGCGCGCTGGTCGCGCCGGGTCGAGGACGCGCGGCTGGAGACGCTGGGGCTCGCGGCGTTCCTCGCGCGGCATCCGACGCTGTCGACGCCGCTGGTGTTCGCGCCGGCCACCGCGCACTACTCGTGGAGCAAGGGCGCGAAGCTGCTCGGGCTCGGCCGCGCCCAGTTGCGGTTGATCCCCGGCAAGGCGATGCGGCTGGACCTCGACGCGCTGGCCGATGCGCTCGACGCCTGCCGCCGCGCGCGCCAGCCGGTGCTGATGACCGTCGGTGTGCTCGGCAGCACCGAGTTCGGCACGATCGATCCGCTCGACGGCCTCGCCGACCTGCGCGACCGCCTGCGCCGCGAGGGGCTGGGCATGGCGCTGCACCTGGACGCCGCCTGGGGCGGCTATCTGGCGACCCTGTTCCGCGGCCCCGGCGGCGGCCTGCGCAGCGCCGACGCGGTCGGCGCCGAGTTCGCGTCGTTCCCCAGTCCCGCGGTCCACGCCGCGATCGGCGCGATGCCGCGCATGGACGCGATCACCATCGACCCGCACAAGCTCGGCTATCTGCCGTACGGCGCCGGCGCGTTCCTGTGCCGCGACCAGCGCGCGATCGGGCTGCTGTCCGAAGGTGCGGACTACGTGTTCGACCGTGTCGCCGACGGCGACTACTTCCAGCGCCACCGCCAGCTCGGCCGCTACATTCCCGAAGGCTCCAAGCCCGGCGCGATGGCCGCGGCGGTGTACGTCACCCACCGCGTGATGCCGCTGGACCACGCCCATTTCGGCCGGCTGCCGGCGCAGAGCATCCGCAACACCGAGGCGTTCCTCGCCGCCGCCGACCGCTTCATCGCGCGGATCGCGCCGCGGGCGACGGCGGTGGTGCCGTTCGCGCCGGACAGCAACCTCGTCTGCCTCGCGATCAATCCGCACGGCAACCGCGACGTGGCGGCGATGAACCGTTTCGTGCGCGGCCTGCATCGCGCGCTCAGCGCCGATCCGACCAAACCGCTGCAGCTCGGCGAGCACTTCGGCTCGATCACCACGCTGCGCCGCGAGACCATGGGCGAGGCCGACACCGCGCGCGTGCTGGCGGCGCTCGGCCTGCCCGCGGACGCGCTCGACGACGCCGATCCCGACCGCGACCGGCTGGTGATCCTGCGCCACACGCTGATGAATCCGTTCCTGCTCGACGGCAACGGCGAGAGCGTCTACATCGAGGGCTATTTCGACTTCCTGGCACGGCTGATCGCGGCGCCGCCGGTCGACGTTTGATCGCTCGCCGCGGGGTCGCCCGTCGCGGGATCGCTCGCGGCGTCGTCGCGCCGGCGCGACGGCTCAGCGCCGCAGCCGCGCCGCCAGCGCCGGGTCGAGGCTCGCCAGGAATGCCTCGACGGCGCGGGTGTAGGCGTTGTCCTCGCCGAGCTCCTTGTTGATCGCGCCGTGGCCCATCGGCTCGGGCAGCACCTCGGCGCGCAGGCCGAGCGCGCGGCTCTTGCGGGCGTAGGCGTCGGCCTGGCCGCAGGGATCGTCCTTGCGCTGGGTCGAGCACACGCCCAGCCACGGCGCCGCGGTGCGATCGAGCCGGTGGTACGGCGACGCCGCCTTCCAGCCGGCCTCGTCGTCGCCGAAGGCTTCCAGGTAGCGCTGCTTGAGGAACGGATAGACGTTCGGCATCTGGGTCACGACGTCGATCGCGCCGGCGTCCAGCGACACCGTGCCCAGCAGCGGGCGCACCCCGGCCTGCCGCCGCAGCGCGTCGTCGGCGTTGACCAGCGACACCAGGTGGGCGCCGGCCGAATGGCCCATCAGCACGACCTTCGCCGGATCGCCGCCCCACTCGGCGGCGTGCGCCTGCACGTAGGCGGTCGCGCGCGCGATCTCGCCGCCCTGCGCGCGCGCGTCGGCGCCGTCGTTGACCATCGGGTAGTTCGCCGACACGAACACGACGCCCTGCGAGACCCAGCGCGCGACCTTGTTGGCGGTGACGCCCGCCATCGCCTTGTCGCCGACGCACCAGCCGCCGCCGTGGACCATGACGATCACCGGCGCGCCGCCGCGCGCGGCCGGTTTCGGCAGATACACGTCGAGCCGCTCGCGCGGCGCCGGCCCGTAGGCGATGTCGGCGCGATCCGGCGCCGGCCCGTGTTCGCGCCCCTGCATGCGCTCGCCCAGCCGGTCCACCCGCTTCGCCCAGTCGGCGCAGCTCATCGCCCCGCCGAAGGCGCTGCCCATGCCGTCGTCGCCGCCCGCGCGCTGCTGCATGCGCTCGCGCATGCGTTCGCGCAGCGGCCCGGCGCGCAGGTCGGACGCGGACACCGCGGCCAGTGCGGCGAGGGTGGCGACGGAGGCGAAAACGGCGGCTTTCATGGCGGGCGCTCCCGGGGCGCGGATCGAGGTGGACGCCAGCCTAGCGCGGGGCCCCGGGGAAAGGATGTCGAAATGTGTCCGGCGCGAGGCCGACACGCGCATGCGTGTGCGCCGACGGTTTCGCGCGCAGGGCGCGCGTTGGCGGCCCTCTTGCGACAGCGGATTGCGGGAGAAGTGGAAGCTGGAGGAACTGAGCCGTGATGCAGGGCGAGGCAGGCAAGGGGATAGGGCATTACGACAATAGTTAGCACTTCGTTCCGAGGTGCTACCGTCGAAACGCCCGCAGGAAGACGGATGGCGGGCCTCGCATCGTTAGCGGCGGTGAGTGGGGAATCCGCGCCGTTGTTAGCGCCTATCTCACGGATCAATGCTCAAGGAGTTCCATCATGTCGATTCATCTTTCCCGTTCCGCCTGCGCGGCGTTTGCCCTGCTGGCTTGCACGGTTGTTGCCAGTCCGGTCGTGTGGGCGAAATGCGGCTGCCCGGACGACGGGCATTGGGATCCAGCCGCATCGCGCGGTCTGGGCGAGTCCTTCCCCGTCGCCGTCGATCTGGCCGCCGATCCCGCGTGGCAGGTCTACGAATTCCAGCGCGACGGCGTGCGTTACGTGCAGATCAACGACCAGACAGGTGCCGTGCGTGCGGCGGCCGGGCGCATCGGTGGCACCGCGTGGGTCATGCCGATCGGCGCTGATGCCGATCGCGTGTCGGTACCGGGCGACGCCGTGCCGGTGGGCGTACCGAGCGTGCTGTATCGTGGCTCCGATGTGGAAGTCGTGCGCTATCAGGACGGCAGTCAGACGCGCTGGATGATCATTCCGTTGAGCGCGGCGGAGTGAGAACGGCGGCCCGGATGCCTGTGAGGGCGTCCGGGCTTATTCTGCCCGGGGCAGTTCCTGCAAGGCTGGCGGCTCCTCGGCCGACTCGGACAGCAGCAGGCGGATGCGATGCGATGAACGGCGCAGAATCCCGCCGTGCGCCTTGACCCTCGCCTCCAGCAACAGGCTGGCGCTTTCGCCATGCGGCGTGGCATGCCGTTCGTACTTGGTGGCGATGATCGCCGACAGGTAGAGGCCGCGCCGGATGCGGCCGTGCCAGACCCGCAGGCGCAGGCGATACCGGCTCGGTTCCCAATCCAACAGGTGGTCGATGGCATGGCAGACGCAGCGATACGCCGACACCTGCAGATCTTCCGACAGCGTGCGCGGGTCGATGCGGCCGAACGTGAAATCTACCTCCACGCCACTCGCGCGGGATTCCCGAAACGCGGCGCTATCGAGCACGCCGAACAATCCGTCACGCTCGATGCCGATTGGGTACACCACCAACGCCTGCAACTCGAACAGTTGCCGATGCTCCATGCCGCGCCTGTGCAGTTCCATCGCCTCGCGATGCTTGCCGTTGGCGCGCAAGTCCTTGGCGAGCAGGTCGCGCGCGTCGTCCATTTGCACCTGCATACTCGCCATGATGATGAGTTGGTCGCGCACGGCGGGTTCATTCGACATGAAACTGATGCGCGATAGCTTCAACGCCTCCTGCTCGGCAATGCCCGCACGACGCGCGGTGTCGTAGTGATTGGTCATGCGCCCGCCAAAGGCCAGAAGGCCGATTGCGGAAAAGACCAGGCAGATTTGCGCGTAGAACGCAATCTGGTCATGGGCTCCCGGCATGCCGGTGTAGTCCAGGCTTTGTGCGATTGCGACATTGACGACCAACACTCCCAGTGCGGCACCCGTCCACCCGTGGAAATAGGTCAAGAACAACGCGGGTAGGATCATCGCCAACATGAGCAGCAGACGCGACAGGCCCGACAGTTCGTGGTCTCCCTTGAGTAACAGGAGCGTCGCGCCAACGACAACCGCTCCAATCAGCGCAGGCAAAGTCGCTTTGCGAAGGAGAGGGCCGCGCTTCTGCCAGAGCAGAACGGGCAGAACCACCATCAGGATGCCGAGACAGTCACCCGTGATGTAACGGGTCGCGTTCTCAACAGTGACGAGCGAGCGCGGACCATTGAGGATGTAATTGAGGCCGATGTTGCAACTCGACGACCAGACGGCCATGAGCACGGCCAGTAGTGGCAACCATCGAACCAATTTCTTGCCCGTTCCAAGTTGTCGCCGGATGAGAAGTGGGGCAATGGCAAACAGGGGTGCCATCAACAGCGAACTGAAATAAGCCCACATCGCCCCGTAGTCGTCGATCATCTCGATTTTCTTGGACAGCGTGATCCCGGCTTCCCCGAGGAAAACGAACGCCCAATACCGATACGGCAAGAACAGCAGGCACGCCGCGCGCAACCCCGCCGGCAGGAACCACTGGTTGAACGAGATGTACCGCAGCGCCAGATAGGCGACACCGTACAGCACAGCGATTCCGAGTCCTTTCGCGATGAACGTGCCCCAGGTCTTCCCCACATTCCGCTCCCTGTTCCTTGCGTCGCCGCGGTCCTTGCCGATCCTGCCGCATGCGCTGCCTCGTCTGGACAGCGCTCGACCATTCTAGGCCCGATCCGTCCGATCAAATCCAGCCGATGACGCTGCCGTACAACCGCAACTGCGGCAATTCCTCTTCCGTCACCGTCACGCGCTCGACTTCCGGATTGGCGCCCACCAGCGTCCACGCATCGCGCCGAACCAGGATGCGCCGGATGTCCGGGCTTCCCCACAGCGCGTAGGCGTACAGGCCGCCGTCCACGACCTCCTCGCGATGATTGGCCGTGATGTCGATCAGCACCAGCGCCTGCCGTTCGATCTCAGGGGCCATCGACAGCGAGGATTGCAGCGTCCAGCGCACATCGGCGGGTGCTGTCAGGCCCAGCTTGCGTTTGGTGATCGATTCCGGCAGCCAGATGCGCGGCTGTTCGGCTTCGCGGCCGAAATCCTCCAACTGCGACAGCACCACATGCCCGGTCGGCGGCGCGTTGCGGCCGGGCGCAGCATCGGGCAGCAGTGCGCCAGCCTTCACCAGTCGATCGTAGGACTCGCTGATCTGTTCCGGCAGGAGGCCAAGCAACCCGGCGACCTTCGGTGCGTGTTCGGCGGGGATCGGGCGCCGGCCGGAACGCCACTGCGCCACGCAGTTGTTCCCGACTTTTCCGACGTGCGCGGAGATCACGACGTTGCGCAGGCCGGTGCGTTTCATGGCGTCGTGGAAGGCTTGGGAATACTTGTTCATGGATGGAATCGGGAGGGTGGGCGGGGACAGGTAGCTTACAACAGTGCAACAATAGCTTGACATCATCGTTATCATCGATAACCATCCGTCGAGCCGCCAGGTGCCACGGGGCGGCGTCAGAGACAAGGAGCAGCGGATGCAGATCGTGACGTGCCAGGTCGGCGGCAGCCTTCGGCTGGCGAAAGGGACGGGGATCGCGATCCACGGCCGACAAGGGGCGCGGATCGCGCTGGGTGCCTGGGCCCTGGCCGGCACCGACCTGATCCTGGGCGGCGTCGCCATTCATCCGGTCTCCGGCAAGGGCAGCGTCTGGCGCTACCTGTTCTCGCTCTACGGCTGCAGGCGCTTCCGATTCGGCGAGTACGACCTCCGGGTCTGG
>Ga0056903_1000282_pt1 | contig 26843 bp, 26 predicted proteins | sample EBPBio142005_DNA_FD_55025 | JGI IMG/M metagenome (GOLD analysis project Ga0056903, IMG submission 55025) | Wastewater treatment Type I Accumulibacter community from EBPR Bioreactor in Madison, WI, USA - Reactor 1_6/14/2005_ DNA | ecosystem: Engineered > Bioreactor > EBPR > Anaerobic-Aerobic >...
AACGGACAGGGCTTGCCGAAGTACGGGAATTAGTATTCCGCCCGCCCATAACCGATGCTGATTGAAAAACTGTTGATGAAGATAACAAACAAAAGCTAAATAGAATTACGTCTGCCCGATATGAAGCACAATAGAATTACCACAGTTGAAGATAACTTACTTCTGCCCGTATTTTGGCAAACCCCCTGTTATATGCAGGCGGATTTGTCGAACGGAATGGTTTTAATTGTGTCGAGGGGTTTTGGAAGCGTCTGCAAGCAACACTCTTTTACAAAGGTTTGCTTCTGTGTCTGGGCTTGTGTGCCTTTGTAAATGTGGGGTGCTTTGTCGAGCCAATTAGTTCTTTGAAATATTATAGGTGAATTAAACAGCGCAATGCTTTTTAATTTTATTCATGTAGTCCCTTGCTCTATTCACAATTTCGGGTGGATGTGAATGGCTGTGATACCTGGCATTCCATGAAGAACTTAATAGCCATTCATACTCTGACGCAACTTTGCTGCAATGTACTCCTACTAAATCTTTAATAAGTTCGTGTCTTTTGTTAGAGGAGTAATTTTTAAACTTTTGCCATGAAGCGATGTCTGTGAATTTAACTGATGGGCTGCCATTTACAGAATAGTCAAAAGGGAATATTTTACTTGTAACAAAATGTAAAGAAGCGTAAAACGCTGTAGTTATTACCCAATCAGGGAAACCTTGATTTAATGCTAATAAATCACATGCTTTCTCATTATGCTCACCATGAGCAAAGCTCTCACTACTCGCTGACATTATATTTTAGGAAGTATCCGTCTGAATCTAAACAATGTTCGTTTAAAGTGTCAGCATGGTAGGTGAAGTAAAAATTGAGGGTAAAATCTTCAGAGTCAGTTTTTGTTTTCAACTCTCTGCTTACAGTTATAGCGTTTAAAAACTCCTCACTTACATAGTCTTTATAATCAGCAATGATTAAAGCCATGAAGTTTGTGATATTGTCAGCCTTTAAGTGTATTGAATTAATACCAAAGCCCATTTTTTTTAAGGAATCATATAATTCTTCTGATTTCTCTTGAGCCTTACCTAAGTTTAGTTCAAAGAGTTTAACCATAGCAATCTTAGCCTCATCTTTGCCAGCTTGCTTACCTTTTAAATAAGCATCAATAACATCATTGTGAGTAACAGCGTCATACTGTTGTCTCCAATTCTCCTGAGGTTGTGTATAAGATTTAGTATGTGTGGAAGTCGTCATGTAGATATAAGCAGCACAATTATAGTGCAAAATATAAAAAAATGGGGCAAAAAACCAAATTTTTAACAAAAAACCTATAATATTCAACGAAATACCCTGTGTCGCCGGGCAAAATTTTAGCTCTTTTGTGTCAAGGTTCTGTGTCCAGCGAAAAGTGCTAAAATGTGTGTTGGCAAAGAAGCAGAGCAGAATTAAAACACTTTGAAAAACTAAAGATGAATGTCAACGGTCTGCCGAATAGTGAACGGTCGCACCGCTTGCATATAACGTTTTGTGGCTTGGCGATGTGGCGGATTTTTAGTACAAATGTTTAATAGAATTACTGCTGTTGAACCTTGCACAATTGTTTTATAGGAGCACTTCAGCCGCCATATTGCCAAACCGATGTTAGCGGTTCGTGCTTTTCTATCCACGATGGTGTTTCGGTCAATTTTTTGGGTCATTTTACAGTCGGTTCATAATAAAGGATTATAGCACCGTTAGCAAAGTTTTTAGTCTTTGTAAGCTTGAAAATAGCCCTTTCTTTTACATTGTCGAACAATTGTGAGCCCTTGCCAGCAACAACAGGTTGAATGCAGAGTTGGTATTCGTCTATTAAATTTAGATTCATAAGTTGCATTATCAAACTCCGACTACCAACGAAGATGTCCTTTCCAGATTGTTGCTTTAATTCTCTAACTAATTCGTCCAATGGTTTAGTTGCAAGTTTCGCACTGTCCCAGTCTGTATTTTTTAGAGTATTTGAAAAAACAATTTTTGTTACCCTGTCAATGGCAGTAGCAAAGTCGTCCGCAGTTTTTTCACCTGAAGGATTTTTTAATAGTGTCTGCCAGTATTGCATTAGCTGGTAAGTTGTCCTACCGTAAAGCATAATGTCCGCACTGTCTAAAAGGTCTGCATAGTGTTGATGTATTTCTCCGTCCGATAGTCCCTCTGTGTGGTCATAAACTCCGTCAATGGTCACATTTGTTGCGGCAATTACTTTTCTCATATTTTGCTCTTAAATTTAATTTTTCTCTGTTTGTTTCATTTGTTCATTTGAATGTTACTGTGTTGTCATAGCATGACCGCTAACGAACAGGTATTTGCGAAGGCAGGGCATTAAAAAACGTCTGACCGAACCGATGCTGAATAAAGTTGATTTGGTGAAAATAAAAACAGAAGCTGAACAATGTTTGTCACGCCCGAACTACAGATCACAGTAGTGCTTAGTTGATGTTACATTGTTCAGCCCTGCTTTTGCAAATACCCTTGTTATGGGCATGTGCCTTCTCTGATTACTTTACCGCAAATACATAAACACCTTGTCCATGCGATGCCATTTCATTTATCATTGGGGCCAGGTTATTATTTACACCAATTGCTGGTTGCAATAAATTATGGTGCTTGTTTGCCACATCAAAGTCAAAAACAATTCTACACTTTATCTTTCCAGTTGTGCTTGTCCCTTCAAAATAACCGCCTGTACTTATAGACGCAATGTAAAATATTCCTTTTCGCAGTGGTATCAAATAGTAGTTTGCCGTCAACTTGGTTCCAACCCTAGCAAGCTGTAATCCATTATTTATAAAGCTGCCAGGGTTTGCATAGAGTTTACACCAGTTAAAAGCTAGCGGGTTTGTTGTTCCGCCTGCATGTGTTGAGTCAGCAATGGCGATACCTTCCCCCATTTCACAACTAATTTTGTCCGTCAAAATTGTTGAAGTACTGCTCCCTACAATGTTGTAGGGAATGCTGCTTTGAAGTTGAATGGTATCTGGGATTTCAAAAACTAATTTTAGGCTGTCTCCCAATGTTAGGCTGTCTTGCGGATTTAACACTTTTACCTTTATTTGAAACGTACCGCCTAAATACATTTCGTCTATTCCTCTTGGTGTACAAGAGAAAATAGCTAAAGCTAAAAGTGATAAAGCAGCCAAAACTATTTTGGCTGCTTTAATGTTACTTACAAAATACTTCATGTTTAATAAATATATCGTTAACATCATTTACATTAAATGATGGATTTTGTTGCAGAAATTTTGTTTCATACTCACACATTGAACCAAGGTCAGAGCCAAGTACATCATATAGCTGCTTAATAGTTGCTCCTTCAACTTTATCCCATGTTTCGGCAGTATTGCTTTTATCCATCAAATCATGATAAACACCTTTGGGTATCCACCTTCCTCCAAAAAACCACCATTCGTTTTCTATGAGGTTAGACATTTGGTAAAACCCTGAAGTGGGCATTGAAGTGGATTTCATATAGCCATTTGGGTATCTCCTTATGCCATTATTGGTTCCGATAAACTCTGCCCAACTTTCTGCAATAGAAACATGTCCTGCTCCACTGTAAGTACCATCACAATATGGGTTATTACCACTACAAGTATTAGTAATTTCTGCCCAAGCTAATGCCCAATGCCAGCCTGCGCCAACTTGTCGATACATAGAAGCATGCCCCAATTCATGGAAAGCAGTTTGAGCAAGCCGTGTGTTATAATATTGTGGTGCAGAACTGCCGCAAACCTTGAAAGTCATGTCGGGCAACAACCCATGAATTAGCCTTAATAAAGCACCTGTTACAGGGTTTCCAAAGAGTTGTTGTATGAAAGCATCTGTCAATTGGCCACCTGTCATATGATAAAGCATAGGTGTACTTGCACTTCCAAAATCCTTTGCATCTGCCCAATGAGCATAACAAACCATACTTTGAGGTGCATTTTTTATTCCGTCTTGTGCCGCATATTGGTCGTGGAAATAATAGGCATTGAGAAGTTGGCTCCAATACTTATTTTGCTTGTGGTCGTAGAAATCAAAGTTTACATCATTACGCATATCGCAACTGCTAACCCAGCCTTTCACATGTACGGACCCGATTACAAAATTTACGATAAGTTGCCCCAATACCTGAAAGAAACCACCCATTGTATTAAATGGCTTAATATTTACCCTGCTATTTTTGGCATGAGTTCCCATAATGGTGCCTGCACTAAACCGCCAAGGGAAGCGGTAATAACCATTGCCATCTGTGTAGGTGTGTAAAGGGATTCCAAATACCAGCCCCCATACCTGCATGTTTCGTACTGGTTCTAACCTTCCAAATTCATCGTCCCAATAACGAACATAACCGGTTGGTCGCTTAAACAAACAAATACGAAGTCTTGCTATTTGCTCTTCAGTACCGCCTGCTTCTCTAAAGGCCTGATATTGCAGAGTTGTATCTTCTTCCGGTATTAGTGCTAATGTGTCAAGAAATTGTGATTGCAATGGCGTGCTTGAACGAAGTAAGTTTAGAGCAGTTGCGTTTTCAATATTTGTAACACCATAAATATTTCCGTCAGTAAGTTGCTCCTTTTTAGTTTCATCTAATGCAAAATCTTCGTTGTAAAGAGCTGCATTCGCAAACGGAAAATCAAGCAGTTTAACAGTGGTGTCATTTTCTAACGCTTGGAATTGCTCTGTTGTTAGTTCGTTTGGATTAAACTTGAAATAAATATATTGTGGTAAATCCGAAGTGCTGCTAAAATTAGACCTTCGTAAAGTATTTGTCTGAGCAATTGCCTCTTGTGCTTTTTGTACATTTCTAAGAGAGTAAGGATTTGTGGCTTGCGGTAACTGAATTTTTTGAACTGATGAAGGCGTTTGTTCAGGTGGTTGATTACTTAAATCCTTTTGGCAACTGCTAAAAGCAATTGTAGCTGTCAAAGCAGCAAGTGTCCACCGTTTTAGGGGGTTGTTTAAAATTGGTTTCTTTCTCATTTTTGTTCGTTTTAAAGTTATAAAATAATTTCCAAACTTTAGGGTGCTGCTGTGGCATTGCCCATAACGAACAGGTATTGCCGAAGTGCAGGAAATAGAATTACGTCCGCCCCGGCTAACTGCTGCTGAATAAAGATAAAAAAGTTGATGATAAGAACTGAAGTTAAATTATTAACGTCAAGCTGGGTATGAAGCTAAATTGAAAAACAAAAGTTGAAACACAGCTTCCGTCAGCCTGCATTTTGGCAATACCCATGTTGTACGTTCGCCCTTCTCCTCGGGCATCTACAATGTGGGGCTGTGTCCAACCGCAGAGTGTTGCCTGTGCGATGGCACAAGGCAGGCTCTTTTGCAAGGTTGGCTTTTGTGTGTTGGCTTTGTGTGCCTTGCAAATGTGCCTGACTTGGTGGCATTGGCTATTAGAGACTTCGCATATTGTGTCTAACTAGTGTTACTCGCTGTCAATTATTTCTTTTACTTTATTTTCTAAGACCTTTTTGTCAGGCAGATACAGTTGATATTTTGAAACAAATATTTTATTTGCAAGTCCACCTGTGGCGTACTTAACTGTGTATTCATGTTTGTCCGTTGCAATGATAATTCCTATTGGCTCGTTGTCGCCATCTGTATTTTCTTCCTCTTTAAAATAGTTCAAGTAAAGGTTCATCTGTCCAATGTCCTGATGCTTTACCTTCCTCGTTTTAAGGTCTATGAGAACAAAACATTTAAGTATGCGATGATAAAAGACAAGGTCAATAAAATTGTGTTCATTGTCAACCGTGATTTTAAATTGCCTTGCTACAAAAGAAAAGCCTTTACCAAGCTCCAATAAGAATTTTTGCAGGTTATCAACCAATTTCTTTTCAAGCCCTCTTTCTTTAAGAACTTTGTCTTTCGGTAATTCAAGAAACTCAAAAACATAAGGGTCTTTGATTGCATCTTTCGCAACGATAAGTTCGTGTCCTTTTTCTGCCAATGCCAATACTCCTTTTTTGTCTTTACTTAAAGCTAAACGCTGAAACAAGGCTGAATCAATTTGTCGTTTCATTTCTCTGAAACTCCAGTTTTCTTTAAAAGCCTGCTTCTCGTAAAAATTTCTTGCCAAGTCGTCTGAAACGGTCAGTAATTCTGCATAATGGCTCCAACTCAATTTTCCAGACACTGTCTGGAATTTTTGGTACTTGATATAAAATAACCTGCACAAGTAAATATTACTCTTACTGAAACCTTTGCCGTATTTAGTTTTTAAGTCTTTGGCAAGATTTGTTAGCAAAGCACTGCCATAATCTGCTTTTTCTTTTCCTTGCTGTTCAAATTCAACAATGTGTCTGCCAATTTCCCAATTTGCTTTTACTAACTCGGTGTTGATTGCTTTAATAGCATTCTCTTTTGCTTTTTGAAGCGTAGAGCCAATGTTGTCAAGTAACTGATTATATTTACTAACTGTCGTTTTCAAATTATTTTCTCTATTGTGCGTAATTGTAAGGTCAAGAAATTATGCTTTTGAAAGTGCTAATTCTTTACGTTTCTTTTTACTTTTTATGATTGGTTGCTCTTCTTCAAAATCATAAGTCAAAGTCAAATCAATAAAACGGTCGGATTTAATCAGCTTGTCATACTGCTTTTTTAGTGCCTTATAACCTTGGTCTTCATTTTTTAACGTACTTCTTTGTATTCGATAGTGTCTCAAAAATTCTCTCACAATGGGAGTTGTGGTTTTTTCTTCTATATTGGAAAAATCATTCGTTTCAATAATTGTCTTCGCTTCTTCCCAGTAATTGCTTTTGGAAATAATATCATACTCTTTGCTCCAATACTTTGTGTAGCCTAAATGTTCTTTATCTTCTTTTTCAAAAACACTTCTATATACAATGTATGTTTCTGGCATGTAAAGTAATTTCTTAAACTCTTCGATATTTTCGCCGAATGCTTTGTGAAAAAAAGAAGTTTTGTCATTTCGTGTTGCCGGTGCAACAATACCTTTCGTAACATTCAAAACGGATTGAACTGCACGAACAAATTTTTTATTCCAATGCTTTCCAGTATACTCCCTATGCTTCGCATCTTCACCAAATAAGGGGATATATTTCATTGGGAAAGAAAAAATATCAATATCGTGTTCGTGACATAGATTGATGTTTATTTCTAAACGATTATACAAATCCTCGGGCTTGTCGTTGAAATTATACAGTATGTAATTTGATAATTCACGAATGCCATATTTTGAAGCTAATGCAACTGCATTTTCATATTGCTTTCTAATTCCAATATAATCAAAAGCAATTCGCAAAGGTCTAATGGGAATTTCACTCATTAACTTCATCATTTCTTCGTTCACATATCTTGCATCTGTTCCCTGATTAAAGTCCACATAACGAAGTTTGGGAGCTTTGTTACGATATTTTTCATTCAAGTCTTTCAACTCCTTATATGCTTCTATCAAATTCTCTTTTGTCGTTGTTTCAAAGTTTAAAAGCTGGTAATTATCAAGTACATTATAAGCAAACTGCTTAGTTTCGCCTTTAAGTCTTGCAAGTAATTCATGTAAAAGAGTAAAAGTTCTTTTCGTGTATGCTTTTTGATTTTTATGTCTTTTAAGGTTCTTTACCGAAATGTCTAATTGATTTGGTTCTATCCAAGTTGCACCTTTTACAAAGCCCATTTCTTTTATTTCCTGAATGATTTCAGGAAAGTTTGGTGAAGCCAAAACATTGTTGTCCATTAACAGCAAATTTTGCTGTTCACCATATAATTCTTTTATTTCATCAAACTTACCTTTTGTTTCAATTTTTGGCTTATAGGTGGGCTCTAAAATAGGAACAGAACAAAAAGCACATTTTCTTGTACATCCTTTTGTCATAAAAGTAAAATAGGCACTTTCTGTTGGGTACTTGTAATCAATCTCGTCAAGAATTGAATAATCAAGAGGAAGATTATCAATAATAATTTTTTTAGCTTCTTTAATAGTCGGGTCTAATATTCCTGGACGGTCAAGCAAGCCTTGATGTGGTTTAATCCCGGTTTCATCTTCCAATTCCTTATGAAGCAATGAAGCAAGAACACCACCAACAAAAATTTGGGTAGGGTCTTTAACCAGTATTTTCACAAAGTGAATGGTTTCTACTGTTATTCTCCAGTAGAAAGTAAATAAGGTTGTTACGTAAATTCTGTCCCAAAATGGTTCATATTCTTTTTTACGAAAGGTTTTTGAATATTCTCCTAAAACCTCGATAATCAGCGGTGCATATTTCTTGCCGCTAAGGTCTAACATTTCAAGAAAATCCTTTTTCCCTGTTTTGATATATTGTTTTATGAAAAAGGCTTTTTGAAACCAATTGATAGAATCATCAATTTTTTTTAATCGTTTATGGCATTTTTCAAAAAGTTCGTCAACAACGAGGTCTTTTAAATCTCCTTTGAAAAAGCGGACATTATCACCTAACATTCTATGATAGGTCGCAATCTTCATCAACCCAATAGGGGGGTATTTATTTTTATAATTTGGCTCTATTAAAAGTATCTTTCGCTTCATCACTTATTTGTATTCCTCTTCAATTTTTTGGATTAGTAATTCTGCTGTTTCTTTTGGTAAAACATTTCTGATAACAATAAAGACATCGCCTAAAAATTTTCGTTGTTCTTTATTTAACCTTGAAAGTTTATCCGTTCTGAAAACAGGTTTCGTTTCAACTTCTGTTTCTACGCCATTTTTAACGGTCAATGTATGATTTGAAGTTGCTCGTTCTATAATTTTAGTAATTGGCGTGAGTGTATCAGTTTCCGAAGATTTTGTTTTAATTATTTCAAGTTTACTTTGTGCTTTTACGGCTTCTTCTTTCTTTTTTTCAAGATTTTCTATGAAAGTTCGCTGTTCAATTTTGTCTACAAAACCTTCTTCTTTTTTCTTTTCAAATTGCTCTGCTAACTCATTGTAAGTATTAATAGCTTTTACTGCACTATTAACATCAGAAGCAGTATAACAAAGTTTGTGTATTGTCGTATGAAAAAATGATTTAAGTTTATTTTCAAAATCGCTATAGGTTTCTGTTTCAGAAAAATAATCTCTTCTCGCATTTGGAATTAAGTCTTGGTGTAATCCATAAATTTCACCGAAGAAATAAAACTGAAAGCGTTTATCTCTGTGTAGTTTAGTTAATGTATCTTCATTTCCTATCTGTATGTTTGCTTTTCGTAACCGGAAACCTCTTGCAAAATTGATTTGAGTTAATGATTGGTTTTTTTCAGTTATTCCATACCAGCCCCAAAACAGTTTGTTATTGGCATTATCATATTCTTTAAAAAATAAAACATCAATAACTTCACCAATCTTTTTTCGGTTACTTGCATCTGTGCCTTCGTATATGTATGAATTGTATCCTTTAAATAGCTGGTCTGTTTCTACGAAAATTTTGTACTCATCAATTGTAATTTGTTCTGCCTTTAGTTCGTCATAAATTTTTCTTGCAAAAAGAAATGACTTGCTAAATGGAACAGGGGCAACCATTGATAAATAAGTTCTGATTTCTTTTACATCTAAAAGGTCCTTATTACTCACTCCAATTAGTGAAACTCTGAAATAATGTTTTTCGGCATCTTCTTTTTTTGTTTCAAGTGAAGTTACAGCATCAATTACCCAAGAAGCCTCTTCTTTTTGGTTTCGGTCATTGATGATTGCTTTAAGTTTTTTTGCATCCCATACCATTATAGATTTTACACTTTCGCCTTTGTACGAAGTTTCAAAAATTAACTTGTCACAATATCCTAAGCCCCCTAATCGTCCAATACCTCTAAAACCTTTATCAACGCCTCTTATTTTATCGGAATCAGCAACATTTCCGAGTATTTCTAAAATTCTCTTTTCTTGAATTCCTGTGGCATCATCTTCTATTATGATTGTTTTGTTTATTGCATCGATAGAAATATGAATTTCACCTTCTTCAACTAATGATTCTTTTCTTGCTTTATCAATCGCATCTGCTGAATTTTGTATGTATTCCCTATAAACAAATCTGGGGTCATCATACATTGATGTAGTAAGGGATTCAAGTACGGTTTTACCTATTTTAGCCATCTGTCTATCCGTTTTTAAACTGTTTGTATAATGGTCTTGGAAATTTAATATTCAGCAATGAACGAAATACCGGATTTTGCAGAATATATTCACCCTGTTTTAGTCTTGTAAGCATTGATTTATATACTGGTGGAACGAACTGATAATCTGGTTTTGATATTTCAATAGCATTTGTCCGACCATAGGCATGAGTAGCACAGTTTCCTTTTACACGGTCGTGAATATCACTCTTAAATTGTTCTGCAGCAAACAAGATTATTCCTAATGAACGTCCCCTTTCTGTAATATCCAACAATTGACGTAGAATAGGAGAGTTTTTCGGAACATCTTTGCTGCCATATTTATTCAGTTCATCAATAAAAATTACAACTTTTGATGGGATTTCAGATTCTTCCCTGTCTGTTATCTGTCCTAATTTCAAATCGTAAATGGCTCTCATTACATCTCCAAAAACAAAGCCTTGTGATTCTTCGTCTAACTTGGCAATATCGATAACGTGAATGTCATTTTTTTTGATTTGTTTAATGGAATCTTGTAAACGAACTTCAGCGTTTTCCTTTTTAATTGAGTTAGAAAATAAATCTTTATTACGTTCTAAAGTTTTGCGAAATAAACGATAAAATTTTCGCCAACTCAGTACCGAGATGGTTTTATCTTTTCCGGTGTCACCCTTTTCTTGATGCTTTTTAATTTCGTCTTTTAGTTCTTCCCAATTTCTCACACCGTTAAAAACTCCTTCTCCTGAAATAATGTAATTAACGATTGACTCCATAGATTGAGTTGGGTCGTCAATATTAGAAAACAACAAGTCCAAGCTTTCTTTATCGTCTTCAAATAGGTATTTGTATTGAAATGCTTTGTTAAGTTTTTTTTGACTTGCTACGTCTTTAACATCGGCATAAGTTGTAGTTCTTACGTCTTTGGAATACGGATAGAAATACTTCACATTTTTAAAAGGTGATACATCAATATCTAAATCCTTGTAAACTTGTTTGTCTTCTTTTGTCAATTCGTCATTAGTTTCATCAATTGCTAGCAAGTCTCTACCTTTTACATTCAACAATACAAAAGCTACACTTTCGTTTGGGTTGTTTTTTATGTATTGTTCTTGTATCGCTTTCAACAAGAACATTGCATAAGATGTTTTTGATGCCAAACCCGAAATTCCTGAAATATTCAAATGTGCTCCTTCTGGGCCTATTAAAAAATGAGAATTGAAATGAACAGGAACTGTAATTTTATCTTCGTCCTCATACATTTCAATAACTCCACACGGTAATGGGTTTTTGATGTCTTTCAATCCCAATGCCTGTTTTACATCTTCTTCATTTGCAAGTGAAACAGTATATCCATCTAAAACAGGTGTATATATATTTTGAGAATTGGCAACCACTTTTGCCTTTACATAGTTCATCCCAATCCGTTGTGTATTGCTTTTCGCTTCTACTTCGCCGAAATCGCTAGAAATATAACCTGCCAGAAAACTTGCTCCGTCAGTTAAATGGGAAATTTCTTCTACTACACCAAATGTTACTGAACTTCTAATGTGTTCAACTTTTACAACATCAAATGGTTTCAGGACAAGATGCTTATCAGTCCAAAAGAAAAATTCATCTACCGTTGTAGGAACTTTCTCGGTCGCTATTATTTTTCCGATTTTCTTCATTAAAATAGATTCAAAAAATTAAGGTCGCTTAAATATTTACTTTTTATAAAACTCTCTGTCAGATAAACTGGATAAAGGTGATTTGCCCATCGTGAATCTGTGCCATAACAAACTGGGTTTCGCTCATTGATAATATTGGCTGTAATCAAATCAACTTCCTCGCTGTTCAAGCCATTTTCAAGTTCATCGTCAGTAATTAAAATTTTTTCAAGTTTTAATACACCCGAAAACGGGCTGCTTGTTCTTTCAGTTTCTCTTATGCGTACATACCAAATTGCAAAAAATACATTTCCAACAATTTCACTTTTATATTTCATTGCTGGTGTTCGATGATACAATGGCAACTTTGCGATTTTATCCGCATTACTTTTGCCAGTTCTATCCTGGCATAATTCAGGATTGAACATTTTTGAAATACCAACAGCACACTTGTAATGGTTTTTGATTCTTGTAAGTTCTCTAAAGTCGCCTGTACGCATTGGCTTATATTGCAAAGAACCATCTTTAATCAAATATCGGTCGTGCCTTATCAGGTTTTTTGTACTTAGGTATGCAACTATTTTCTTTTCAGTTTCAATCATTTCATCTTGAATAGTGGCTATGCCTAAATGCTCATATTTTTTCCCATCGTCTTGCTTTTTAGAATCATAGGAAAGTATTTTTGAAAAGTTAATGCCAGCTTTTTCAATGCGTTTTGTCTTATTTACTTTTGAAGTGAGGGCATTAAAAAACAAAGTAGAATCACCGCCATTTGGATTAGCGGCTTTTGGCAAAGACAAAACCAAATTGTGTTCAAATCCATCTTTAACGCTTTTAAATTGACTTGCATTTATTCTTTGGCAACATGCAACGCCAATTTGCCCTGCAATGATTGGATAAACGTTTCGATTTATTTCAATGTCATCAACCTTGTATGTTCTTCTTGAGCCGTCAAGAAAAAATTGAAACAAAGGTTCGTCATTGATTATTTTGTTGGCAAGAAGTTTCAGGTTTTTTGATGTATTGAGGTCTGTATCGGTTTCGCCAAATTCTCTAACAACTACAGAAATTTCTTTATCCTTTGTGTCGAAGTCAAGTGTGGGAACACGAATTTCTTCGTCCGCACAATATCGGAACGAAGTGTAACATTTTCCATTAGTTTCAGTTGCAACAATATCTAAAACTTTCTCCATTAGCAGAATGTAAATCTAAAGTTCACAAGATAAATATTTTATGTAATAAATAACCTTTATTGGGTGGTGGGTGGGCATGGTTCTGAATAGCGATATTATGCTGAAGTATCTGCACAACCGTTGATAGATATTCGTCAGCCGGGGTGCGGTGGGCTGTGCGTTGGCATTTTTAGCTCTTTGCAAGGTTGGCTTCGTGTCAGGGTTTTGTGTGCCTTGCAATGTGCTAAAAATAGCGTGGGGTCGTGTCGGCAAAGTCATGTTAGTTTGAATTTTAGTAGTATGCTGTTTAGGGTGACGTACAACGGACAGGGCTTTCTGCTGTGCTGGTATTCATTGAATGTCCAGCCCGAAACAGCAGCCGATTTGAAAAACTGAAGTTGAAGTTAACAACAAAAAGCTTAATAGTAATTCGTCAGCCGGATAATAGCTGATAGCGATATGCAGCTCATTGTTACTACGTCTGCCAGCATAGCAGAAAACCAATGTTGTAGGCAGTTACAATTCAACTCCATACTTAGTTATCAATTCGTCTGATAGCATAGTTATGTAAGTTGAATTATCAATCTTGTAATACTGTGAAAACAAGTGTTCAAGAATAGTATATAGCTTAATTATGTCAATACGTTCAACTGAATGATAAGTATGTGTGCATTCGTTACCTAAAAGTCTGCTTGCTGTTAAAAATTTATAAAACGAGTGATACTCATGACTCTCTTGTTGCAAATGTTTTATCCTATTGTGAAGTCTGCCTTCTGGAATGTTTAATTTATCAAGAAATAATTCGATTACTGTTCTTAATCTATTCCCACAAGAGTTTAAATCAATCCAAAACAATTGAAAGGCACTTAAGAAATTTTCTTTAATGTTTGTGTCAATGTTTTTTGGCAAATTAATAAGGTTTATTGGAAAAGAGAAAAAGTCAATTTTGTGTTTAACTTGATAAACAGGATAGTCTTGGGATTCTCCGGTACTATCATCAAATGCACTGTCATAACCATCTTCAATCACATTTGTGCGCCCACTAACTATTAATGCTTCGTTACACATATCATTTCTGCAGATTAACTTGTAAGAAAAATGTCCTTCTAAATCAGTTGGTTCGCCCACTTCATAGGCGAATTGGTTGGATTTTTCTGTATTAAAATTTATTTTAGCAGAATTGTCTATTGAACAAAACCCTTGCTCACAATAAGGACACCGAATTATTGGAAATTCAATCTCATTTTCTAAAGCATTTAATAAAATTTCAGCGTTTATCATAAGATAAATAATGTTGTAGTTTTAAAAGGCTTCTTTGTTAGTTGGTGAGGTTTCGCAATAGCTTTTCAAATTCATAAATGCCTTTACCAGTCTGCTGCCTAAATCATCTTCCTTAGAGTAATCAATGTTTAGCGCAAACTCGCTTAAATCTCCTTTGCTCGATTTTATTTTTTTAAACCGTGAATAAAATATGAAAGTATTCCATTCGTTATACATTGATGAATTGTTTTTTGCGTAAGTGCATTCACAAATTGGAATGTAAACTTCCATTGCAGTTCTTTGATATTGTTTATCAAAATAATTAATTTTCAGCCATCCATCATCATGGAATGAAAAGGTAAATTCTGCTTCGTGAGGACATCTTGAATCGAACCCTGGACTACTTCCGCTGCAATTAATTTTCGTTTTGGCATTTTGATTAAGCTTCTGAATAATCCAAGATTTTGTTTCTTCAATTGATGGTTTATTTAATGGTGTTGTATTGTTGGATGGTAAATTATAATAATCAACTGTGGGATAGAACTTTCCAAGTTGTTTTAGTGCATTTTCAATGTTTTTTACTAAATCTACTTCAGCATTTATTTTTAGCCCTATTTTTATGTAGCCAGTAGTTTTTTTTAAATTAGTATTATTATTCACTTCGTACATTTTATCGCCACTTGTTGATATTGCAAAGTAATCATCATAAGATTTGCTGTAGAGATACTGAATGTCTTTTATTGGCACAAATACAGTAATATTTCCATCTCCTTCTTCGTAAAAGGAAACAAGTAGATAACCTTCTTTAATTGAAAAATTGAAATCTTCATATTTCGTTGAATAACCTTTGTTAAGAATTTTGTCAGAGAAATGGTGGGTAAATGGTTGCTTATATTGATTTAACTTACTTAATATCCAACTCTCCAAGGAAGACTTTGAATAGGAAGCAAATGGATTTCTTTGAATAGTCGAATTTTCATTAGTATTTTGGTTAGCCCTTTTACTGGGATTAGAGTTATTTGGTTGACGATATGTTGGCTGTGTACTACTTTTAGATTTTTGATAAACGGTTGTATTCTTTTTTGTCGTGTTCTCATACCCCCATCTGACACCACAATGAGGACAATAGTCGCCAATTTTTGCATTTGAAGAAACTGTACCGCCACAACTACCGCAGCTTTTAGAAACTGTAGTGTAAGTCTGAGATAATACTGTAAATGGGTTAAGTGTCAAAATTGGTGGAAGCATTATCCAAAGGAACATTGCTAACATCTGAATACTTGTTTTACTACTCTTCATTTCAATAAACATTTTAGGGTTAGAATGCAGAACAAACGTAAATTTTATTTAAGTGCGTTAGATTTTTGTTCATAATATTTTGATAATTCATTTTCTTTAAAAGCCAACAATGCAGAAGCATAGTACATAAACAAGTTTTTAGCGTACTGCTTAAAGTTTTTATCTTTTTTAGTAAAAGAGTCAAACTTTTGTGGATTGTCCACAATATTTTCCAAATCTTTAATCCTATTTTCAAGCAGTTCTTTTATACCATACCCCGCTTTGTTTTTGGAAAAAGCCCACGCAGTTAAATTCATTATTTCAAAATCATCAGGATTATTCTCTAAAAATTTCACTCCATACCTTGCAGCTTCTTCATAAGTGAAAGGTGCATCACACGCATTGAACAATTTAATTAGAGCCTGTCTATCATTTGGATTTTTATTCAAAGTTTTTTTATTACCACTCTGTCGTAAACCTAAAATTACGGCTAAAAGTACAACCATAATAATCGCAACTATCATAAATGTAATTTTTGCCTACTCTTTCAATATGCAGTTTTCGGCTTCCCTGTTTTGGTGTGTCAAATAGGTGTGGTAGTGCAATAATAAAGGTTGTCCGTCCGTCGCTTTGATTTGAACGATGTTGCCAAATTGCCTACAACGTTTACGGCTTGCTTGCTGTGCTGGTATTCATTGCTCGTCCAGCCCAGACCCGCAGCCGATTTGAAAAGCTGAAGTTGAAGTTATGAATTAAAGATGAAAATTGAATGTCCAGCCGAAACTGAAGCTGATAGCGATTTGCAGCTGATTGCTATTACGTCTGCCAGCATAGCAGCAAACCGATTGTTGGCTGCCGTATATTGTCTAAAAGTTGCTAATAACAAATAGACTAGTAATAGGGTTTTTAGTTTATGATTGTAAATTTTATTATCGTATAACCTATTTTGTTGTTAGCACTTGCACCGTTTGAACCTCTTGCAGATTTAATTTCAACCTCGTCTGCGCCAACAAAGTTTGTAGCAGGTACATATTTATAAATTACTTTTCCTGTATTAATTTCTCTGTCTACCGAGCTTATAGAAAAATTAGTTGCTTGTTTAGAAATTGAAGTGCCTTCTTCGTCGCCAAAGTTTCCTAAGTCAAATTGGTATGATTGATTAGCTCTAAGAGTCTGCGTAATTGTTTGCGTTGTGGGTTCAGTTGCAGCGTCTTTTTTACAAGATTGAATTAAAAGTGTCGTTCCAAATAAAATTGTCAATGCCCAAAAAATCTTTTTCATAAATTGTGTTTTATTGTTTTACTTAATTATGACAACAAAATGTTTCTAATCGTTGCATATTAGTGGTCGTACGATATGGCAGCCAACGTTTGAGTATTTGCGAAGGCAGGGAATTCATTGATTGTCCAGCCCGATACAAATGCTCAATTGAAAATATGATGTTGAAGTTATGAACTAAAGCTGAAAATTGTACGTCGTGCCGGAACCGCTGCTGATGCCTGCAAATAGCTGATGTTTCATTGTCAAGCCCTGCTTTTGCAAATACTTTTGTTGTAGGCAGTTTATTTTCTTCTCGCTTTAACTTTAAGATTTTTCGCAAGATTACTATAGTCACTTACTCTTCCATTTGTAAATGTCACACTGCTATACTCATAACTATAGATTTTTTTGTTGCTATATTTTAAATCCATTATACTTGTTGGGTCACCCATGACTTCTAAAACTTCCTCTTCTGAGGAGCCTATTGTAAAGTAGTCCTTTGGAAGATTTCTTTCTACTGGAACTTCTTGTGGGACATAAATTTTCTCTGCTGGTTTTTCAATAACAACAGGCGGTTTATTTTTTTCGTTCTGCAATTCGTTTTCTAAGGCTCTGTTTCTTTCCTCAAGATTTTTTATATAATCTTTTTCGGATTTTGAAGTTCCTTGATTGCAAGAAGTAATTAAAAGATAAAATATTAAAATGAAATATAGCTTTTTCATAATGCCCTGATGTAGTTAATTTACATTTGGTTAATAAAAGTCAAAAGTGAGTTTTAGTGAGTTATATTTTGAATTTAAGTTCTGTCTTGTCCCTACTTGCAATAAATATGATTTTTTGTCCTTTACAAATATCATTGCTTTTGTCGGTAGCCCCATTTGGTCAAATTTATATTCAAGTGAAGTTAACCCTTTGAAAGTACCATAGCTATATGTCATTCCATTAGTAGCTAGCTGCTTTGCATATGCTTCCAAATATGATTTTTCAAAGTATGCATACTTTGATGGAGAAATACCTACATAACTTGACGATAAATCATTTATGTTAATGTTTATTATTACACCTGTTTCTGGGTCATCTGAATTTTCGGAACATACATAGGCAGCCAATATATTATTTTGCCCTTGCTGTTTTGCCATTTGAATAAATGTATTATTCACTTTCAGCTGACAGCCACACTTAACTTTAAAACCTGCGGCTTTAAAATATTGATAGTTATCTTGTGAATTGCCTATTAGTGTTTGTACCAAAAGAAACACAAAAAATGTAATTGATTTCATATTTTACTATTTACAAGTTTTCATTAAAATAACAATTATTAGCATAATTACAGCACCTCCCAAATATCCCGGTAACATACTTCCTACTTTATCAATTGCAGCATTAGCACCGGCTTTAAACATTGCCCTCAAATCTTCGATTGTTTCTTTTGCTAGGTCAACAGATTGCTCTCTTGCATTGTTCATCCAATTTTTCAGTGTCTCATCTTGAAACGAATATTCTTCATGATGATATTCTTTTTCTGGTCCAGCTTTAGCTTTAGTACTTTGTCTTTCTTGATATTGACCCTCTTCTTTGTTTTTCTTTTGGTTTTGTTCGTACTGTGTATAAAATTGATATTCCCTATCGTATTTAATTCGTCCTTCTATGTCTTTAAGAAATAAGTATGCTTCATTAATTAATTGCATTTGTTTTGTAGTGTCGATTCCGGGGTTTTTGTCAGGATGATACTTTATAGCAAGCCGCCTAAATGCCTTTTTAATTTCTTCTTGTGATGCCGTTGGTTCAATTTCAAGAATTTGGTAATAGTCAGCGAACATTCTAATCTTTTTTCAGAGTAAATTTATCGTCTTTAGGGCCATCATCATTCCTATCTGGCTGATATTTCCAAATGCCTCTTATAGCGGCGGCTGTTGCTGCCCATAATATTATAATAAATATAGAGCCTGGGGTCTTGAAGCCCATGCTTTGCTGCCATGCAATCCAAATGCCCGGAATAATAATAAAGCCTAAGAAGCCAGCACCTACACAAAGCACTAATTTCATTGTTTTAGATAATGGGTTCATGAGTTATTGTTTTGGTGGTTCATCTTTTTTCTTGCTACTGCCTTTAATAATAGCATAAACAATTCCTACGCCTACAATAATTAAAATATTTCTAATCATAGCATTACCAAAGGCATTGCTTGCGGCTTCGCTAGCTTTCTTGTTAATCTCTTCATCCGTCATAACTTGTAATAGAATTTGTAAGAACATAATTTTGGTTTTTGTGTTAGTTTAATTAGTTATCTGCAATATTGATTATATGCTTCTACTACATTTGTGTTTCCTAAATCTATAGCTTTCTTCAAATCAGAACAACCATTTTGACCCAATCCAATTTTCGCTATTCCTCTATTGCCAAAAGCCATTTGAGTAAATTCAGTGTTGTAGTTGTCGTATTTAATTGTCTGTGTGAAATCATTTATGGCTAATTGATATTCATCGAGCATTAATCGTGCATAACCCCGATTATTATAAGCTTTGTAATAATCCGGCCTTAATTTAATAGCTTCTGTATAGTCGGCTATAGCTCCTTTAAGATTGTCTAAATACCTCTTATTCAGCCCACGATTAAAATAAGCTTCGGATTTCATATAATTATCCTCTTGCGGATAAGTTTCTATTGCTTTAGTGTAATATCTTATTGCTTCTTCTCTGTTTTTTAATTCCGATTGCTGTTTTCCCTGATTGTAAAAACTAACTGCTAAATCATGCTTGTCTAAATAAGTTTGCATTGATGTTTTCATTCCTTTGTCCTTGATGGAATAAATTACGTCTAAGAATTCTTTTTGGTCATACTTGAATTCGTCCTTGTATGAATAACTGCAAATTTGGATACAAGCGTTTTTTCCAATACAAAAGGCATTTAATCCTACTAAATTTCCTTTGATACTTATTCCCATATCATAAGTAAATATTAGTATCTTATTTTTTTCGTCATAGTAATTCTTACCTATTTTTAATTCAACATCAAATTTGCCATTTGCCAATGTTTGCATCACTTTATCAAACTGCGGTTTGTTTGTAAAGTAGTCTTTAAGTTTCTTGATTTGTTCTTCATCAGTAGTAGTTGCATAAATATTTTTGAAAAGCATGTAAGGGTAATCCATATCGGCATTTCCGATTTTTTGATAGCAGGCATCATATTGTATATCCTTTCTATATTCCAAAAATTCCTTTACATCTTTGAGCTTTTGTTGGAGAACTTCTTTTGGTAATCTTTTCCATGTTTTGTCAAAAGTGAAAGTAAAACCTACTGCACTTTCATAAAATGTTTGAGCAAAGGAATTGCTAATACTTGCAATTAGTATTAAAAGAATAATATTTTTTTTCATTTTTCAGTTGTTACAAAAAGGGTTTTTATGTAAACCATGTTACTATCAAAAATTCTCCAATCACCTCGATGGTTAATAACCAAATAAAGTATAAGGTTATCCTGCATGTCATAAATATTATAAGTTCTTTTATCGTTGACTTTTAAATAGCAAGAATAATTTCCATGCTCATCCTCAACATAGGTTCTGTCTTTGTAAATGAGTTGTGGTGGAGATGTTGTTGTTGAAGTAGCCGTCTTACTTGGTGTATAGCTATATGTGTTGTAGTAAAAAGTATTGTATTTGTTGTCAGGTTCTATCCAGCCAGGCTTTCCTGTATATGGGTTGGTATTTCCTTTTGTTGAAAAGTTATCTCTATTGGTAGAATTTGGTGCAGTCCTGAAATATGGTTGAACATATGTCCCATTACTTCGGTAATAACCACTAACTCTTACATGATTTGAATTTGTCTGTGCTGAACTGAAAATTGTCAGTAAAGCAAAGAAGAAAACAAACAAGAAATTGAGAAAGTATTTTTTAATTCTCATTGCCAGTTAGGTTGGTTCGTTTATTAAAAGTAATTGGTCTTTTCCACTTGCACAATTAGGGTGTGTCAACAAATTGCCTACAACGTTCAAGTGTTTATGAAGTTGTGGCATTTGAAAAACGTCAGCTTCAATTAACAACAGAAGCAAAATAGCGATTTATAGTTGAATGCTTAACGTCACGCCACAATTTTATAAACACACTGTTACCTGCCGTATTTTGTTTTGAGTTGCTTGATTAAATTCATTACTCCTTCGTTTGTGTCTGTGGAAGCTGAATTTGTAAAAACGATAAACGCTTTTCCTGTCTCTTTTATAATTTGAACTTGTGTTATAAATGCACCTGCGTTTCCTTCATTGTAGGCAATGTGATGATTTGTCTCGGGGTCAAGTTTGTTATACCATCCAAATGAAAATATGGGTAAGCCAAACAGTAATTTTTCAAACGTTTGCGTTGAAAGGATTTTTGTTTGTCCGTTAAGACCTTTTAATTGTAGTTGAATAAATTTTATGTAGTCTATCAAACTAACATTGATATTGCCTGCTGATAACAGCCAATTCAATTTGTAATTGTTGAACGGTGGCAAAGGTTTTAAGCTTATGTCGTGTCCCCACGGTTGCAATGTGTCCGATAAGTTTGGGTAGTCAAAACCAAAAGCAATTCCTTGTGTGTTGCCAAAATCTGTAACCAATTCTTTAAAGGGCTTTTGGGTTGCTCTTTCAAGCATTAGTCCTGCTAAAATATAATCAGCGTTGGAAGGTGTCAAGCCATTTTCACTTTGCATAGGATTTTGAGCAAGAAAATATTTTGCAAGCTGAAAGCGTTGTTCTGCATTGTCTCCTGTGATTTGTTTCCTTGTTGGCTTGTCAAAAGTATAAGTGTAAGCTGGTAGTTTTCCTCTAAATGTCAGCAAGTCTTGCAAGGTAATATCTTGATATTCTGTTCGACTTTTTTGTTTTAGTTCTGGAAACAAGTCAAAAAACTTTGTGTCCCATTTAATTTTTCCTTGCTCTACAAGTAAGGCAGAAATGAAAGAGGTAATTGCTTTTGTGTTTGAACCAATATGAAACCTGTCATCAGGTTTGGCTTTAAAGTCTGTGTTAATTCTTTGTAGACCTAAAGTCTGAAATTCAATAATTGTGTCTGCCGAAACAACTGCAAATGCAAGCTCGGGAATTTTATACTTTATTCTAATGCTGTCGACAAAATCAATTGTTGTCTGTCCACTTACTACGAAGAAAGTTGTCAAGAAAAATAATGTCGTAAAAAGTCCTTTCATAATTTGTAGGGTATCGCATTAATATGGCAGGTAACGGTTTGGGTATTGCCGAAGGCGGGGAATTTTAGCACAAAAGTTCAATAGAATTACTGCTGTTGAACCTTGCACAAATGTCCAATCGAAGCCGTTCTGCCCCGCTTTTGGCAATACCTTGTTGGCGGTTCGTTGTTCTTTTTCGATACGTGTCATTAACGTTATTGTCATACTTTTTCTGTGTCTGAGGTTTTGATAGTTTCTAAAATCAACTCAATAAAACTGTCAAAGTTGTTGCCGATTTGAATAATTTCTTGTGGAATTATACCTCTATAATCTATTAAATGTATTGATTTATCTTGTTGTTTTTCTGCTTCTAAATTGTCTTCAATTAGAGGTTTTATTGTGTCTCCAATGTTCGTTACAAATTTTGTAAGTGGTAAAATCTCCTCCGTTGAAAGTTTGTATTTGTCGTTTTCACCTGTGTAACGTGTAATATCCACCGCACACAAAGCATAACGTTTATTTTCTTCCACTGCACGTTGTAATTGTAACTTACTCATAGAAATGGAATTTTGTGAGTTCCATCTTGATTTTACTTCTATGAAATAAACTGGATTATCGTCAAGGAAAACAACAATATCTTGCCCACCTTGTATGTTTGTGGTTTCAGTCTCTTTGTCGCCAAATGAAATTCTGTCTTTTAATTCGTCAGACAATTTTTGCCTGATTAGGCTTTCAATATAAGTTCCAATTTCGTGCTTGTGATGAAAGTCAGCATCTGCTTCTCTTTGCTGTTGAAGTAAAATTGTAGCAGCATTTAGAATTGCAGAAAAGTTGTCCTCTTGAACAAGTTTGCCTAATTTCTTTAAGTCAGCTTCGCCCAATGTTACGATTGAAAAAATATCATCTTTTGTGTTTTCATCTGTCACAACTTCTAACATTACATTAGCCTTTTTATCATCAAGTCTTGGAAAAAGTTCGGCATATTTTTTTTCTCTCAACGATTTTATGATGTTTAATATTTCTACTTTAAAAGGGTGTTCGTTGATGTTGTTTATGTCCGTTCCAAAGAAAATATCTTCAATTGCAGTAGTAAGATATTTCGTTGTTATAAATCTATCTTCTGCAATAAACTCGTTAAAATTAATGTAAACTAATTCTTTTCTGATTTCGTCCTTTGAGACTTTATTGTAAAGTTCTTTAATTGTAGGAATTATTTCAACATCTCTTTTTAGTTCGCTAATGCTCTTTAGTTGATTTAATTGGTTTGGGTAAATTTTTGAAGTTGAATAAACTTCTTTAAGGCTGTCTTCATTACAGTTTGCAATTTCAAATAACAAACCAATGTTTTCTTTTACCCAATTTTCATTGTGATGTTGAAGTAAGTTGAAGAAAATTTGAGCTAATATTTTTCTTGAAGAACGAATGTCTAAATTTTCTTCTTGGTTTTCAAGGTTAGATAATTGAATTAAATTTCCGTCAAAAGAATAATACTTGCTGATGATTTTTACTAATGACGAAGGTTTGCTCTGTGAATTTACACTGTTATTCAACTTACAATATTTCAATAGATTTTCAAAGAAAGCATTTTCAAGTCTTTGAGTTTTTTCAAATGATTGAACGTTGTAATTTTCTGTGTTGATAGTTTCGGGGAAATAAATGCAAGTTGAAGCCTGAATTTCGTCTAATTTATTTTTGACACTATTTGAAAAATCTTTTCTGTTGAATTTATCAAAAGGAAAGTGGAAACAAAAGTCTTTATGAATTAAGCGTTCGATTGAGTTTGGAATTATAGATTTTCCAATTTCAATTAAACTTTCGGTTAAATTTTGAGGCGTAAGAAGTAAAGAAAGTAAACAGAATTTACCGTCTAAGTTTGGCAACAAAGTATGTTCTGAAAAATAATTTATCTTTTCTTCTGCGATTAAATTCTTGTAATAATTGATTAAACAAGTTTTATCAAATTTAGATAAATGCTCTTTTGATATTTTCCCAATTAAATTTTTGTGTCCAATAAATTCAACCTTTTCATTCGTTTTTTCATTTGTCCACTCGCCTGCGAATTTACTCCATAAGAATACTTTGTCTTTTGTTGGAATGTTGCTGTAAAATGTGGAAACCAATGTATAAATGTCATCAAAACACTCATTGTTGCTAAACAGTTCTTCATCAAAAAAGTAAACTTCGTTTACAGACTTAAAGCCGTCAATGGTTTCAACAATTGGCAAGAATTTGTATTCGTCTATCCACGTTTTTTGTAGTGTTTCAAAATACTCGTTCAATAAATTGTTATCTGTATTTCTTTTGAAATTAATTTTAGCATACAAAAGCGGATTAGATACCACTAACAAGTTACTTTTTAAAAAGTTGAAAATGAGTTGTGAAGCCTTTTCTATTATTTTTTGATTAGCTTCCTCTTGCTCTTTTACTTGGTCTTTATTGCTTTTTAAATGTATCCCGTCTCTTGGCTCGGTTGGTAAAAACTGATTGCAGTTGATAACAAAGTTTAAACCAAAATCTTCTGAACCAATTAAAGGATAGTATAAAAATAGTCGAGCAACTCTTTCAGGAAATTGAAACAATTCAAGTTTCTCGTTGATTGGAAGAATTACTTCAATTTGGTCGTTTGCTTCAATGATAGAATAAATTATTTTTTCAGTTCCATTTTTTGAAACAGTTGTTTTGTACAATTCTATCCCTTTATCATTCTCAACTTTTTCTTTTGAAATTAGTTCAAACGAAGTTTCGCTTTCGTTTACAACGATTTTTACTTTTTTGAGCCTTTCGTTAATCGTTAAAACAATTGGAATATAATCTTCTAAATCTTTGCTTGATTCTGAAATATAGCTTCGTTCTTGGTCGGTTTCAGGTAAAAAAGTGAATGTTGTTTTTATTTCAGGGTTGGTAAGAATTGCACCTTTTTGTATAAGCTCATAAACGTTTTCCTTTTGCGTTCTAATGTTTTCGCTTAACGCTTTCCATTCCTTCGGACTGCGGTCAATTAAAAAATCTTTGATTTCAAAAAACGTGTTATTCGCTTCAAGAATTGAATTGATACGAAATTTACGTCCGAATGTATGTGTCGTCAAAAAACCTGTTCCGTATTTTCCGACTTCTGGAATGTCTGTTTCCTCTCCGTATTTTCCGCTTACTTGCTTTATTAGAGAAATGAATGATTTTGTCGTAAACGGTTTTCCGTTGTGAGTAAATGAAAATCCGGCTTTGTAATCCAAAACAACTTCGCATTCCGTTGTCAAGTCGCAAGCATTTTGAACTAATTCCCAAACAGCTCGATTTGACGAGTAGTTGTTGAAATTCTCAAAACCTCTTATCATCTTGTCTGCGTGTTGCTTTAAGTCTGATAATTCAGATTCTGTCTTTGCGTTGTTTAATATTTCGTCACGATTTACGCTTTTTGTTTCACTCATTTTGGTTTTTCAAATTATCTTGTCTGTTCGTGTTTGCAGTGTCGTTACAATGACCGCTAACGTTCAGGGCTTGGCGATGGGCTGGACATTTTTAATGTCCAGCCCCGGAACCGCAGCCCAATAGAAATAATGATGTTGAAGGTAACAAATAAAAGTTGAGCATAGCTTGTCGAGCCCCGAACAAAAGCCAAATAGAATTACTACTGCTGGGGCAGGACAACGTCCTGCCAGCCTATTGCCAAACCCGCTGTTGTATGCCGTTTTTTTCTGTCACCACTATTTTTTTGTCTGTTTATACTCTTTGCAAATATTCGTTTAGATAGGCTATCAAATTTTTATCGTCTTCTGATTGCTCTTTTAATTCATTTTTACTTTGTTCCAGGTTTTCAATTATATCTCTTAAACGATATTCATTTTCTCTTATTTTTTGGGATACTTCTGAATTGTACTCTTCACTTTTTCTATTGCTATGAATAATAACGTAGCTTAAAACGTAACCAATTGCCAATAAAATGAGAAATGGATAGAGTGAGAATTTGAAGTCGAAATAATAATAGCATGCAACATATCCAATTACTAAATACCAGTTTAGTCTTGGAAATAAAGTGTTTTGTTCTCCAAACAAAATGTTAATCAACGAGATTTTTTTTGCTCTCGATTGATAATTTGATGTGTCAGTTTGAATGGCGGAATTAAAATTATAGACGGATTGATTTAACTGTTCAATTTCATTAAGCTTTTCTTTTTCCCGTTGCTCCGATTCAGTCTTAGCCAACTCAATTTCATTGTTAACCGCTGAAGAAAACTCGCTATCATTTTTTAAGAACTCTTTAAAAATGTCATATTCATAACCTGAAAAATTTGGCATGAAATATTTGCAAGCCTTTTGTTGAAAAGATAAGTTGGTGTCGGAATAAGAGTTGTCTATATTCTCTCTTAATTGGTTGGAAAGTATTTCCTTGATTGCAGTGTCAAAAGGAGAGCCAATTGAAATAATATTTTTATAGATAAACCCTGCATGATTTTCATGTTGCTGCAAAAGCAATCTAATAAGTCTTGAAATGTTTGCTGTGTCCGAAGTCGAACTTAAGGCTAAATTGTAAACCTTGTCTTTGATTGAAGCAATTTCTGCTTGTGTTAGATGTTCTTCTTGTAATTGACGATGCTCATGTAGTTTATATTCCTCAAGTCGTTGTTGCTTTTTAAATTGCTCTTTTTCAAATCTGCGACTTTCTTCGTGGAGTTTTTTTTGATGTTTGAGCTCTTCTTCTTTTAGTAGCCTTTCGTGTCGTTGCTGATTGTCTTGTAATTTTTTTTGATTGTCGTGCTTTTGCTGATTGGCAGCGGCAATTCTTTTACAGTCGGGGCATGTACTGTCAAATAAATTTTTGGTATAGAAAGTCCTTTTACAAGTTGTACATCTTTTTTGTTGGTCGGGCATAAAGCAAATTATGAAATATTGTTTGAGTTAGTAGGGTGTTCGCTAAAATGGCATACAACGAGCAGGGCTTGCTGCTGTGCTGGAATTTTATAACGTCCAGCCCGGAACCGCTGCTGATTGAAAAACTGAAGTTGAAGTTAACAATAAAAAGTTGAA
>Ga0056903_1000289_pt1 | contig 26497 bp, 26 predicted proteins | sample EBPBio142005_DNA_FD_55025 | JGI IMG/M metagenome (GOLD analysis project Ga0056903, IMG submission 55025) | Wastewater treatment Type I Accumulibacter community from EBPR Bioreactor in Madison, WI, USA - Reactor 1_6/14/2005_ DNA | ecosystem: Engineered > Bioreactor > EBPR > Anaerobic-Aerobic >...
GACGGCGACGCGCTGGAGGCGCGGCTGCGCGCGGAGTTCCCGGGCGCGCGGCTGCAGCAGGTCGATGCCGGCCGCGACGAATTCCTCGCGCCGCGCGTGCGTGCGGTCGCGGACGCGCTGGCGGGCCGGCGCGCCAGCGTGCCGGTGGACCTGATCGGCACCGCGTTCCAGAAGAAGGTGTGGGACGCGCTGATGAAGATCCCGCCGGGCGAGACCCGCAGCTACGCCGAGGTCGCCGCCGCGCTCGACGCGCCGTCGGCGTCGCGCGCGGTCGCCGGCGCCTGCGCGCGCAATCGGGTGGCGATCGTGGTGCCCTGCCATCGCGTGATCCGCGGCGACGGTTCGCCGGGCGGTTACCGCTGGGGACTCGATCTCAAGCGCCGGCTGCTCGATCGCGAACGCGCGGCCTGAGCGCGCGTGCGCGGAAAAGCGGTGTTCCACCGGAGGCGGCAATCGAGGCCGGATCGCGGCCGGTCGCGCGCGTAGAATGACCGTCCGCCGTCGGCATCCCGACGGTGCGCCGCCTCTCCCTGTTGCTCTCCACACGTCTTCCGAGGACTGCGATGGCCGCATCCGCCGCGGTCGCCCCGCGCCCTGCCTCCGCGCTCGCCATCGGCATGGCGCTGGCGGCGGTGTACCTGATCTGGGGTTCGACCTACCTGGGCATCCGCTTCGCGCTCGAAGGCGGCTGGCCCGCGCTGCTGGGCGTGTCCGGCGGGCGCATGCTCGTCGCCGGCGCTCTGCTGTACGCGGTGCTGCGCCTGCGCGGCGTGCCGTCGCCGACCCGCGCGCAGTGGCCGGCCCTGGCGGTCATGGGCCTGCTGATGATGCTGCTGGGCAACGGCATGGTGGTGCTGGCCGAGAAGGAAGTGTCGTCCGGACTGGCCGCGATCGCGATCGCCTCGATGCCGCTGTGGATGGGCCTGTTCGGCCTGGCGTTCGGGCACCGGCCGACGCGCGGCGAGTGGCTGGGCATCGGCATCGGCTTCCTCGGCGTGCTCTGGCTCAACGCCGGCAGCGCGCTGGCGTCCACGCCGCGTGGGCTGGCGCTGCTGCTGATCGCGCCGATCGCCTGGGCCTTCGGCTCGGTGTGGTCGCGCGGCCGCGACCTGCCGTCGCCGTTCATGGCCGCGGCCGGGCAGATGCTGTGCGGCGGCGTCATGCTGATCGCGCTCGGGCTGGCGTCGGGCGAACACTGGCCGGCGGCGCCGACCGCGCAGGGCACCGCGGCGCTGGTCTACCTGGCGCTGTTCGGCTCGATCGCCGGCTTCGGCGCGTACATCTGGCTGCTGCACCACGTGCGCCCGGCGCTGGCCGGCAGCTACGCCTACGTCAATCCGCCGATCGCGGTGCTGCTCGGCGCGGCGTTCGGCGGCGAGCGCTTCTCGCTGCACGACCTCGGCGCGATGGCGGTGATTCTCGCCGGCGTGGTCGCGATCAGCCGGGCGAAGGCGCGCGCCACCGCGGGACCGGCGCGATGATGGCGGACGTGTCCGCCGCGGAATCGCGGCGCGGGCTGTGGATGGCGCTCGGCGCGTTCGTGATCTGGGGGCTGATGCCGCTGTACTGGCACCTGCTCAAGGCGGTGCCGTCGATGCAGATCGTCGCCCATCGGGTGGTGTGGAGCGCGCTGCTGGTGGCGCTGTGGCTGCTGTGGACGCAGGGCCGCGGCTGGCTCGCGCGGGTGCTGGCGCAGCCGCGGCTGGCGGGCCTGCTCGCGCTCAGCGGGCTGTGCATCGGCGCCAACTGGGGCCTCTACATCTGGGCGGTCAACGCCGGCCACATCGTCGAGACCAGCCTGGGCTACTTCATCAACCCGCTGCTCAACGTGGTGATCGGCACGCTGTTCCTGCGCGAGCGGCTGACCCCGGTGCAGTGGGTGTCGGTGGCGATCGCCGCCGCCGGCGTGCTCTGGCTGACGTTCAACTACGGCAGCTTCCCGTGGATCGCGCTGTCGCTGGCGGCGTCGTTCGGCGTGTACGGGCTGATCCGCAAGCTCGCCGCGGTCGATTCGATCACCGGCCTGGGCGTGGAGAATCTGGTCCTGCTGCTGCCCGCGCTGGGCTTCCTGGCCTTCGCCGAAGGCACCGGGCGCGGCGGCTTCTTCGGCGACTGGGGCGCGGCCACCGACGCCCTGCTGATCGTCGGCGGCGCGCTGACCGCGCTGCCGCTGATCGGGTTCTCGTTCGCGGTGCGCCGGGTGCCGCTGTCGACCATCGGCCTGATGCAGTACCTCGCCCCGACGATGCAGTTCCTGATCGGCGTGCTGGTGTTCCACGAACCCTTCGATCGCGATCGCGGGATCGGCTTCGCGATCATCTGGGGCGCGCTCGCGCTGTTCATGGCCGACAGCCTGCGCCGGGCGCGTCGCGCGGGCGCCTGAACGGCCCTCCCCGGCGTGGACGCCCGTCCCGACCGGACAAGAAAAAGCCCGGCCGGAGCCGGGCTTTTTCGTGCGCGACGGCGGCTGGGTCAGGCGGCGCGCAGGGCCATGGTCACCGGCATCCGGGCGGCGCGGATCGCCGGCAGCAGGCCGCCGACGAAGCCGACCGCCACCGCGATGCCGAGGCCGACGACGACCAGCGACGGGGTCACCTTGAACGCGAACACCACCTGGGTGAAGTTGGCGCCGAGGGTGGACACCGACAGGTTGTTGAACAGCAGGTAGGCGATGATCGCGCCGATCAGCCCGCCGACCAGCGACAGCACCACCGCCTCCAGCATCACCGACACCAGCACCGACAGGCCGCCGAAGCCGATCGCGCGCAGGGTGGCGATCTCGCGGGCGCGGGTCGCGACCGCGGCGTACATCGTGTTGAGCGCGGCGAAGATCGCGCCGAGGGCCATGATCGCGGTGACGATCACCGCCAGCGCGCCGATGGTGTCGCGGAACTGCTGGGTCTGGGCGCTGTAGTACGCCTGCTGGGTGGTGACGTCGACGTTGAGCCGCGGATCGGCCTTCAGCGCCGCTTCCAGCGTCTTCAGCGACTTCGGACTTTCCAGGCCGGCCAGCACCGAACTGTAGCCGTTGCGGCCGAAGCTGGTCTGGGCGACGCCGGCGTCGGTCCACAGCTCGCTGTCGTGGGCGTCGCCGGATTCGAACACGCCGACCACGGTCCACTGCGAGCCGCGCATGCGGATGGTCTTGCCCACTTCCACGCCGGCGAACTGGCGGGTGACCCCGCGGCCGACCAGCAGTTCGCGCAGGCCCGGCTTGAACATCCGGCCCTCGACGATGCGCAGGTCCGGACGCAGCGGGAACGCCGCCGGGTCCACGCCGCGGACGGTGATGTTGGAGCCGTTGCGGGTCTCGCCCTTCTTGAACAGCTCGGCGATGACCAGGATTTCCCCGGAGGCCAGCGGCCGGCCGTCGGCGCCCTTGCGGATGCCGGGGCCGAGCTTGATCAGGTCGACCTCGTCGCGCCCGAAGGCGGAATTGAGTTCGGCCTGCGAACCGCCGCGCAGGATCAGCGCGACGTCCTTGCTGCCGGTGGCGGCGAGGGTGGAGCTGAAGCCCTCGGCCATGGCGAGCAGCGCGGTGAACACCGCGACCACGCCGGCCAGGCCGATGACGATGACCAGCGAGGGCCCCCAGCGCTCGGGGAGGCTTTTCAGGTTGACGCCGGTGATGGCGGTGATCTGCGAGAACATCTTGGGTCTCCCGAATGTGCGGTCAGCGGCCGGCGAGGGCGTCGACGATCTTCAGCCGCTTGGCGCGCAGCGCCGGCGGCAGGCCCACGACCAGGCTGAGCAGCACGATCGCCGCCAGTCCGGCGCTCCAGACGCGCCAGTCCACGTTCAACGGCAACTGCGCGCCGATGGTCTTCTGCACCAGCACCCCGACCGCGGTCGCCAGGCCCAGCCCGATCAGGCCGCCGAGCGCGCACAGGGCCACCGTCTCGGCCATGACGAAGCCGAGCACGCTGCCGTCGGAGAAGCCCAGCGTCTTGAGCACCGCCATTTCCGGAATGCGCTCGCGCACGCTCTGGGCCATGGTGTTGCCGACCACCAGCAGCAGGGTGAAGAACACCGCGAACAGGATCCAGCGCACGATCAGGCCGATGTCGCCGATCTGCTTGGCGAAGCCGAGGTTCCAGTCCTTCTCGGTCTGGGTCTTGGTCTCGTCCGGCGAGTTCTCGAACTTGGCGTCGATGATCTGCGAGACCTTCTTGGCGTCGTCGGGATTCTTCAGCCGGATCAGGTAGATGCCGGCGGAGCCCTGGCCGAACTGGTTTTCCTCGTCGAAGTAGCCGTGGTTGATCCAGACCTGGTTGGCCTGGCGCTTCCACTCGTCGTCCCTGCCGTCGACGATGCCGACCAGGTCGAACGTCCAGTCCTTGCTGCCGTTCTTCATCGGGAAGATGTTGGAGCTGATCGGGATCTTCTGCCCGACCTTCCAGCCGTACTGGTTGGCGAGCAGGCGCCCGGCGACCATCGCGGTGCGGGTGTCGGCGAACTGCTTCCACTGCGCCTCGGGCAGGTCCCACTCCGGGTAGACCTGGTGGAAGCGCATCGGGTCCACCGCCAGCGCGATCAGCTGGTCCTTGCCCTGCCACACGCCGCCGAACCACTGCGACTGGGTGACCGCGGCCACGCCGGGCACGCGCTCGATCTCGGCGCGCATGCGCATCGGCAGCGGCTGGGTGAACGACACCCGGGCCTGGGTGATCACGCGGGTGGCGCCGAGGAAGTCGGCGCCGGCGTTGAACAGCACGTTGATCGACTGCAGCAGCCCGAACAGCAGGAATGCCGTGACGATCGACAACAGCGTCAGCCACGTCCGCAGCTTCTTGCGGAACAGGTTGGCGACGACGAATCCGGTCTTGGTCATGCCCGTCTCCCGCGGTTCAGGCGGCTTGGCCGGTCTGTTCGATCAGGCGGCCCTTGTCCAGGTGCAGGGTGCGCTTGGCGTACTCGGCGGCGAGCGGATCGTGGGTGACCATGACGATCGTCTTGCCGTGTTCGCGGTTGAGCGTCTGCAGCAGGGTCAGGATCTCGTCCGCGGTCTTGCGGTCGAGGTCGCCGGTGGGTTCGTCGCAGACCAGCAGCGCCGGGTCGGAGACGATCGCGCGGGCGATCGCCACGCGCTGTTCCTGGCCGCCGGACAGTTCGCGCGGCTTGTGCTTGGCGCGCTCGGCCAGCCCGACCACCTGCAGCGCGACCTCGGCGTTGCGCTTGCGCTGGGCGGCGTTGAGGCCGGTGAGCAGCAGCGGCAGCTCGACGTTGCCCTGCGCGGTGAGCACCGGCATCAGGTTGTAGAACTGGAACACGAAGCCGACGTTGGCGGCGCGCCAGCGGGTCAGTTCGCCCGCGCCGAGGCTGTCGATGCGCTTGCCGTCGATGCTGATCTCGCCGCGGGAGGGCTGGTCGAGGCCGCCGATGAGGTTGAGCAGGGTGGTCTTGCCCGAACCGGACGGGCCCATCAGCGCGACGAAATCGCCCTTGGGGATGTCGAGGTTGATGCCGTGCAGGACTTCCACCTGCTGCTTGCCGCGGGTGTAGGTCTTGACGACGTCGCGGATGGAGATCAATGCGGACATGGCGGTCTCTCGTACGGGAGTCGGGGGATGGCGGGCGCGGACGCGCGCCCGCGGCGGGTCATGGGGTGGTCTTCTCGCGCACTTCGGCGCCGTCCTGCAGCTCGGCCGCCGGCGTCCGGACGACGCTGTCGCCCGGCGCCAGGCCGGAGGCGATCACGCGCTGGTCGCCGCGCACCTCGCCGGCCTGCACCGGGGTGAGCACGGCCTTGCCGTCCTCCACCACGAACACGGCGTCGGCGTCCTTGCCCTCGATGTTGCGCTGCACCACCGCGTCGTTGGGCACCAGCACGCCCACCGGCTTCGGCGCGGCGGCCTGCGTCGCAGCGGCGTCGCCGCCCTGCTGCGGCTGGTCGAGGAAGCTCACCCGCACGCCCATGTCGGGCACGATGCGGGCGTCCTTCTGCTTCAGCGCGATCCGCACCTTGACCGTGGCCTTGCTGCGGTCGGCGGTGGGGATGATGGCGATGACCTCGGCCGGGATCTTCCAGTCGGGATAGGCGTTGAGCGTGGCCTCGACCGGCATCTTCGGCTGGACCTTGCCGATGTAGGCCTCGTTGACGTCGACCTCGATCTCCAGCGAGTCCATGTCGACGATGGTGCCGATGCCGGTGCGGGTGAAACCGCCGCCGGCCGACAGCGGCGAGACGATCTCGCCCGGCTGCGCGGCCTTGGCGATCACCACGCCGGCGAACGGCGCGCGCACGACGGTGTTGTCGACGCCGTTGTCGGCGATGCGCAGCGAATCGGAGGCCACCTCGGCGTTGCGCTGCGCGGTCGCGAGCTGCGCGCGCAGCGAGTCGCGCTGGGCGAGGGCCTGGTCGTACTGCTGGCGCGAGACCAGCTTCTGGCCGACCAGCTGGCCGAGCCGGGCGGCGTTGACCTCGGCTTCCTTGAGCTGCGCCTGCACGCTGCCGACCTGGCTGCGCGAGGCCTCGAGCTGGGACTGGGCCAGCGCGCGCTCGGAGTCGGCGTCGATCGGATCGAGCGTGGCCATCACCTGGCCGGCCTCCACCCGCATGCCTTCCTCGATCAGCACCTGGCGCACCTTGCCGGTGATCTTGGCCGAGACGGTGGCGGTGCGGCGGGCGACGATGTAGCCGGTGGCGTCGAGCACCGAGGACGCGCCGCCGCCGGCGCTGGCGATCGGGGTGGCGACGGCGGTCGTGACTTCGGCGCCGCCCTTGCCGCGGAACACGATCCAGCCGCCCGCGGCGAGCAGGGCGACGGCGCCGGCGACGACCAGCCCGGTCCACAGTCCGCGCCGCGAAGGCGGTGGAGAGGCGGAGGCGCTGCGGTCGATGCGGAGTTCCTTCAGCAGATCGGCATTCGTGTTCATGGTCTTCCGGGACGTGCGGGGGCCGCGAGACAGGGCCCGGCGGCGGGCGGGTCCCCGTGGAGAGGACCGTGGGCCTGCGGCGGAGGGGCGGGATGCGGCCGCGTGGACTGCGCGAGCCCGGACAGGGTACCTGCTCCGGTCGCCCGCCGTCAGCTGACGAATGTCATGGGCGATGGCTGACGCCCCGATCTGCAGGCCGCGACCGGCCGCGCCCAGCATGGCGGCACCCTCGAACGGAGCCCCGCCATGACCGATCCGGTCTCGATTGCCCCATCGATCGCCCCATCGATCGCCACGCCGCTCGCCCGCCTGCAGGCTGTGCGCAAGCGCTACGGCAGCGTGGTCGCCCTCGACGGCGTCGATCTCGCGCTCGCCCCCGGCGAGACCCACGCGCTGCTCGGCGCCAACGGCGCCGGCAAGTCCACCGCGGTGGCGCTGATGCTGGGCCTGGTCCGGCCCGACGCCGGCGACGCCCTGCTGCTGGGCGAGCCGGCCGGGGCGCTGGCCGCGCGCCGCCGCACCGGGGTGATGCTGCAGTCCGCGGGCCTGCCCGAGAACGCGCGCGTCGACGAACTGCTGGCGCTCACCCGCAGCTACTACCCGGCCCCGCGCAGCCGCGACGAGTGCGTCGCCCTCGCCGGGCTCGACGGCCTGCTCGATCGCCGCTACGGCCGGCTCTCGGGCGGCCAGCAGCGCCGCGTGCAGTTCGCGCTGGCGATCTGCTGCCGGCCGCGGGCGCTGTTCCTGGACGAACCGACCACCGGGCTCGACATCGAGGCGCGGCAGGCGCTGTGGGCCGCGATCCGCGCGCTGGTGGCCGAAGGCGCCGGGGTGCTGCTGACCACGCACTATCTGGAGGAAGCCGAGGCGCTGGCCGACCGGGTGACCGTGCTCGATCGCGGCCGGATCGCCGCCAGCGGGCGGATGCGGGACGTGCGCGCGCTGGTGGCGCAGCGGCGGATCGGCTGTTTTTCGGCGCTGGACGTCGCCCGGATCGCGACCTGGCCCGGCGTGCGCAGCGCACGCCGCGGCGGAGCAGGCGATCCGGCGCGGATCGAGATCCTCGCCGACGACGCCGAGGCCGTGGTCCGCCGCCTGCTGGCCGAGGACGCGGCGCTGAGCGACCTGGAGGTCCGCCGCGCCGGCCTGGCCGAGGCGTTCCTGGAAATCACAGGACAGCAGGACAGCGCCGGCGACGCGTCCGCCGCCCGGGAGGCCGCATGAACGCCATCGCCCGCGACACCGCGCCGGCCTTTCCCTGGCGCAGCTACCTGCTGGAAGCCCGCTGCGAATTCCTGCGCCTGCTGCGCACGCCGTCGTACGCGATCCCGACGCTGCTGTTCCCGGCGCTGTTCTACCTGCTGTTCGGCGTGCTGCTGAACCACGGCAAGGGCGACGCCGCGCGCTACCTGCTCGCGACCTACGGCAGCTTCGGGGTGATGGGCGTTGGCCTGTTCGCATTCGGCGTGACCGTGGCGATCGAGCGCGACCAGGGCCTGCTGCGCTACAAGCGCGCGCTGCCGATGCCGCCGGGCGCCTACCTGTTCGCCAAGGCGGCGATGGCGGTGCTGTTCGCGGCGATGGTGGCGCTGATCCTGTCGCTGCTGGCGGCGACTGCCGGCGGGGTGTCGCTGGCGGCGTGGCAGTGGGCGCTGCTGTGGCTGACCGACGTGGTCGGCGTACTGCCGTTCGCGGCGATGGGCCTGCTGGTCGGGTCGCTGGTCGGCGGGCAGGGCGCGCCGGCGCTGGTGAACATCCTGTACCTGCCGATGGCGTTCCTGTCCGGGCTGTGGCTGCCGCTGAAGCTGCTGCCGGCGTGGATCGCGCAGATCGCGCCGCTGCTGCCGGCCTACCACCACGCCCAGCTCGCGCTGCGGGTGGTCGGGCTCGACGACGGCGGCGCGTCGCCGCTGTCGCACGTCGCCGTGCTGGCCGCGTTCTCGGTCGCCTGCTTCGCGATCGCGCGCCGCCGGCTGGCGCGCGGCTGAGCCGCGGGCGACCATGGCGACCTCCCTGCACCACACGCCTGAGCCGCATTCCCGTCCCATGCCGCAGACCCCCGTTCCGCCGTCCGGCGTGCCCGCCGTGATCGCCCGCCTGGTCCGTCCCAGCGAAACCGCCCTGCTGCACGAACGCAGCCCGACCGGTCGCGCCCGGCCGCAGTGGCTGCCGCTGCTGATGCTGGTCTGGTCGATCTGGATCTTCCTCACCCCGCACTACGCCGGGCTGCCGTCGCTGAGCTGGCTGCCGGCGACGCTGGCCACGTACGCGGTGTTCCTGGTCCTGTACTGGCGCGCGTATTTCCGCGACCGCGGCCATCTCTACGCGCTGTCGCTGGGCATGGGCGCACTGGCGTTCGCGCTCACCCCGATGAACCCCGGCGCGCAGGGGTTCCTGATCTACGCCTGCGCGTTCCTGGGATTCACCCTGCCGGCGCGGCGCGCGATCGCGACGATGGTGGCGATGCACGCGTTGTATGCCGCCGAGTGGCTGTGGCTGGGCATCCCGACGATCTACCTGTTCAGCAGCACCGTGGTCGGCCTCGCGGTGGGGCTGATGAACCTCAGCTTCGCCCGCCGCATGCACGCCGACGCCGCGCTGCGCCTGAGCCACGACGAGGTCCGCCGCCTCGCCGCGCTGGCCGAGCGCGAACGCATCGGCCGCGACCTGCACGACCTGCTCGGCCACACCCTGTCGCTGGTGGCGCTCAAGAGCGAACTCGCCGGCAAGCTGCTGCAGCGCGGCGATTCGCCGCAGGCGCGCGAGGCGGCGCGGCGCGAGATCGACGAGGTCAGCCGGGTGGCGCGCGAAGCGCTGACCGAGGTGCGCGCCGCGGTCACCGGCATCCGTGCGGTCGGCGTCGCCGCCGAACTGGCCTCGGCCAAGCTGCTGCTGGAAAGCGACGGCATCGCGTTCGAGGCCGAGATCGCGCCCGAATGCCTCGACGCCGGCGTGCTGCCGGCCGCGGTCGAGGCGCCGCTCGCGCTCACCCTGCGCGAGGCGGTGACCAACATCCAGCGCCACGCCCGCGCCCGCAGCGCCCGCGCCGCGCTGGCGATCGAAGGCGAGGTCGCGGTGCTGCGCGTGTCCGACGACGGCCGCGGCGGCGCCGACGCGCCGGGCAACGGGCTCACCGGCATGCGCGAGCGGCTGGAAGCGGTCGACGGCCAACTGGTCGTCGAGTCGCCGCGTGGCGGCGGCACGCGGATCGAGGCGCGAGTGCCGCTGCACGCGCCGGAAACGGCTTCCGCGCCGGTCGCCGAGGCGTCCGCGGCGGTTGAATCGGCCGCGGACGCGACGCCGGGCGCGGAGGCCGCCGCATGATCCGCATCCTGCTGGCCGAGGACCAGGCGATGGTGCGCGGCGCGCTGACCGCGCTGCTGTCGCTGGAGAGCGACATCGAAGTGCTCGGCGCCGCCGCCGACGGCGAGGCCGCGTGGCGCGAGCTGCAGCGGCTGAAGCCCGACCTGCTGGTCACCGACATCGAGATGCCCGGCCTCACCGGCCTCGAACTCGCGCAGCGCGTGCAGCGGCATGACCTGCCGACGAAGGTGGTGATCGTGACCACGTTCGCCCGCGCCGGTTTCCTGCGCCGGGCGCTGGACGCCGGCGTCTGCGGCTACCTGCTCAAGGACGCGCCGGCCGAACGTCTCGCCGAGGCGCTGCGCCAGGTGCATCGCGGCGGCCGCGCGATCGACCCGCAGCTCGCGCTGGAGGCCTGGTCCGAGCACGATCCGCTGACCGACCGCGAGCGCCGCGTGCTGCGGCTCGCCGGCGAAGGCCTGTCGGCGAACGAGATCGCCACCCAGCTCAACCTGTCGCACGGCACCGTGCGCAACTACCTGTCCGAAGCGATCGGCAAGCTCGGCGTCGGCAACCGCATCGAGGCGTACCGGCTGGCGCGGCAGAAGGGCTGGCTGTAGCGGCGCGGGGCCTGCGGCAGGCGGCAGGCGGCGCAGGCCGATCTGCTGCGGCGCGTCGGCCTGATCCGCTACAGCGCCCGCGTCGGCCCGCGCGTCGCCGGGTCGTCCGGCGACGGCCTGGGCTGCGTCGGCGTCTGCTGCGCGACCAGTTGTTGCTCTTGGGTCCGTGCGATCTGCTGGAGACTGTCTTCGATCGGCACGCCGCCCGCCTGTTTCAGGTCCACGCTGGCGTGGAAGATCGGCTCCCGGTCGCCGTGCGGGTGATACGAGGCGAACACCCGGCCGTCGGCCTCGACCATGCGGTCCGCGTGCTGCATCAGCGGATCGGCCTTCGCGGTCGCGGCCAGCGCCATCGCCGCGTTCTGCGCCTGCTCCGGCGGCAGCCCGGCCTGCTGCGCGATGCGCAGCGTCTGCTCGAACACCTTGCGGTCGTCGGGCGCGAGGCGTTCGATCGCCTGCCCGGGCGACGGCCGCGCGGAATCGAGGCGCGACGTGCGATCGGCATCGCGCAGGTATTCCGGGATCGGCGGATAGGTCATGCGCCCGGGCGCATCCGGTTGCGGTGCGTCCCGCGCAGGCGCGGGGCGCGGTGCGGGCGCAGGCGAGGGCATGCGCGACCCGTCGTCGAGGTGCGCCGGCAGCGGCGGGACGATCACCGGCTCCAGCAATTGCACGCCTTCCCGGCGTCCCGGGGCGCCGGCCGGCGTCGTCGGCTGCACCCGGTCGCTGTCGTAGCCGACCAGTCCGGGGGTGAGGTGGGTCGTCACGGCCGTGGCCGCGCCGCGCGCCAGCGACATCTCGTCGCGGAATTTGGCGAACATCGGCGCGTACTGCTCGGCGCGCTGGCGCGCGTCCGGGTCGGCGAGGATGGACCGGTCGGGGCGGCCGTCGCCATCGACGTTGGTGAAATTGTGGATGCCGTGCGTGCCCAGCAGCGCCGCGTGCGCGATGCCCGGTGAACGCACGTCGGCCACGAAGCGATCGTCGTTGTCGTAGCCGGCGCCCACCAGGGTCGCCACTTCCTTCGGCGAGGCGTGCAGCCGCACCTGGCCGTACTGCGGCGAGGCCGCGCTGACGAAGTCGCTGGCCATGACGTGGTTGATCATGTCGTCGCCGCCCCGCGGGATCCCCAGGCCCAGGCTGGCGGCGCCGTAGGCGTTGAAGGTCTCGCCCTTCAGGCCGAAATGGTGCGCACCGATCTGCGCCAGCGTCCCGCCGAGGGAGTGGCCGGTGACGGTGACTTCGGGGATGATCCCCGTTCGCGATGCATCTTTATTGGCGCGCTCAATCGCATGCCGAGTCAGCTCGATGGCCTCCTGCGCCTGCGGATTGAGCCGGGAAGCGACCATCCGGCCGTCGGTCCAGAGCGCATCCTTCACCAGGGGGCCGATGCCCTGGTCGATCTCGGTGCCGCGATGCGCCACCACGATGTCGCCGGTGTCCACGCGCTGGTAGATCGTGCCCTGGTAGCCCGTGCGCGGATTGCTCTGGTGTTCGAGGATGTTGTATCGGGTTCCGTTGATGTCAACGATATCCTTTGTCCCCGGTTCGCGAATCCCAACCGGATAGTTGTTATATGCATCCTGCGAAAGGTCGGCATCTTGCTGAGTTGTCTGACTCATGGCATCACTTCATTCGCCGTGAGTGTGATGCGGAAGAGTTGATTTCGAATTTCCGGCTTGAATCGTTCCGGGCTCGTGTATCCAAAGTCTGCATAACCCACTCCATTGGATGGTAACGGCATGTCGACGGGGTATCCCCCGCTCCAGAAATGCCACGTCACCATCTTTCCCGCGGCGATTTCACTGGCGTCGATGCTGGGGAGGAATCGTGTCTCCCGCTCATCTCCCGTGGCCCGCAGCAATGCGCTGAAGTAGCTGAACTTCCAATGGCACGTTCCGCGGCCGTAGTAGTCGTCGTCGATCATCAGATCGGCGTAGACGGTCGCGGCGTAGGTGTTGTCGGACAGGCGTTCCATGCGGACTTCCGGCTGGGTCTCGATCCGCGAAGCCACGCCTTCCGCGCCGCGAATCCTGCTGAGTTCGCCGCAAGCCTGATAGTTGACCACGTCGTAGCGCGCCGAACCCACGATCTGCGCGAACGGCCCCGGCGCATTCTCGATCGTCATCACGATGCGGTAGGCCTGCTGCGGGCGGGGACGCACTTTGAGTTCGACGGTCTTTTCGGCGTTCATGGGCGTGTTTCCTGGCAGTTGGCAGGCAGAGAGCGAACTCGCCAGCAGCAGGGCAAGCGCGATGCAAGGTGCAGAGAGGAAGGCGGGACGCGACATGGGCGGTCCTTCGCGAGAGGGTGCAGGCAGCCTAAGAGTGAAAAAATATGTTGTCAAACGACATCATCGACATGCATGCGTGGGCAGGGTGTGTCTATGTGGTCTGTGTCGAGATTGTTCTGACGTGTATAGATGTTGTACGGGATCTCGTCGAGGTCGGTGGTATGAGCTATCCCGGTGGATTCGATTTGCGGGCGATGCTTTTTTTGCTTCTTGATAAAGATCGTCATCCTGTCGGGTTGACGACCTTATCGGTGGAAATCATCTGGCGCGAGTACAACACTGAAGAACTCGGATTTTCTATCGTCTGGGACACTATCCAGATCCTGTTGTCCGAACCCAGGGAAACCATGTCCATTGGAGGGGAGGGGGTCATCCATCGGATAGCTTCCTTTCCAGAAGTACTTGCGGACCGTTCTTTTCGCAAAAATGTCCGTCGCGTCGATGCTGGGCAGAAATCGCGTCTCCCGCTCATCTCCCGTGGCCCGCAGCAACGCGCTGAAGTAGCTGAACTTCCAATGGCACGTTCCGCGGCCGTAGTAATCGTCGTCGATCATCAGGTCGGCATGGACGGTCGCGGCGTAGGTGTTGTCGGACAGGCGTTCCATGCGGACTTCCGGCTGGGTCTCGATGCGCGAAGCCACGCCTTCCGCGCCGCGAATCCTGCTGAGTTCGCCGCAAGCCTGATAGTTGACCACGTCGTAGCGCGCAGAACCGACGATCTGCGCGAACGGTCCCGGCGCATTCTCGATCGTCATCACGATGCGGTAGGCCTGCTGCGGGCGGGGACGCATCTTGAGTTCGACGGGCTTGTCGGCGTTCATGGGCGTGTTTCCTGGCAGTTGGCAGGCAGAGAGCGAACTCGCCAGCAGCAGGGCAAGCGTGCGCAGGACAAGCGTGGTGCGGCGTGCAGCGGCAAAGGCCGGACGCGTCATGGTGCTCCTTCGGAGAGCGCGATGATGCGAGGCTAGGGATGAAAGATTTTGTTGTCAATCGACAGGTCGCATGCGCGATGCCGTGCAATGAAGGGATCCGTCGCGCGGCATCGTCGGCAGCGCAGGCGAGGGCGGCCCCGCGATCGGGCGACGCCGAGCGGTGCGTCGCCCGGGTGCGCGACCGCCGGTCCGGCCGCCGAGGGACGTTGGGCGCCATCGCTGTGGGGCCATGGGGGACGGCGGCCCGGGCGGCCCGGCACCCCTGCCATCGGTTGGGTCGCATCCGCCTTGCGATCCCCGCCGTATCGCCCCATAACCCCCATTCGTCCCCCACGGCGTCCTTGCGCATGTCCACGACCACGGCCGACCCCGCCGCCGCAGCCCCCGTCTCGACCCCCGCCGTCCCGCCCGCGCTCGCCGTCGAAGGCCTCGGCAAGCGGGTGAAGCTGCCCGGCAGCGAGCTGACCATCCTCGACGGGATCGACTTCCGGATCGCCGCGGGCGAGCGCATCGCGGTGGTCGGCGCCTCCGGCTCCGGCAAGAGCACGCTGCTGGCGCTGATGGCGGGGCTGGACACGCCGACCGCCGGGCGGGTGCTGCTCGACGGCGCGCCGCTGTCCACGCTCGACGAGGACGGCCGCGCGAAGGTGCGCGGCGAGAAGGTCGGGTTCGTGTTCCAGAGCTTCCAGTTGCTGCCCTCGCTGACCGCGCTGGAGAACGTGATGCTGCCGCTGGAGCTGCGCGGCGACGCCGATCCGGAGACGCCGGCGCGGGCCATTCTCGATCGCGTCGGCCTGGGCGAACGCCTCGGCCACTATCCGCGGCAGTTGTCAGGTGGCGAGCAGCAGCGCGTGGCGCTGGCGCGGGCCTTCGTGACCCGGCCGGCGCTGCTGTTCGCGGACGAGCCGACCGGCAACCTCGACACCCGCACCGGCGCGGCCATCGTCGATCTGCTGTTCGGGCTCAACGCCGAGGCCGGCACGACGCTGGTGCTGGTCACCCACGACGCCCGGCTCGCCGAGCGCTGCGACCGCCAGTTGCGGCTCGACAGCGGCCGGCTGGTGAGCGCATGAGGACGCTGGCGCTCGCCTGGCGGCAGTTGCGCCGCGACCTCGCCGCCGGCGACATCCGCATCCTGATCGCGGCGCTGGTGCTGGCGGTGACCGCGGTGACCGCGGTCGGCTTCGTCACCGATCGCGCCGGGCGCGCGCTGGCGATCGAGGCCAACCGCCTGCTCGGCGGCGACGCGGTGGTGCGCGGCGATGCGCCGATCGACGGCGCGATCCTGGCCGCGGCGCGGGCGCCCGGGCTCAAGCGCACCGAACTGGCCGAACTGCCGACGATGATCCGCCTCGGCCGCGGCGAGACCGCCAGACTCAAGCTCGGCGAACTGCGCGCGCTCGGCGCGGACTTCCCGCTGCGGGGCACGTTCCGCATCGTCGACGGCCGCGGCGAGCATGTGGTCGCGAACGGCCCGTCGAAGGGCACGCTGTGGCTGAGCCGCGCCGGCGCCGACGCGCTGGGCGCGAAGCTCGGCGACACGATCGCGCTCGGCACCACGGAGTTCCGCCTCGCCGCGCTGGTGCTGCAGGAGCCCGACGGCAGCATCGACTACTTCAACGTGGCCCCGCGGGTGTTCGCGGCGATGGACGACCTCGCCGGCACCGGACTGGTGCAGCCGGGCAGCCGCATCGAATACAGACTGGTCGTCGCCGGCGACGCGGCCGCGGTCGAACGGTTCACGCGGGTCGCGCGCGATGCGCTCGGACGCGGGCAGAAGCTGGAGACGATCGCCGATGCGCGGCCGGAGATCCGGTCCGCGCTGGATCGCGCCGGGCGCTTCCTCGGCCTCGCCGCGCTGGTGTCGGTGGTGCTGGCCGCGGTCGCGGTGGCGATGGCCGCGCGCCGCCACAGCGAGCGGCACCTGTCCGGCGCCGCGGTGATGCGCTGCCTCGGCGCGCAGCAGCGGACGCTGGCAGCGATCCACATCGGCGAACTGGCGATCCTCGGCGTGGTCGCCAGCGCGATCGGCGTCGCCATCGCCTTCGCGCTGCAGTGGGCGGTCGGCGCGTGGCTGGCCGATGCGCTGAAGGTGTCGATCCCGCCGGCGGGGCCGTGGCCCGCGCTGCGCGGGCTCGGCGTGGGCCTGGTGGTGCTGCTGGCGTTCGGCGCGCCGCCGGTGCTGGCGCTGCGCCGGGTGCCGGCGCTGCGCGTACTGCGCCGCGATCTCGACGCGACCGAGCCCAGCGCCTGGGCGGTCGGTCTGGCCGGCTTCGCCGGTCTCGCCGCGCTGCTGTGGTGGCAGGCCGGGTCGGCGACGCTGGGCCTGACCATGCTCGCCGGCATCGCGCTGACCCTGGCCGCGCTGGCGGCGGTGGCGTTCGCGCTGATCGCGCTGGTCCGCCGCCTCCGCACGCGCCTGCGCGGCAGCCTGCGTTACGGCCTGGCCAACGTCAGCCGCCGCGCCGGCACCAGCGTGGCGCAGGTGTCCGCGCTGGGCCTGGGGCTGATGGCGCTGCTGCTGCTGACGTTCGTGCGCACCGACCTGCTCGATCGCTGGCGGCTGTCGCTGTCGGCGGACGCGCCCAATCGCTTCGTCGTCAACGTGCAGCCGGACCAGATGGCCGCGGTGCGCGCGTACATCGCCGGGCAAGGGGTGCCGCCGCCGACGCTGTTCCCGATGATCCGCGCGCGCCTGGTCGGCTACAACGGCCGCGCCGTCACCGGCGCCGATTTCGCCGGTCGCGGCGACCAGGCCAAGCGGTTGGCCGAGCGCGAGTTCAACCTGTCGATGGCCGACGCGGTGGGCGACGACAATACGGTCGTGGCGGGCCGGATGTGGCCGCCGCGCAAGCTCGCGAAGCCGGAACTGTCGGTGGAGCAGCGCTTCGCCGAATCGCTGGGCTGGCAGGTCGGCGACCGGGTGGCGTTCGACGTCGCCGGGCAGCGCTTCGAGGCCACCATCACCAGCCTGCGCACGGTGCAGTGGGAGAGTTTCCGGCCGAACTTCTTCGTCGTCGCCTCGCCGGGCGCGCTGGACGGCTACGCCGCCAGCTACATCACCGCGGTGAAGGTGCCGCCGACCGCGCAGGGCTTCACCGCCGGGCTGGTCGAGCGCTTCCCCAACCTCACCGTGATCGACGTCGACGCGATCCTCACCCAGGTCCGCAGCATCGGCGACCAGGTCGCGACCGTGGTCCAGGTGGTGTTCTGGTTCTCGTTGGCCGCCGGTGTGCTGGTGCTGCTGGCGGCGGTCACCGCCAGCCAGGACGAGCGCCTGCGCGAGGGCGGGGTGATGCGCGCGCTGGGCGGCAGTCGTCGCCAGTTGCGGTTCGCGCAGGCGTCCGAGTTCGCGGCGATCGGCCTGCTGTCGGGCGTAGTCGCTGCGGTCGCGGCGAGCGTGCTCGCCGGCGTGGTCGCCACCCGCGTGTTCGACCTGCCGTGGCGCATCGACTGGGCGATGGCCGCCACCGGCGCCGGGCTCGGCCTGCTCGCGGCGCTGGTCGCCGGCCTGTTCGCGACCCGCCGCGTGCTCGACGTCGCGCCTTCGGTGACGCTGCGCGAACTGGACGCCTGATCGCCGCAACGTCTCTCCGTGCCCGGTAGAGCGGCCTTCAGGCCGCTCGAAGCGCATTCCCCGCAGGCCTCGTGCTTTTGTAGGAGCGACGTGAGTCGCGACGGTCTTCGGAAAGGTTGTCCGTAGGCGGTCGCGACTTACGTCGCTCCTACGGGAACAGGAAGGGGTGCGGTGGGGGCGGGCTTGTTGCTTCGGGAAGGGCAGCCGCCGGTCGCGTTCGGCTTGCGCGAGTCGCCATTCCCCGCAGGCCTCTTGTTTTGTAGGAGCGACGTGAGTCGCGACGGTCTCCGGACGGGCGATCCGCAGGCGGTCGCGACTCACGTCGCTCCTACAAGAGCGTCGGAGAGAGGGGGGCGGAGCGGCCGGCTCATTCCTCCGCGTAGCGGGCAAGCGCGTCCAGCTCGGCCTGCGCCTTGCGCAGGCTGCTGCCGGCGGCCGCGTCGTCGAGTCGCTTCGCGAGCGCTTCGCGGCCGGGTCGGCGCAGCCAGCGGAAGAATCCGAGCGTCGCGACCAGGCCGACCGCGCCGCTCGCGAACCAGCCCCAGGCCGCGGCGGGGATCGACGTGCCGGTCTCGTGCGCGTGCAGCGACAGCAGGATCACCGGCGGCACCATCCACAGCACCCACCACGGCAGCCCGACCACCATGCCGCCGATCAGATAGGCGCGGCGGAGTTTCGCGTGCCGTCGCTGCAGTTCCAGCACCGGCAGGCTGCGATCGATGCCGGCGATGCCTTCGAGCACGACGCTGCCGGCGATGATGGTGGCGACGCCATAGAGTTGCACCACGACGCCGGCGACGAGGATGGCGGCGATCGCGTGCAGGTGCCGCCACAGCCACACGCCGGCGACCAGCATGACGATGCCGAACGCGATCTGCGCCACCTGGCCCCAGAACAGCGGACGCAGGCTGGACTGGATGCGGCCGGTCTTCTGTTCGCGAAGGACCGCGAGCTGGAGGGTGTTCTGCTGCTGCAGGCGGCGGTCGAGCGACTGCCACGCCTGCTTGAGTTCGTCGAGTTCCATGCGGGTGTCCATCGTGGGGTCTGCCTTCGGAGGGGCCGGGCGATGCCGGTGGGTCAGGATGCGTCGTCGTCCGCGAGCTGTGCGCGGATGCGCTGCTTGAGGCGGTTGAGCTTGGTCGAGACGTTGCTTTCGGTGATGCCGAGCACCTCGGCGATCTCGCGCTGGCTGCATTCGTCCAGCCACAGCAGCAACAGGGCGCGGTCGAGCGGCGGCTGGCGGTCGATCACCGCGTACAGCGCGCGCACCCGTTCGTCCTCGGGGCCGGAGTCCTCCACCGCGAGCGCCGGATGGCCGTCGTGGTCGTCGATCGGCACCAGCGGCGCCCGCCGCGCGTCGCTGCGGACGTGCGAGATCGCCACGTTCAGCGCGATCCGGTACATCCAGGTGGTGAACGACCGCGCCGGGTCGTAGCCGGGGAATGCGCGCCACAGTTGGGTCGCGATCTCCTGGACGAGGTCCTGGCGATCGTCGGGGCGGCGGCAGTAGGTGTTCGCGACCTTGAACACGATGCCGCGATGCGCATCGAGCAGGGCGGCGAAGCGGGTCCGGGTCACGTCCATCGGGGCGTCGGCGGCGATCACGTCGGCATCGGCAGGGGAGGATGCTCACATGATTCGCGGCGGCGGGGGAAACCTCACAGCCCGCCGCCTACAATGGGCGCCCGTCCCGATCGCCCTCCGTTCCCGCATGGCCGCCGCCGATGATCCGGCCCTCGAAGTCCTGATGCTGCCGTTCGCCAGCGGCGTCCTCGCGTGGCCTGCGGCCGGCGGTGCGCTGTTCCTGCGCGCCCGCGACGGTTGGCCGCTGCGCGCGGTCGCGCGCGCCGGACTGGTCTGCGAACAGAGCTTCCGGCCGCAGGCCGATGCGCTGGCGCGCTCGGGCTGGACCGTCCGCGAGGCCGCCGCCGATGACGTCGCTACCGATGACGTCGCCGCCTTCCCGCTGGTGCTCGCGCTGCCGCCGCGCCAGCGCGAGGAGGCGCGGGCGCTGCTCGCACGCGCGGTGCGCGCCTGCGCGCCGGGCGGTACGGTGGCGGTCTGCGCGACCAACGACGAAGGCGCGAAATCGCTGGAAGGCGACCTGAAGCGGCTCGCCGGCCTCGGCGGGATGCTGTCCAAGCACCACTGCCGGGTGGCGTGGTCGCGGATCGATGCGGACACGGTCGACGACGCGCTGCTCGACGCCTGGTCCGCGCTCGACGCGCCGCGGGCGATCGCCGACGGCCGCTTCGTCAGTCGTCCGGGCGTGTTCGCCTGGGACCGCATCGACGCCGCGTCGGCGCTGCTGGCCGCGCACCTGCCGGGCGAGCTCGCCGGGCGCGCGGCCGACGTCGGCTGCGGCTACGGCTATCTCTCCGCCGAACTGCTGGCGCGCTGTCCCGGGATCGTCTCGCTGGACCTGTACGAAGCCGAGGCGCGCGCGCTGAACCTTGCCCGCCGCAATCTTGCCCGCTGCAATCCCGCCGGCGCCCGCTTGCCGCTGGCGTTCCACTGGCACGACGTCACCGCGGGGCTGCCCGCGCGCTACGACGTCATCGTCGCCAACCCGCCGTTCCACGCGCAGGGCCGCGCCGACCGGCCGGACATCGGCCGTGCGTTCATCGCCGCGGCGGCGGACGCGCTCGATCCCGGCGGTCGCCTGTGGCTGGTGGCGAACCGGCACCTGCCCTACGAAGCCGTGCTCGACGCGCGCTTCGCCGAGGTGCGCACGGTCGCGCAGGCGCAGGGCTTCAAGGTGATCGCGGCGACCAGACGATGAGGACAATGCCTTGAGAACGATTCGATGAAACTCCTGCGCCGCATCGCCAATCTCGGCTACGGCAGCCGCAAACAGGTCACGGCGCTGTTCCGCGAGGGCCGCGTGACCGATGCGAACGGCGACGTGCTGTACGCCGACGACGAACTCGACGTGCATGCGCGCCACGAGGACGTGCGCATCGACGGCGAGCCGCTCGACCCCGCGCCGGGCCTGCTGCTGATGCTGCACAAGCCGGTCGGCGTGACCTGTTCGACCAAGGACCAGGGGCGGCTGGTGTACGACCTGCTGCCGCCGCGGTTCCGCCTGCGCGATCCGCTGCTGTCGACCGTCGGCCGGCTCGATCGCGAGACCAGCGGGCTGCTGCTGTTCACCGACGACGGCGCGCTGCTGCACCGGATCATCTCGCCGAAGGCCGAACTGCCGAAGACCTACGAGGCGACGCTGGCGCAGCCGCTGCGCGGCGACGAGGCGGCGCTGTTCGCCAGCGGGACGCTGCTGCTGGAATCCGAAACGAAACCGCTGCTGCCGGCGGAGCTGACCGTGCTCGACGCGCGACGCGTGCGGCTGGTGCTGCACGAGGGCCGCTACCACCAGGTGCGGCGGATGTTCGCCGCCGTCGGCAACCATGTCGAGGCGCTGCACCGCCCGCAGGTCGGCGGCCTTGCGCTGGACGACCTCGCCGAGGGCGACTGGCGGGCGCTGGACGAGGGCGATCGCGCGCGCCTGTTCGCGGAGGGGGCGGCATGAGCCGGATCCCGTTCGTCCCCGAGGCCGTGCTGTTCGACATGGACGGGCTGATGCTCGACAGCGAGCGGGCGATCATCGACTGCTGGCGCGCAGCCGCGCGCGAGCTCGCGCTGGAGGTCGACGACGCCCTGTGGTTCCGCATGATCGGCATGCACGACCGCGACTACGTGCCGCTGCTGCTGCGGAGCATGAGCGAGGCGCAGGTCCACGCGCTGCGCGAGGGCTGCTACGCGCGCTACCGGCAGCGCATCGAGGACGGTATGCCGCTGCAGCCGCACGTCCGCGACGTGCTCGACGACCTGCAGTCGCGCGGCATGCCGCGCGCGGTGGTCACCTCCACCCATCGCGAGCGCGCGCTGCGCAAGCTCGAGACCAGCCGCATCGCGCACTACTTCGAGGTGGTGGTCACCGGCAGCGACGTGGTCGCGCCCAAGCCCGCGCCGGAAGGCTATCTCAAGGCCGCCGCCGCGCTCGGCGTCGATCCCGCGCGCTGCGTGGTGTTCGAGGATTCGGCCTTCGGCGTGCGCGCGGCGCTCGCGGCCGGGATGACGCCGGTGCAGGTCCCCGACCTGGTGCCGCCGGACGAGGCGACGCGGGCGCTGGGGCACCGGATCGCCGCGTCGCTGGGCGAGGCGTATGCATGGGTCGGCAGGTGATCGCGATTCGCAGGTGATCGCGCTGCGCGTACCGCCGGATCTTCTCCCTTCTCCCCTTGCGGGAGAGGGCCGGGGGAGAGGGGCGCCGCGCCGCCGCGCTTTGTCCGAAGGCGATCGTCGTTCACCCCCTCTCCCCAACCCCTCTCCCGCGAGGGGAGAGGGGCTTGAGGCGGATGTTTCGAGGGGCGTCGTCAGTCCCGGGCACGTTCTTCTCCCCTCTCCCCTTGCGGGAGAGGGGCCGGGGGAGAGGGGCGCCGCGCTGCCGCGCTTGTCCGAAGGCGGACCTCGTTCACCCCCTCTCCCCAACCCCTCTCCCGCGAGGGGAGAGGGGCTTGAGGCGGTTGCTTCCAGCGGCGTCGTCGATCTCGCATCAGCCGATCGCGGGTCAGGCGCCGTGCGCGGTGGGCTTCTCGTCTTCGAGCAGACGTTGCAGGCCGTCCAGGCCCAGCGCTTCCATCGTCGCCAGATTCCGCTGCACGATCGCATCCGGGTCGGGGTACGCGGCCACCGCGCGGTCGAGGCTGTCCTCGCGCAGCAGGTGCAGGGTGGGGTAGGGCGCGCGGTTGGTGCCGTTGCCCGGGTCGTCGGGGTCGGTGTCGGCGAATCTGTACTGCGGGTGGAAGCTCGCGACCTGCAGCACGCCGTCGAGGTCCAGCGCCTCGACCAGCGCATCGACGCGGTCGAGGAAGTCGTTGTAGTCGAGGAAGTCGGTCAGCACCCGCGGATGCACCAGCAGCGTGGTGTCGATCTCGTCCGCGGGCGTGTCGCGCAGGCGCAGCAGCTCCTCGGCCAGCTCCTCCAGCAGGTCGTCTTCGAGTTCGGCGTCGCTGAGCACGAAGCGCACCTGTTGCTTGACGTGGACCGCCTTGGCGAACGGGCACAGGTTCAGCCCGATCACCGCGCGCTCCAGCCAGCGGCGGGTGGCGGCGAGTTCGGGGGCGTCGTCGGCCGCGGCGGGGTCCACGGCCGCTCAGTCCCGGAAGTTGTCGAACTGCAGCGGCCGCTCGAAGGTCTGGCCGCGCAGCAGCGCCATCGTCGCCTGCAGGTCGTCGCGCTTCTTGCCGGTGACGCGCAGCTTGTCGCCGTTGATCTGGGCCTCGACCTTGAGCTTGGCGTCCTTGATCGTCGTCTGGATCTTCTTCGCGAGGTCGCGTTCGATGCCCTGCTTGACCGTGATCTTCTGGCGCGCGCCGGCGAGGTTGGCCTCGACGTCGCCGAAGTCGAGGCAGCGGGCGTCGATGCCGCGCGCGATCAGCCGGGCGCGGAGGATGTCGGTCATCTGCTGGAGCTGGAATTCGCTGGGCGCGGACTGGGTGATCAGCCTGTCGTCGAGCGCGAACTTCGCCTCGACGTTCTTGAAGTCGAAACGATTGGCCAGCTCGCGGTTGGCCTGGTCGACGGCGTTGGTCAGCTCGTGGACGTCGACTTCCGAAACGATGTCGAAGGAGGGCATGGCGGTGTACGCAGATCGTGGGGGCGCACAGGTTACCCCATCGCAGGGCGGGCCCCGGGCCCACCGTCGCGACGCATCCGCTCGCTTCGGACAATGAGCGAAACGGCTCCGATCGCCTTGCGCGGCGATCGGACATGCCGCAATGGCGGGCCAAGGCCCGCCCTATCGCTTCACCAGCTCCACGCGGCGGTTCTGCGCACGGCCGTCCTCGGTGCCGTTGTCGGCGATCGGCTCGTCCTGGCCGAAGCCTCTGGACGACAGCCGCGCCGGGTCGATGCCGAGGCCGACCAGCGCACCGAGCACGCTGCGGGCGCGGGCGGTGGACAGCTCCTGGTTGTGCGCCGGGGTGCCGGTGTTGTCGGTGTGACCCTCGATCGACAGCTTCAACCCGGGATCGCCGGACAGCAGCTTGTGGATCTCCTCGATCACCGGCTGCGCGTCCGGGCGCAGGGTCGCCTTGTCGGTGTCGAAGTTGATGTGCAGGGCGACGCGGCCGTCCTTGTCGATCGCCTGCTTCATGGCCGCGGCGTCGAGGAAGCCCAGCGACTGCTTCATGCCTTCCTTCTCCAGCACCACGACGTAGCCGTGCAGCGGGAACGAGCCGGTGCTGACGTCGATCCACCACTCCTTGCCGCCCTGGCGCAGCAGGTAGATGTCGTGGTGGTAGTCCGGGACCATCGCCGCGGCGTAGTTGGTCTTCTCCAGCGCATCGCGACCGCCTGCGGCATCGACGACCTCGTAGGCGTACTGCACGTCGTTGATCTTCTTCGCGCCGAGGGCCAGGGCCGCGTTCTCGTAGTTGCGCAGGAATTCGGTCTCGCTGTAGGTGCGCTTGCCGCCGTCGAGCTTGAAGCGGTCGTGGAAGATCCTGCCTTCCACCGGCACCGCCTTGCCGCCGGCGATGAAGAACTGGCGGTCGAAGTTCGCGAGCTTGTCCTTGTCGTCGAAGGTGCTTTCCATGCCGTCGGGGATCGCGAAGAACGGGAACGGCGGCAGGGTCGCGGTGCTTTCCGGGACGCTGGCGGGGTCGAAGTCGGCGGCGGGCGCCGGGGCGGCCGGTGGCGGGGCCTCGGCCGGCGCGGGCGCCGGGGTCGCGGCGGCGTCCGCAGCGGTCGCCACCGGCTGCGCCTCCGCGGGCGCGGCCTCGCGCTTGCAGGCGGGCAGCACCAGCAGGCAGGTCAGCAGGCAGGACAACGACAGTGCGCGTACGGCGTTCGACGGCATGGCGGGACGCTCCGGAGCGAAGTAGGACGCAGTGTAGAACGCCGGAACCGCCGCAAGCGGGTCAGCCGCGACGCGATGTTGCGCCGGGCGGGCTGGTGCGCGCCGGATGCGGCGGGCATGCTGGCGCGATGTCTCTCCCCGTCGCCAACGTCCGCCACCCCTGGGGGGCGGCCCTGCGCATGCTCGTCGCCGTCGGCTGTTTCGCGCTGATGGACGCCGGGCTCAAGCTGCTGTCCGCGCGCTATCCGCCGTTCCAGGTGGCGTCGCTGCGCGGCATGGCCTCGCTGCCGCTGGTGCTGGCGTGGGCGCTGGCCACGGTCGGTCCGGGCCGGTTGCTGCGGGTGCGCTGGCCGTTGCACCTGCTGCGCGGGGCGCTGGGCGTGGTGATGATGGTCGCGTTCGTGTACGCGCTGCGCACGCTGCCGCTGTCCACCGCCTACACCCTGTTCTTCGTGGCGCCGATGATGATCACCGCGCTGTCGGTGCCGGTGCTGGGCGAGCGGGTCGGGCCGCGCCGCTGGGCCGCGATCCTGGTCGGTTTCCTCGGGGTGATGGTGGTGCTGCGCCCGACCGGCGAGGGCGTGCTGACCCTCGCCGGAGGCGCGGTGCTGCTGTCGGCGCTCGGCTACGCGGTGTCGGCGATCACCGTCCGCGTGCTGGCCCGCACCGACAGCAGCCAGGCGATGGTGGTGTGGCTGCTGGCCTGCATCGCCGCCGGCGCCGGCGCGCTGGCCGCGCCGACCTGGGTGCCGGTGGCGGCGGGCGACCTGGGGTTGATCGCCGGCGTCGGCGTGGCCGGCGCGCTCGGCCAGTACTTCGTGACCGAGGCGTTCCGCCTGGGCGAGGCGTCGTCGATCGCGCCGCTGGAGTACACCGCGCTGCTGTGGGGCGTGCTGCTGGACTTCGGCCTGTGGCACGTGCTTCCGGACGGCGTGACCTGGGTCGGGGCGGGGATCATCGTGACCAGCGGCCTGTACCTGCTGCATCGCGAACGGGTGCATCTGGAGGCCGAGCACCCCTGAGCGGCCTGTCCGCCCCGCCGCCCCTCCTGCGTATTGCTCCGGTTGTCAGCCTTCCAACCGACCCGGAGTCCCGCCGATGTCCCGCAAGCTTCCGTTCGCCAAGTCCGCCCTCGTCCTCGGCCTCGCCGCCGTAGGCGCCATGGCCGCCGCCTACGCCGCCCGCAGTCTGCCGCTGCGCACCGACGCCCCGCGCGGGGTGGCCGCCGACCTGCAGAACTATCCGCAGCAGCGCCTGCTGGCCCAGCGCGCAGGGCAGGCCAAGCGTGCGCCGGCCGCGCGCACCGGCGTCGTCGCCAAGCTGGCCCCGCCGCTGTATCCGGTGACCACGGACGAGGTCTACGACGTCGATTCCTTCGGCCGCAACGTGCGCTGGCTGGGCCTGACCAGCGCCTTCGTCAGCGTCGAGAGCGGCTGTCCGAAGCCGACCCAGCCGGACGAGTTCTGCCAGGAAATGAACCCCGCCGTCGGCGCCACCACCAGCTTCACGTTCAACGACGCGGTGCGCATCAAGCTGCCGAAATACGCCAGCAATTCGATCCTGTGCTACTGGCTGTCGCCGGTGCTCACCTACACCTGGAGCAACCCGACCGCTTCGCGCGTGATCGGCCAGTTGCGCTACTCGCCGACCCTGACCATCGAGAACCCGGCGCTGGCCGACCCCAGCCTGATCGATCCGACCACCGGCGTGCCGTTCGGCGGCAAGCTGCAGACCTCGATGACCTCCAGCGAGCTGTTCCAGGAGGCGCTGGAACCGGGCGTGACCCTAACCGAGCGCACCCGCGACTCGGCGGTGTGCATGGCCGGCCTGATCAGCCACAAGTCGCTGATCGAGAACTACGGCCTGACCCCGGCGCAGGCCGACGATTTCTTCGCCAATCCGATGACGGTGAGCATGAACGTCAGCGGCAACGTCCGCTACGTGTCCAGCGCCTCGCTCGTGCTCGGCCTGCGCATCGTCGGCGATTGACCCGCATCGCCGCCGCCCGCGCCGACGGCGCGGACGGCGGCGCGG
>Ga0056903_1000309_pt1 | contig 25534 bp, 19 predicted proteins | sample EBPBio142005_DNA_FD_55025 | JGI IMG/M metagenome (GOLD analysis project Ga0056903, IMG submission 55025) | Wastewater treatment Type I Accumulibacter community from EBPR Bioreactor in Madison, WI, USA - Reactor 1_6/14/2005_ DNA | ecosystem: Engineered > Bioreactor > EBPR > Anaerobic-Aerobic >...
CTGTGGATCTGGGCTGCGGCGCTGGCTATGGCCACGCAGGCGCGCAGAACCCGCTGTGGATCGCTGGGTTGGATGTTGCGGTGAATTTTGCAGGGCCGACGTGATAGTCGCTGGTGTTTTGGTCGCTTGGACGGGCTCCTCGTACCCTGACCTCGTGATTGGCGCAGTCATTGCGCTGATAGTGCTCAGCGGTGCCCTGCGCATCCTGAACCTCCGATAGCCAATCTAGCGGCATCCCACACCGATGCCTAGCCAAGGTGGGATGGCCGGCCGCTTACGCGTGCTCTGCGGCGCTGGCTTGCATGTGGCTTGGCCGTGTTCGGCGTTGGCCTGGCATGGGCACAAATGCCCGTGCCGCTGCTCGATGCCAATGTTCCAACAGCCGCACCCTCAGCCGCTGCACAGCAGCTTGAATCCTTGCTGCAATGCAAGGCCGGAACGGTGCTCAAGACCGATGAAGTGGAATCCAGGCTCCGCGCAATCGGCCTGGTCAAAGGGGCTGATGGCTTCTTTCTGCCTCCACAAAAGAGTCCTCGCCCTTCGCTGTTCGGGGACGAGGTGGTGGCAGCGCTGGTGACTGCCGCAGAGGGCGAGAACAAGGCGACCGTCTATCTGAAACGCCAGACCGGCAAACAGATGGCCAAACGGCTGGGCGTCAGCCGGATCGACGAACAGGCGGACACTGATGAGCCGTCCTACTTCAAGCAGACCAGCAAGAAGACGACCTTGCTGGTAGGCGCGGCGTCCGAGGTTTTTGTGGGCAATGACAGCATCAAGTACCAATCGTCGGTGGCTTGTCAGCACGCAGCGCGTTGATCGCCTGGGAAACGGGGATGGCTGTCAATCGCCGCATCAAAACGCAGAAACCATCACTTAATCCATCACAAAGTCGTCAAGGTATAAAAAATCCGAAGCCGATGCCGCCGTGTATTTCAATTTCCTGTCTTCGCCGTCCTTGCCTGAGCCACGCCAGACGCGATGAAGCGCGTTCGCCCCAGCGTTGCGTGCAAGTTTCGAAAGGCGATGAAGTGCCTTCGGAGAGTGGGTACCAAATCCTATTGGTACGCTCAGCACATCCATCGAAGGCACCTTCCATTGGTACATCGCCGCGCCGTACACACCAGGCAAAACCATCGTCTCGAATCGCTCGAACCTCGCAATCGACGGTCCGAGGTAAACTTTACTAAAGCCAGCATCCAAGAGAAGATTGCCTCTTTTGCGTATGCGTTCGACCGGTTCGTCTTGAAGCGCAGGGGCAATTCCCACAACGTCAACTGGCTCGCCCCATACATTGGCAATGGTAGCGCTCAGCCTCTCGATGAATCGGCGCACAAGCTCAGTACGCCCCCATAAGTCCGTTTCCGGAATCACCCAGAGCATTTCAAGCGGGTAGCTCGTATCGGCAGTGGCTGCCCTCTTGAAGTGGTCGGCTGCGGCGGAGAGGGCCTCAACCAAACGATCCTGGTTCTTCGGCATATAGAGGGCGCCGAGCAGAGCGCGACTCCGCTTATCGTCATAGACCTCACCGTCCGCTCCACCATGGACCTCTCGTATATAGCGCTGGAAGTCGAAGTCCAGAGGCTTACGCAAGACCAGCTTGTGCCCGGATTGAATGACAGAGCTCGCCGACTTCCCGTCGGCTCTGCTAACAGGCAGGTATCGCAACAAGAGCGCGTCCTCGAAGAAGTCCACGAACCCCTTGAAGTAGTCGCTGTGCGCCTTGAGGCTACCGATACGATCCGCCGTGAGTCGCCGAACCCGCGAACGCAGTTCGTCAGGAAGGAGATCAAGTTGCGTGTCAACATCGAACTCAACGTTCCCATCGAGATCCACCTCGAAGTGAACCGGGAGCGGGACATTGAAAGGCCGCCCGGACGTGATGCTATCCACCTTGTAGCAGGAGAAAGCCCGCCGCCATTCTTCGTCTTGCTGAAAACGCTCAATGTCGAGAAAGTGCTGATGGAAGGCTGCCTCCGCACGCTCGACGGTTTGACCATGCGCCTCGTCGTTCGATGCCCATTCGAGTTCGAGTGCGTTGTCCCAATACGTTCCAGATAGCGCCTTCGGGATGGGCGTGTACGAGAGAAGCTCGAAGACCGGCCTGCTCTGGCGTTCAACGATCCTAGTGAATCTCGGCAGGTCATCGCTAGAACCAACAAAGCGGCCCTCAGCATAGGATGTGAGGGAGTACCGGCCACCGGACTCTTCGACGAGGCCCTCGCTGCGCAGCAGGTCGATGAGGTCGATGGTCTGGTTGCTACTGAGACCGAAGTACTCCTGCATGGCATTGATTTCAAGCGGCCCAGTGAGATGCAGTAGCCGAACGGCGAAGTCCGTCATTACGGGAACCTGTCGTTCGATCGAGACATGGCAACGCACGTGAAACTGCTGCGCCGGAATGGCAACCGCAACGGTGTTGAAGCGCTCACGCATGGGCAACGCTCCGCTTTAAGTCTTGCGAAGGTACGAAAGCCGCGAGGTCGCTGGCAGCGAGTTTCCTAATTTCCTCTAGCACGCTGTGCATGGGTGACCTTGGATGCGACTGCCACATTGCCGATGAACTGACCACGATGAGTCGATCCCTGGCTCTTGACATTGCGACGTTGATACGCTCGGGGTCAGAGAGGAATCCGATTGTCCTTGAAGTGTCGTTGCGTACCACGGACAAGATGATGATTCGATTTTCCTTGCCTTGATAGCTATCAACCGTGCCCACGCTGTACAGGTCGCGGATGTCTGCAGCCCAGTCAGCCTGCTCCAGCTTACGTCGAACAAGGTCTCGCTGCGCGGCATACATGGCAATGATCCCGATTGGTGGGTGCGTATCTCCATCCAATTCACGAACACGCCGGAGGAAGTCGCCTGACTTGGCAATGCTCCTAACGATGTCAACGACTGCCACGGCTTCGGCTTCGTTCTCCAGTGCGCCTTCATGCGTTCCCGCACTGCGGTGGAAGGCGCTGCGTGCCTGATCGCTGGTGTCCACCCAAACGACCTGCTTAGCCAGATAGCCAGGTAGTTCATCGTACTCGGGGCCGGGCGCGTCTCTGCCGACCTCCAGAGCATTCTTGTAGAAGCAGTGCGATACGACTTGGTTGATTGCAGAAGCCATGCGGTATTGACGCAAGAGCGTGCGGCCAACTGCTTTACCATAGTTCGACGAGAACGCCCTCTGAAAGTTGTTCATCCGGCGGAACTCCCCGCGCGAAATGCCCAGCATCTGCGCCGCGTTCTCTTCCACCGCAACGGGATAAGTTGGTGGCAATTGCAGATGATCTCCAACCATGAGCACTCGCTTTCCAGCCTGCATCGCGACGACGAGTTCCATAGGAGACGCCCGTGCAGCCTCGTCCACGATGACCCAGTCATAGGCCAGATCCACAATGCCCAGCGCGTGCTTGCCAACCCCGACGCACGTACCGGCAACCACGCTGGCGCTACGTGTCAGGAAAGCAGTGAAATTCGAACGCGGATTACGTAGGACTTGGGAGAATTCGGTGGATAGCCTTGCAATCTGACCGAGCCGTAAGCACTTTGCAGGACTCGGCGAATCATGCAGGGTGGCCAAATCGGCCAACTCGGCTTCTAGGACGGCCTCCAGATCATCGGTCGATGCGAGTTCAATGCCGAATCGTGCCGAGGCAATCTCAACGAACACTTCGCGCAGGCGCTGTATGTGGGTCGAAGATGCCTCCGAACCATCCTCATTGTTGTTTTGCGCTCGCTCGATGTAGCAAATGCGCTCTAGCAGAGTCCCGAGGCTCGTGTGCATCTCGACTGCGGCTCGAACGTACTCTTGCGGCAGGCCCATCGCGTAGCCCACGGTGCGAACGCGCTGCTTCAACTCAGCGTCGAAGGCCTCGCGGTAGCGTTGTCGAAGCGCATCCTCTTGAATGTGCCTCAGCTGCGGTGAAACCATCGACGGCAACCCAATGCGGACCATCGTGTCGTTCATACCGCTTTTGATGCTTAGATCAACCACCTTCTCCATCGCGTTGTTGACGGCTTCGTGCGACTGGCTGACCAACAAAACGTTGCTGGCCAAGCCGCGCGAAAGAACGAGATTCACGAAGGACGCTATGAATTTCGTCTTGCCAGTGCCTGGTGGCCCCTGGAGCAGTGACACCGGACCAAACGAGATGGCAGTGCGCAGCGCCTCGGCCTGCTGGTCATTCAACTCGTACTTGGACAAATCTCCCAAGTCTGCGACCTCCGCTTGGTATGGCATCAATTCCGTGCCGGGATCAAAGTAATCAACGATCCGGGGAATGAGTGCGCCACCCGCCAGAACCCGGTTCATGGCGGCCACTCGGCGCTCCGATGCCGATCGCTCCAGTGCGCCGCGCAGAAACAGCGATATACCTTCCTTGGGACCAAAGCGAAGACTCGTCTGCTGAACACGAATGACATCCTTGCCAATGTCTGGCGCGACGATACCAACTGTGTACCAGCGATCGCCGCCGTCAATCGGGTCGTGGCCGCGTTCGAGCAGTTCGATGCGCTCGTCCTCGGAGAAGTCAAGAACACCGCCATCGAGGTCGAAGGGAATGAGCCAGCTGCCGCTTCCTTCTGGAACTTGCCGCGCACCAGCTCGAACAGTAATGGATGCTCCGTTCATGTCGTCGGTGCTGGCCAAAGCGCTCCAGAGTTCACCTGTAGTGATGCTCCTAGAGTCATCTGTACGCGTTGCACCTTGGGCATAGGGATCGATAGTCGGTCGGCGCCACCCGGCGTCTTGGACGCCACTTTCTGGCAGGCTGTCGATGTACAGCTCATACAAGTCTTCGCCCAACGCCGTGGCATCGGCTGTGTCGTGCCATGCGACGTGAATTTTCGCGCGCAATACAAAGCTACGACGCTTGTACGCGCTCACGAACTCCTGATGGCCAATCTCCTTCAATGTCGCATGCACAGCAATTTTTCTTGTCAAATCGAACTTGATGAATAGCTGCTGCCTTACACCTGTCACGATGAACCGTTGCTCGCCTGCATACTCATCGCGAACGACACCGATTGAGAACTCGCCGTTATTGCTGTCCAAGTCCAGAGGTGGAGAAACATCGCGGCCACGACGTCTAAGTAAGACCAAATACGTTGGTGCCGTATCGATCCGGGGTGATAGTTCGCCCTTCAGCGTCTCAGCCAAGAGTTCGACCGGAGGCAATGCGTCCCCAAGCTCGAAGGCACGTTCGGCATCTCTACGGGTGTTCGGAAATTCGTCCGTGAGCAGATCGAGACCAATTTGCGTAACGGCATAGAGGTCGCGATGCTGCGGCGAGGCTGATTCCAAAACGGGTGGCACACTGCCGACTGTCAGCCCCTCGTCGCCGTCGGCGCTAAGGTCCGGTACGTCGAGCAGGACGGCGCGTTCGTCCTCACTTTCGCTAGCCATGGCAATGACAATGTTGTCGGCCTTCAAGTCCCCATGGCTCAAGCCCAACGCGTGCAATCGGCATACCGCGTTAAAGAGGGACAAGGCTACGACCGCGCGCCGACGTGCGCTGGGCTCTGTACCCAACCATGTTGCCAAGGTGCTGCCCTCTACCCAACGGGTGACCAAGATCAGGCCGAACTGCCCCATGCCAAAATCCAGGACATCCGGAGCGGCATCAAAACCAGATTGACGCAACGATCTCGCTTGTTGTAGGAATCCAAGGAGCCGCAAGTTACGGGCTCCGTACTTGGGGTCGTACTTCAGATTCGTCCAGCACTTCACCAAGACCTTGACCCCGTCGCGCTCGGACAAGTAAACCATCTTGCCGCCACCCGACGAGATTTGTTCCTTCATCGGCAAAGTGAACGGACTAGCCTCGGTGCGGTACGCATCGAAATCGGACTCGGATACTGTGGGACCGCTCTCGACCGCAAAGCAGTCATTTAGGGCATCCAACGCCTCGACGGCGGACCGGAACCGCGCCGATGGCTCCCAGTCCATGGCACGCTCGTACCATTGGGCGAGGGCTGGTAATTGAAGCGGCAGCTTGGCGTCGTAGAGCGGAACGCGATTGACCCGCTCTAACTCCTTGCGTTCCAGCATCTCGTACACCAGCACGCCGAGCAGGAAAACATCGCGGGCGAATGGATCTGTGGACGACTTCCGCTCATCAGCACCGTCGTCTTCAGGGAGGTCGATGGAGCCAGTCTCCAACTCGAACCGATGTACGCCGACAGTCAAGGTCTCGGGGGCGCGAGCGGCAGCGAATGTCGAAAGGATCACGCGAGCCGGTTCCATGACCCACAGAGTTTTTTTCGTGATGTCCCGGTGGGCGATGCCCAGCGTGTGTAGTTTTGCGAATCGGGCCAGGATGCTCAGTGCCAGCGCACGCCGCTCCTCAAGCGCCATGTTCGGTTGACGCGAGAGATGCTCCGCAAGCCGCTCGATGCTTCCGGGTAATCGGTATGCCTCGACGAAATTGGTGGTGACATCATCGATAGTGGCGGGCGCCACTGGCTCAAGCAAGTCCGCATGCAGTTCTGGCGCCTGCACGCGCAGCATTTCGTTCAAACGCAGTTCGCGCAGCCCGATGGTTTGTCGCTCCACGGACGTGGTGCCACCGCCAGCCAGTTCCTGGAAGTTCCACTTGCGAAGCAGTGCCTTGGAACCACGATTTTCTCGGTGCTCGGCACGGAATTCAGTCCAGATTTTCTTCGGGTGATCGTAGTCTGCGGTTGTGTCCGCCTGCTCGAAGCCGTGCAGAACCATGCGGCGCTCAAGAATACCCTCGCTCTGGTTGGAGAAGATTCGCTCGTACTTCTGGCGATGGGGCAGTGGATCTTTCGACCGATATGGCTGTCCCACAGGGGTATCGGGGAATTTCGCCTTGTAGCGGACAGGGTCTGAGGCCGCGTGACAGAAGTCGGCCAGCGTCATGACAAAGCGCCTCTCCTCATCCGGAAAACGCACGAGCCGACATTGCGGGTGGCACAGAACAACGACATTCTCGATGAAGGGCACCGTCAATGCGGAGTTCTTGTCCTTGATAAACCCCTTGAGAACGCGTGCCTTGTTGTCGTTGACTTCTACTGGCGACTTCTTTGGCGTTCCCTTGTGAATCCACTGTCCTGCCGAGTATTCGATGTCGCCGGCCCAGTTCTTCAACTCGACGACAAGAATGCGGTTGTAAGTAAGGATCAAGAGATCCACATCCAAAGGGAGCTTCGATCCTCTAGCGAGCAGCCTAAACGCTGCGAAACCCATCCAGTCGCGGGGGAGACTGCGCTCCAACTCGCGCAACGCGCCTTGCTCTACTTCGAGAACGCCTTGGGCGCTCAGATAGTGAATTCGCACTCTTCTTGACTCCCTTTCCAATCGTGCAACTATAGAAGAAACAATTACGCGAGATGAATTTGAATTCGCCTGTGGAGCGATTCAGGTGGAACTCTTTGCCCACCGACGCGTCGTCGCCCGCAATGTCTGCTGCGCCTTGGCATTCAGGGGCATGTTGCCCACGAGCGCCAAGGCGGCTTCCAGGTTCACATAGCCGTACTGCAGCAGCGCGATGCAGAACTCCCGATCCTTCTCCCGTGCGGCCGCCGCCTTGGACAGGAAGAGATCGACAATGTCCAGGCAGTACCCAATGCGATCCTGCGTATTGCGGTTCTGGATGCGATGCACGCGCTGCATCCAGCCCGCTGGCAGGCACGCCGTTTCCGGGCCAACACCTTGAGCGTAGTAGCTGTCGCATCCCGGACGATTACATAGACTCCAAACGCTATCCACTCTTCATGGCCAGGGCGATTCTGAAGGAGTTGATAGAGTCCTTGCAATCGAGTCCGGGAGTACGAGCATGCTGATAGCCCTGCACAAAAATGCACGCACCACGCCCGCTGTGCGCGCCGAGATCACAGCCAGCAACGAGCCTGCCAGCGTGCTGGCCCAGCGCTTTGGCATCACCGAGCAGACGGTCTACAAGTGGAAGAAGCGCCAGGTCTTCTCGGATCGCTCGCACACGGCCCACAACCTGCAGACTGTGCTCACCCCGGCTCAGGAAGCGATCGTGGTCGAGCTGCGACGTACCTTGTTGCTGCCCTTGGATGATCTGCTGGCCGTCACGCGGGAATTCATTTGCCCGGATGTCTCCCGCTCTGGTCTGGACAGGTGCCTGCGTCGCCATGCAGTAGGCAATCTCAACGAGCTCAAACCCCAGGCGCCTGTGCAGTCCCACAAGGCCTTCAAGAGCTACGAGCCAGGCTATGTGCACGTGGATGTGAAGTACCTGCCTCAGATGCAGGACGAGAGCAGCAGGCGCTACCTGTTCGTGGCCATCGATCGGGCCACGCGCTGGGTGTTCGTGCAGTTCAAGGCCAACAAGACCGCCGCCAGTGCGCATGCCGTCCTGAAGGCTTTGCACAAGGCCTGCCCGATCAAGATCAGCAAGTTGCTGAGCGACAACGGCAAGGAGTTCACGGACCGCCTGTTTGCCAGCCGTGAGCGTGAGCCCAGTGGCAAGCACGAGTTCGACCAGCTGTGCCAAGAACTGGGCATCGAACACAGGCTGACCAAGCCCAGGACGCCCAGAACCAATGGCATGGTGGAGCGCTTCAACGGCCGCATCGCGGACGTTCTGAAGACCCACCGCTTCAACAGTCGCGAGGACATGCAGCAGACCTTGACGCGCTATGTGGCGCTGTACAACCACCAGTTGCCGCAGTCAGCACTCAAGAGCAAGACGCCCATGCAGGCCATGAAGCAGTGGTTCCAGGAGCGGCCGGATCTGTTTCACAAGAAACCATATGATCGTCCGGGATGCGACAAGTAGCCGTAGGTTTCATGGAACTGCGAGCCTTCGCCAATGGAGCCGTCGATCCTGTCGGCCAGCTCCGGCGCCTGCAGGGGATAGATGTCCGCTTCCATGGACACCGTGAACACCTCCTCGGGCCGGGGCACCGCGCCCAGGATGGACTGGCTGCCGACAATGACGAATTCGTACTGGTCGGTGATGTCACCGCTGGCACGGATGATGTGCTCCAGCTCTTCGCGCGTCATGGTTGCTCCTCGGGCGCATCGCCCAGCTCATCGCCGATCGCAATCCCCTTCTTTGAGTTCGCCCACCTGTTGCAGGATGGCCTGACGGGTCTCGGCCGACAGGGTCGTGACCAGCGGTGATGCCTGGCGCAGTTGCTGCGCGCGGCGGGTGTGGGCCAACACCTTGCGCCAGGCGCCCGCCTTCAGGATGTCCTCCCACTCACGCCACAAGGCTGCAGAGCGAACATCTCCAGTAGCCAGCCAGCGCTGGAGCGTGTCCTTTGCCTGCTGCACCTGAGCAGGGTCGGCCTTGGCCAGCCGCACGGCTTCTTCATGCAGGGCCAGGCTTTGTAGGTCCTGCAGCTGGTGTCTGGTTGGATCGGCACGCACGCGCACTTGCACCACGGGCGCGGGATGCCGGGAACGTGCGGCGGCGGAGCCCGCAGGCGCCGGTTGCAAGACATCGCCTGCCAGCAACGCCAGATCGCCACCAACGCCCAAAATGGACATGACGCGCAGGTAGGTGCCGATGGACGGTGCGGGATCACCTGACTCGACCGCGCGCAGGGTGTTGCGCGTCATGCCTGCGCGCGCCGCAAGCTCTACTGTGCCCAGGCGCTGGGCCTCGCGCAGGCGCTTGAGACGGTCGCCAAGTTGCAGAAGCAGTTGGCGTTCAAGGAGGGCGTACGATTCATGAGCGCTCATTTGATCATAAATTTAACCAAATTCGTTTTTTTGGTCAACTTATTGATCATTTCACAGATGCGCCGTACGAACCTCCCTAACAACCTTGTATCCCCCATCCCAGTATCACGACAAGGTCAGCTTGGCTGGGCTGCACTACCTGAACTGCTACAGGCTGTCCAAGAATGCGCCAGCCGTGGCCACGCAGTGGTCGAAGCTCTGCGATTCCGCCAGGGCATCAACCCAGACCAAGAGAGGGTTCGGAGCGCGGAGGTTTTGGACGCACTGCCACAGTGCTGCGGACGGCCCAGTTCGATTCAGGAGCCGCACGCATACTTCTGCCCGAATAACCTGCTTTTCTCTTGCCATAGTGCCGACGGGCTGTATTGGTGCTGCTGTGACCGAATAGCGCAGCTATTTCCTTTTGGGTTAACCCATCCACACGGGCATTGGCAACAGCCTGATGTCGAGTGCTATAAAGGGTTGGCGCCTCTCCCTCCCAGTTTTCTTTGCCAAATACACTACGGACAGCTCGCTGCATACCTCCGTATATATTCTTGTATTGTTCGGATTCCGACATACGCATCAATTCAGGCGACTTGAGATGCGAAATAAATTTAAGCCATTCTTCAATATGCTTAATTTTCTCTCTATCAAGATTATCAAGAAGAATGATGCGTTTCTCGCTATTTCCTCGGATAGACGAATGTTTTGCATTGAAAACAACAAGAGACAGCGAAGATTTTATTGATCCATCGGAACCATAAATCGGATCACCCAAAGCGTTTTTGTGCAGATACTTTTCAACACTGGCATCGAGCCACTCAATAGGGCGGAGTCCTACGTAAAGATTTGCTCTAATGAACAACAGAGCATTGAAGAGATGTTCAGACCTAGATGTAAAAGCCGCTTGCAGGAGCAAATCAACCGCTTCATCTGAAAAATCTTTGGCTTTTACTGAAGATGTATTTTTGGATGTTTTTGGAAGCTCGCCAACTACTATCGCCAATATCTCTGAATATGCAGCCTCATAATCCCCAAGATCTTGGAAGCTGGAATCCATCAATCCCTGAGCCTTCTCGGCGAGCCAGAAAAGTGTTGCCGATTTTTCCATCCGAGCTGTTGCTTGCGTAATTTTCTTGGACTGCACCCTATCCTTCAGGTCTTGCACAATAATTTCGGGTGTCAGTTGTGAATAATTAGAAATCGATGCGCGACTTGCTATTTGCCTAATTTTTCTGGAATATGCCAATATAGTGTCCGAAGCCAAAGATTCTCCAACTCGTTCCTCGGCTGCTATGCGTGAAAATAGGCCGCCTGCGCGAAGTGTTCCATCAAATGATTTTTTGTACATCTGAAATCAGCCTCAAATTTACAAAACACAGAAGGTATTTGTTGTGTGGCTAGATATACGCTCACTCGCCCCTCAAACGCCCTGAAGGGGCCAGGTTGAGTCAATTTTTCGATTTCATGATCGCCGGGTGGGCACAAGAAATAACGTTCTCGTTATCAAGAGAAATCGACAGATTGGAACCACAAGATCGCACCCACCCACCATGCCCACAACGCAAGTAATTATGGCTGCAGGGTAAGGTTCCAGGGGTGGGTTGTTTCGACGACAAGTGCTGCGCACCTCTGTTTGCAGGAGGTTTTTCTTGGTCACAGTGCAGCATTACTCCCCAAAACTTTGTACGTATCGCCGCCAAGATAGGTGCGCATCACAACAAGAAAACAAGGGAAATTGCCGTCTATTGGGTCCAATTTCGCTCAAAAACAGTANGTATGTGTACATATCGCAACATACACCCCACCCCGCAGGAATGCGACAGTTGTTTGGCGGCGAAATTTTGGGAAGTAATGCTGCACGATCGCTTTGTGACCACGAGAATGTTGTTGCGCAAACACGACAGTCTCTATTAACGTGTCGTCATGGGAATAATTGCGTGCTGTGATGGTGCCACATAAGAGTTATGAAGGTGGAGCAAAGGTGATGAAGGAGTAGCATCTTGAATAACCAATTTGCGCACGATGGCAGCACCAGCTGAGCACCAATATGACACCTGACCAGCACCTACAGAGCACCTATTCAGTGCAAATGACGCTGATCACAAAGGCGTATGTTATTTATATATTTATCAGCTCTCAGAGGCATTTTGGGTGATATTTTTAGAATCTCCTTCTTGCTGCTGGAGCTGCTTGTAGGTCTGGTTGAATACCTGATTGGCGATGGGCAGGTATTTCAAGATCAGTTGCTGATTTGCGGGGAAGCGATTTGCCTTTACGTAGTCCAGAGTTTGCAGCCTAGCCGCTTCATCGCCGTACTCGTAGTAGATTTGACCGCGCTCTTTAAAGGGCAGCTTTGCAACAGCCTTCATCGCAGGGCGCGCGATGGCAACTACGCCAAGGAAGGACTTGAACATTGTCTCGTACTCGGCCCGAAGGGCTTGCGCCTGTTCTTGCTGCAATTGGAGTTGCTGCTTCAACTGTGCGTTCTCCGCACCCAGCTCATCACGTTCAACATGATACAGCTCACTAACGTGATGTGATTTTTCCAACGAGGCACGAAGGTCTTTGATGTGAGCGTTTCCTTTGTGAATTTCATTCGACAAGCGATCAATTTCTTGTTCGAGTTCTGCTACCACGCCATTTGCATGCGTAGTCGCATCGTTCCAACCCTTAGTATATCCGTGCTCCAAACCCACGTCGATGCCAGACGACATCCCACGCGCATGGCCGTTGTTGTAGCCAACAGATTCTGCAAGGTATGAATTTTCAAATCTTGACATAGGAGTAATGACCTTGATGGTTGATTATTATGATTTCCAGAGAATCTTCTTGCCGATGACGTTCTCTGCATCAATATCATCCGTTGGATCGACAAATGATTCGACTCCACACTCGCAACCCCATCCTTTTGTGTTCGGATGATATTTATCACTGCATTCAAAGATGGCCGTGCAGAGCTTGGTTTCTGGCGTTGATGAAGAAGGGGTCAACGGCGGAATCACCACAAAGACCGTGACTTCTTCAAACTCATTTTGATTCAAGAGTTCCGCAGCAATTCCTGCCTTTGTCACCATGAGGTGAGTCCGCCTTTTGTACACATGGCCATCAGGCTCCTTCACTGGCTGGATTCCGATAATGTGCCAAACCAGGTGGCCAGAAACCACTTCGGCAATTGGAAAATGTCGAATAGGAGGCTCTTGCCCTCCGAAGTTAATCATCGAGCGCTCAAAGCGTTGCTCTACCTGAAACATGAATATCCTTGCAGATTATGGTTTGACGCCTGATTCCCGTCGATTTTCAAGAAGGGGGAACATATCCGAAGTATGCGATATTCGCATATTCAATGATCGCATGCAACCTCATGGGCCGAGTTGCCCATGTACAAGACCCTCTACACCCGCGAATACCAGCAGATGCTTGCGCTGCTGCGCGCCAAACGCGCAGACGCTCAGGTCAGCCAAGTGGAGCTGGCGCGCCGCCTGGCGTGGACGCAGGCGGACGTGAGCAAGTGCGAGACGGGTGTGCGCAGGCTGGACGTGATCGAGCTCAGAATCTGGCTCAAGGCGCTGGGCTGCGAGCTGACGGACTTTGTGCGGGAACTGGACAGCAGCTCACCCCTGCTGCTAGATCAGGCGTAGCCTGCTGCCACTGCCCAGTCGTACCCGCGTTTGAATAGTGGTGACGGACGGCTGTTGCCCAAGAAAGCAGCTTGTTCGAGCGGAAAGCATCCCCGCAGGTTGCTGCGGGCTTGCAGATACGTCCTCGGCAGCGCTGTTCTTGACTCAGGCGCCCGGATGCGTCTTCAGCCACCGGCGCCCGAGGGGGGTCAGGCGGTACCGCTGCTTGCTGCTGCGAGGCTTGTCTGGCAGGGTCATTTCCACTAGGCCCGACCCGAGGGCTGACAGCAGATAGGCTTTGCGGAAGTGCTCGTCGTTTCTGAGCGCCAACCCCTCCTGCAGTTCTTGGCGGGACATCTCTCCGACCAGCACTCGTAGCACGCGTTCAACTTCCGTGGTGACTTCCGTGGTGACTTCCGTGGTGACTTCCGTGGTACTCGTCACCGGCCTCGGAATCACCGCCCTGAACTCATTGCCAGCCACGTCATCCACCAGTCGGGTTTCCGGCCAGTCTTCCAGCACGCGCGGGATGCCGGTGCCGATGCCTCGGTACGGCAGGATGCTGATCGCGTGATGGGTCAAGGTGGGGTTGCGCCGGTTCGACTTGCCCTGCCGAATTTGCTCCGTACTCAGGCTGTCGGGCAGATGGCCAGGGCTGATGATCTCGATACGATCGGCAAAAATCAGCAAACGAACCGAGGCGCTGGTGAAGTAGTCACGGTGGATCAGCGCGTTGACCAGCAATTCGATGATGGCCTGTTCCGGCACTTCCAGCAGGCCCAGGGAGTTGAAATTCTGGTCACGCTGGACATGGTGCAGGTTACGCTTGATAAACCCCAGGCTGCGCTGGTACTGCTCCAACAGCGTGCCGTCGATGTCTTCGCTGTCCAGATAGTGGTGACTGGCCAGTGACGTGCCGGGGAAGGCCACAGCCTTGACCATGAACGCGGGCCGATAACGCTGCGGGTGCTTGCCAAATAGCAGCAGACCCGCGAGGGTCAGTTCCTGCCCGTCACCCAAGCCGATGTTCTGCAAGGCCTGCGGCAAGGGCTGGTCGGGCAGCTGGCCGTAGCGCCGATTGAAGTAGTCGTTGAACGCCTTTTCGTCGATGTCGGCGGCGGATGTGCCTTCCACCGGAATCACATCGGCGTAGATCAACCCAGAGCGCTGGAACAGACGCTGGATTTCCTCCCGTGCCGTGACGTGGCGCTTGTCCGAACCACTCTTGACCCAGATGCGCCCCTGGCTGTCCAGGTAAGGCTTGCTCAGGCCATTGGGCACGGTGACGGCGATCACGATGCCCTGCGCCGTCTGGATGTTCTCGGTGGTCGGATGAACCGGCGGGCGAACGTTCTGCGACGCGGCATTCGAGATCAACTGGTTCAAACGGCGCACGTTGGCCGCGTCCAACCCGGTCACCTTGCCGTTGTCGTCCGCGCCCAGCAGCAACAGGCCGCCGCCGCTGTTGGCGAACGCAGTCAGTTCCGCCGCGATGCTGTCGGCGTTGGTCTCGTCGCGCTTGAACTGATGGCGGCTGTCTTCGCCGCGTGCGAGGATTTGCAGGAGATCGGCTTCGTTCATACTCCAAATCTTCGCGCGAATTCATCCAATCTCATGAATTTCCGCTCTTGCCGCAATGTCGGCATTGCCTGCGCAATAGCATCCAAGCATTGACGCAGTTCTGTCGCCACCCCAGAAGATTCATCATTCAGGATGGCATTCAAAAAGCTCAGAGCAGTGTCAGGAAATCGGCCTGAAAGGCTTGACTCGCGCAATCGGTGAATTACGTAATGAGGCCACTGAATCGGTTTCAGCCAATTGCCAATCGCTGCTATTGCCGATGGAAATTCGCCGCCGGCCGCGACGCACAGGCGAGCCAGCGATTCGGCGTTAGCGCTCGATGCCTGATCGTTGGATTTTGGCCAGATCTTTTCCCAAAATGGCAAGACCCGGTTTTTCCAGTAATCTTCGCGCTGATCGCCTGCGCCTTCCAACGCACGCACCAAAGCCTGAGCCGATTCGCGCAAGCCATCGGCAGGAAGTGTGCGGATGGCTGCGGCCAGTTGCGTTATCGTGAAAGTGTCGCCCGGATCGAGCGCCGCGAACGTCAGGAACGCCGCGAACTGTTCGTTGTGCTTGCCCAATTGCGCGTAGTGATTGACCGTATCGAGGAAGGCGGGTTTGATCGCCTCCATTAACGGGCGATACAGCCGTGGCGACCACAGGAACCCTTCCCATGCCGCCTGCGCCTCGGGTTCGGAACGATTCCAGTCGAGTAGAGGCAACAGGTATTGTTCCGCCCAAGCCTTGTCCACCCGGAACAACGAAAGGGCATGGGCCGCCAGCAATACTCGGCCGTGCTTGAATTTGGCGATCTCCGTATCGCACAGCTCGGTGAAGATGGTTTTGATGGACTCTGGCAGTCCTTGCCCGTCGTTCAGCTCTTTGCGATACCACCAGTCCAACAACCCCTGTGTCACATGGCCGACGGGATGGTTGATGGCGCGGAAGACGGGATCATCAGAGTCGCCGTCGCTCTCGAAATCCAGTCGCAAGATGCGCTGAGCCAGCGTCAAGAAGTGATTTTCGTAGCTCTCGAAGGTTTTCGCTACAGCGTGCAGCCACCAACCGATCCCATGGGAAACGGCTTGCACTAAGTCATCCGGCGCGCCAGCGACAACCGGAGCCATGAAGCGCCACGAACGGTTGCGCAGATCTTCTTCCGCCCAGGCTTGCAGCGCATCGCGCCAGCGCTCGACCGGCCAGCTATTCTGCCGTGCGAGCTTGCACAGGGCATAGGCCGTTGCCTGGAACATCTCCGAGCACTGCTTGCGCCAGTCGTCTTGCTGCGAATCTTCCAGAACGGGATGCGCCAGCAAGTAATCAAGCACGCCGCGTCTCGTGCGCGGAATGGGAGTGAATGGTTTCCACGGATCACGATCCCCAACCCAGCCGCCTCCCATCCAGATGGGAAACTCGTCGCTCTCATCTGGCGCTAGCTGCCACGGGTACTGCGCTGAGAGCGCATCGAGCCGCGCCTTTCCTTCAGCGCTGAGGGTTGCACCTGCCTCCGCCGCCTTCGCCAGTCGTAGCCATACGCCGTGATCAACGGTGCGGTTCCAAGCTTCAGGCTCGATATTGGCGCGGTACAAATCGCGGGGCGGCCCGGCCAGAATGGCTTGTTCCAATTCCGCCAGCAGCGTCGCTTCCAGTTGCGGCGCCAGAGAAACCAGCAGGCGCATGGTTTCGCGTCTGGTTTCTTCCGACCAGAGCCACCGCCGCTCATCTGCCAGCAGCCAATCGAGAGCCTGCCGAGGCGGAACGACGTGGCCATGCGCGGCGGCAAACAATGCAAGGCGTCGAAACACGGGGTACGGCCCATGTGACCACAGAGCGGCCACTATTCGCGCCCGCTCCGGCAGTTTCGCAGCAGTCGCCAGCCAGGCATCGCGGGTCAGCTCAATCAGCGCCGTCCAGTCGTGAAAGTCCTTGTTCTGCGAATGATCGGAAATCGAAGGCTGGTGGATGTAGGAGTGATCGCTTTCGCTGTCCACGCCACCGAGTTCACGCATCAGATCAAGCGCATCGCGCAACAAGCCGTTGAAGTCGTCAAGCAGTTCCGGCAGTGCCGCCGTCCATCGTTCATCCTTGGGCAGATCGCGCAGGCCGGAATGGACGTGATCCGACGCCAGCACAACTTCCCATTCCACAAGGTTCTTGATGCGGTCTTGCGCCTCCTCTTCATCTTCCTCGCCTGACCAGCGGAACGGCTCCCGTAATGACAGGCAAGGCTTCAAGGTCTCCCGCAGCGCGAAGCGCACGCTGGCGGTCAGCCCATCGTGTCTGAACTGATCCCGCCAGCTGTAGAGACTCAGGTCGCGCAGTCTGGGCTTCACATGTCCGTTAAGCAGCAAGCGCCAGAGCGTTCGCATCGCAGGGCGGGGAATGGCGTTGGGCGCGTTCGCCCGGATGCGCTCCAACTCAGCGGCGTTGCTGCTACTTGCGAGCTTGTCCAGCTCGTCCAGACGACGCTCGATCAGCCAAATCAGATCGCCATGCAACTGCCCGCCTTGTTTGATGAGCCATAGCAATAGCTTCGGATCGTCAAGGTGGCGGATCAGCCAGCGGGCAAGATGATGCATTACCGCGTCCCAGCGGCAGCTGCGATTCCCCGCATCGACAATCGCCATCCACGGTGCGAGCGGGTACGGCGTTGGTCTGCTGGTCAGGCTGTAGGTGAGCTTGTCGTCCACGACAGCCTGTGGCGGCACGCCGAACCGCCCCAAGTCAGCATGACGGTAAAGGTCTTGGCTCAACGACTCCAGCCAGTCCAGGGACGGTACGGGGTCGAGCTCCGCGAACCGCTTTGCGGGCAAGCCGCGCGGATCGCTCAACGCCCACAGCATCCGCCCGACGAAATCGTCCTGTTTCGTGCTCGCCAACGGGCGGAAGCGAGCAGACTGAACGACGATTTGCTCCTTACCGCGAACGCCGTCTTGGTAGGTTTTGGCCCAAGCCTGCAAGGTTTTGTGCAGGTAGGTATGGTCATGGCGCTTGGGTTCGCGGTAAAGAATGGGTGTGACGTTCTTCGCCTTCCATTCGCTGGCGCGATCTACTTCCTTACCTTTGGAGTAGCTTCCGAAGGCGAACATCTCCGGCGGCGATTCGCCCAACAGACGGTCGGCAGCCAGTGCATCCATCATGTAGCGTAGCACCGGGTCGTTGATGCTGTAGCCGACAAAGCAGACGGTGAAGTTGCGGAATAGTTCGCTGACGAAGCGCGCTGCCCAGCGTTCGGTCAGGTAGGCCAGCCCGAAGTCACCGCTGGAAACGACCAACCGATTCAGATCGTCTGCCGTTGGTGAGGTCGGCAACAGTCCGTGCAAATACACCAATCCATCCCATTGGGACTTCGGAACACGCAGCAGAGGGGCCTGATAGGACGGGATCGATAGTGATTTCTCTGCCTTGACTTCCTCGAACAGGCGGTCGAAGTTGGTGGTGATGAGCCGGAGATGACCCTTGCGGTTCTGCGCCAGCGTCAGCAGCGCTTCGTGCGTGGCCGTTGCGTTCGGAGCCGTGAGATCGGGCGTCAGAATTTCCGCCAGCTTGCGACGCACGCCTTCTCTGCCTCTTTTGTCATCTGATTCCAGCAGAGTGATGGCCGTGTCGAACTGGCCCGCCTTGATGGCGGACCGCTGCACCGGATTGGGCGTGACCGAAAGAGCTTGATAGAGCCTGTCCACCAGATCGGAAAAGCCGGGCAGACGGGCCGGGTAGGAAATGCCCGCGCCACAAAAGAACACCACGCGCCCGTCCTCGTGCGCCTGCAGTAGCCGTTCGGGAATGTCGGGGCCGTGACGGATGAACTGCATTCAGCCGCCCCCGGAGAACACCCGCTCCAGCGTTGCGGGCAGCAGAGCGGCGTTGGCGTGGCGGATCGTGGCGTGTTTAGCTTTGAGCGCGGTGACCTCGGCTTGCAGGCGGTCGAAGGATTGCTGGATGGGTAAAGGCGGAACGGGAACTTCAATGGCCTCCAGGTTGGTGGCAATCAGCGTACGGTTGCGCGCGGCGGTACCGGGCGAGGCCGCATAGACCTTGGCAAACCCTTCGTCCGTCATGAAGTAGTAGGCAAGAAATCCAGGAACGGCCTTCGCCTGGTCTGCAACGCAGGTCAACATTCGGTGATTGCCAACGCAGCCGTGATCTTCCGGTTTGGCGAGCGCAATGGCTTGTTCCCACGCCATGATATTGCTGAAGATCAGGTCGCCTTCTTCCACGCGAAACATCTTTTGCCACGTGAACTCCGAGCCCGCGACCGTGCGACGATGGAACGTCCCTTTGTAGAAGCTGCGCACACCCAATTCGGTGTAGCTGGCTTGCGGGTCAATGGCCACCTCGCGCCGCACCAGCGGCGCAACTTCCGCCATCGGCCGCATCGGCGCGTCGGCAATGGCATCACGAAAGCGCAGGGCCAGCAGGTGTTCGGCGTCGCGCTCGGCGGCATCCAGATGCGCTTCGAGTTGGCGGGTTTTCTCGGCCAGCGCGTCGAGGCGGGCGACGAGGGCTTGTTGTTCGGGGAGGGGTGGGAGCGGAACTTGAATTACCCCCATCTTCTCCACGCCCAGAGTGCGATTGCGCCCTGCACCACCGGGCGAGGCCTTCAGCACTTGCTCGCGCCCTTCTGGAGCCGTGGTCAAGTACAGCTTCAGGAAGGTGGCATTGGCTCGTGCCGAATCGACCACACAGGTCATGAATCGATGCGACCCAAAGCGACCAACATCTTCAGATAACGCGACGGCGATGGCACCCTCCCAAGCAAATACGTTGGAAAACATCAGATCGCCGGGTTCGATTCGGAACAACCGCTTAGTTCCGAGGTCTGCACCGGAAAGCGCCGGTTTGTGGAAAGTTCCTCGACCGAATGATCGAATACCAAGCTCCGGGTACAACTGATCGGGGCGAATCTCTACTGGCCTGCGGACAAGCGGTGCAACATCTGCCAGCGCTACAGTCGGCCACGCTTTCACGCCTGCACCTCGTTCACCAAAGCTTCAATCTCGCCCAGCAAGCGCATCACTTCCGCCTCGTGCCCACGCATGGAGGCGATCAGGTCTTTCGGATCGGCGTGTTCCAGCCCGGCCTTGGCGTTGGGGTTCTTGCGGTCAAGGTTGTAGTTGCTGGCCTCAATATCTGAGGCGCTGACCTGCCACGCCTGCAGGCCTTCCTCGCGCTGGTTCCACCACGCCAACACGGGCGCAAATTCATCGAACTGCAGGGGCGCGGTCTTGCTGTATTTCTTGCGGCCTTCGGGCAGGGGCAGTTCGTAATACCAGATGCTTTGCGTCGGCCCGCCGCGCTCGAAGAACAGCAGGTTGGCCGGGATGTCGGTGTACGGGGCAAACACGCCTTGTGGCAGGCGCACGATGGTGTGGAGGTTGAATTCCTTGAGCAGCTCGGCCTTGATGAGGGCGGCCACGCCGTCNCCGAACAAGGTGCCGTTGGGCACGACCACCGCCGCGCGGCCACCAAGCTCTGCCGCCTTCTTGCCCTTCACCGGCNCACCGGCCACGCGCAGCTTGCGCATGATGTATTGCAGGAACAGCAGCGCGGTTTCGCTGGTCTGCATATTGGGCGGGAAGTTGGCCTTGATGCCGGCTTCTTCCTCTCCGCCGAAGGGGGGGTTGGTGAGGATCACATCCACGCGCTCGTCGTGGCCGATTTCGGTGATGCGCCGCTCCAGCGTATTGCCGTAGGCGATCTGCGGCGCTTCCAGTCCGTGCAGCAGCAGGTTCATCTGCGCCAGCATGTAGGGCAGCGGCTTGGCTTCCTGGCCGGTGAGCGTGTCGCGCTGCAGGGTGCGGCGCTGATCGGTGGTCTTGACCTGGGCGTGGAGGTGGTCGAAGGCTTCCACCAGAAAGCCGCCGGTGCCGCAGGCGGGGTCGAGCACGGTGTCGCCCAGTTGCGGGTCGGTCACCTGCACCATGAAGCGCACGACGGGGCGCGGGGTGTAGAACTCGCCGCTGTCGCCCGCCGCGTCGCGCATTTCGCGCAGCATGGATTCGTACAGGTGCGAGAGGGTGTGGATTTCTTCGCTGGCGTTGAAGTGAATGCCGTTGATCTTGTTGACGATGTCACGCAGCAGATAGCCGCTGACCATGCGGTTTTGCACACCCTTGAAGACGTTGGCGATGACTTCGCGCTGGCTGCCTTTCTCGCCTTCGCCCGCCAGTGCGCGCAGGTAGGCGAACAGGCCTTGCCCAAAGCTGCCGTCGGCGCGGTGCGTGTGCTCTTGGCCAATGAAGGCCAGCAGTTCGTCGCCGGTGATGCCGTCTTCGCGTGCGGCCCAGTCGCGCCAGCGGTAAGGCGCTTCGATGATGGGCTGGTAGCGTTTGCCGTCGAGCTCGGCTTCCTGCGCGTGCTTGAATTCAAGGTCGTCGAGGAACTTGAGGAACATCACCCAGGTGAGCAGCGGCAGGCGATCCACGTCGCCATTGAGGCCCTTGTCCTTGCGCAGAATCTTGCGCGCGCTGCCGATCAGTGCGGAGAGGTTGTCGCGGGTGGTGAGCGGGGTTTTTCTTTTGGCTGTGGCCATCGGGTCGGGATTTTCTTATGGGTGTTGTTATTGATACAGCACCGTCTGTAGCCGGGTGACGGCCTCGCGCATCGCGGGCACGCCGCCGAAGTGGCGGGTGGCGATCTCGAAGGGCGAGCCGTAGCGGTCGAAGGGTTGCACCTTCATCAGCTCGGACAGCGCATTGAATTGGATGATGCCGCGCTCGATGTAGCGGTCGAGCAGCAGCGTGAGGATTTCGCGTGCGGTGTCGCCGTACTGCGCGAACAGGTCTTGGGTTTGGCGTTTGGCGGCGTCGGCGCGCTGGCGGCGCGTGCGCAGCGGCGCGTTCCACGCCAGGTGGCACAGCAGGTCGAAGGGATCGGCGTCGGGCTGGTCGCTGCTGGAGGCCAGTTCCTCGAAGCTGATGCCGCGCTCGGTCAGCTCGCGCAGCACCTCGGCGCGCGTGTCCGGGTTGGCCCATTTGGATTGCAGCGCCTCGCGCGTGGGGTACAGGGTGCGCAGTGCCCGGCCGGAATAGTCGGTGTATTTGACGACCTGGAGCTTTTTTCCGTCGGTGTCGAGGTCATAGACCAGGTGGCCGATGACTTCGACTTCACCGCCATCGATGTAGAACTTGCGCGGCTCTGGCGGCGGCTCGTTGATCAGGTGGCCGACGCCGGGGCCGATCTGTTCCTCCTGCTCCGGGTATTTCGTTTCTTCCTGCGCTTCTGTCTGAGCTTGCGGCTCGGTAGCGGTTGCGCCGATCTGCTCGCCCGCCTCATCGATCGTCACTATCTCGATGCGCGCCGGATCGCCGTCGAAATCCGGGTCGGCGAAGTGCTGCGTGGCGGTGCCGGTGAAGTCGATGATGTTGAAGTATTCCTTGCCGTAGTCCACCTTGAGCCGGGTGCCGCGCCCGATGATCTGCTTGAACTCTGAACGCGAGCCCACCACGCGAGCCAGCACCACGTTTTTGACCATCTCGGCATCGACGCCGGTAGTCAGCAACTGCGAGGTGGTGAGGATGACGGGCGTGGTCTTGTCCACGTCCTGAAAATCGGCCAGGTGCGCGAGGCCGATGTCGCCCTCGTCGGCGGTGACGCGGCAGACGTAATTGGGATACTGCTGCACCAGATCGCTGTTGAGGTTAATGAGCTCCTGCCGCATCTCGGCGGCGTGTTCCTGATCGACGCAGAACACCAGCGTCTTGGCGAAGCGATCGGTGCCTTTGAGCAGATCGGTCAGGTGGCGGGCCATGGCCCGGGTGCGGGCACGCAATGCAACGACGCGCTCGAAGTCCTTGGTCTGGTATTCGTCGTCGGGCACCTTGCGGCCAAAGCGGTCGAGCTCGTCCTTGCTGGGCCGCCAGCCCGCTGCGTCCACGGTGGTGATGACGCGGTGCACGCGGTAGGGTGCAAGAAAGCCGTCCTCTATGCCCTGACGCAGGCTGTAGGTATAGACGGGGTTGCCGAAGTATTCGTAGCTGTCGCGCGATTCTTCGCGCAGCGGGGTGGCCGTCATGCCGAACTGCACGGCGGGCGAGAAATAGTCGAGCACCGCGCGCCACGCGCTTTCATCGCGGCTGGAGCCGCGATGGCACTCGTCGATGATGATGAGGTCGAAAAAATCCGGGCGGTATTGGCGGAACACGTCGGCGGTGGTGGTCGCAAGCGCCTGATAGATGCCGAAATACATGTCCCGGCTTTGGCTGGTGTCGCCGCCACTGATCTTGTGCCGGGCATCGCCGAAGGGCGCGAACATCTTGGCCATGGGGTCATCGACCAGGATGTTGCGATCCGCGAGGAACAGGATTTTGGGGCGGCGGTATTCACCCGTGCGGTTCCATTTGCTGTTCCACAGCTTCCAGCAAACCTGGAAGGCCACATTGGTCTTGCCCGTGCCGGTGGCCAGCGTGGCGAGGATGCGTTTCTGGCCCATCAGAATCGCCTCGATCACGCGCTGGATGGCAATTTGCTGGTAGTAACGCGGCACCTTGCCGGAGGTCAGATTGAAGGGCTCCAGCAGGTGCTTTGCCCCATCCTGCGGCAGGTGTGCTGCACTGGTCAGGCGGGCGAACAGCTCATCGGGTGTGGCGTAACGATCTACCTCCTGCTCGGTGCCGGTGGTGTAGTCGATCTCGATGATGCGGTGGCCGTTGGTGGCGTAGGCGAACTTGAGGCCAAGGATTTCAGCGTACTCGCGGGCCTGTTGCACGCCGGTTTCAGCGGGCAATCCGATCTCTTTGGCTTCCACCACGGCCAGCGGATAGTCGCGACGGTAGTACAGCAAGTAGTCGGCCCGCTTTTGCTGGCCGCGCCGCACCTTGCCGCCCGCGACGATGATGCGGCCGTTGGTGAAGCTGCGCTGCTCGCCGATGGCGCAGGGGGCATTGGCCCAACCCGCCTCAACCAACTTGGGCGTGACGAATTCGCGACAGGTGTCAGCTTCGGTCATCACACCGTCTCGCATCGTCATCTCTCCCTCAGTCAATCAATCAAGATTTTGAAACTGGTGGCGAGCGCCACCGGCGCAATTTCGCGCGCGCTTTTTTTCAGTGCCACCAAACCGTAGCTCTCCATCATCCTGAGCGTGCGCGATAGGTTGGGTACCTGCCGCCCAGTGAGTTCGGCCAACGCCGTCAGAGATGGTGGGCGCTGGTCGTGGATGAGTCGCAGTAGTGCCCGGTTGTCCTCGGACAGCACCGCCGCCAGCGTGGGCATGGACGGAAACCACACCGTTGGCTCGTCGCGACCAGTGGCGACAGGTTTGGGTGTTTCGGGTCGGCGAATACCGACGACGCAACGTTTCATCCCGGTTGTCCTGGCGGAAGTAGTGAAAACTGAATCTTATCAGTGTGGCACAGGTAACGTGAAATGGAATTCAGGTAGAGCCGATACCGAGCCCCCTGCCTTCGCCTTGGATGCAAGTCGTAGAGCGCGAAACCTGCCGTGAACAGCGCGGCCACGAGCCTTCGCACATCCAATCGACTATGGATTGAATTCACTTTAAACAATACAATTACAACTCAATTTAATATTAAAATCAGTTGTAATACACATGATCATCACCATTGGGAACACCAAAGGCGGGGTAGGCAAGACGACACTGGCCGTGAACCTGGCCATCGCCCGAGCCCTTGCAGGGCGTGACGTGTGGCTGATTGATGGCGACCGCCAGGGCACAGCCCAAACAGCCATCAGCATTCGCGCGGCAGCGGGGCACGCGCCAGGCATCGCCTGCGCTACCTACCCGGACGGGCCCACCTTGCGCGCCCAGGTGCAGCAGCAGGCCGCCAAATTTGATGACGTTGTGATTGACGCTGGAGGACGAGACTCAACCGCCCTGCGTGCGGCACTGGTCTTGTCAGACGTTCTGCTGGTGCCATTCCAGCCACGTAGCTATGACGTATGGGCGCTGAGTGACATCGCAGCCCTGGTTGATGAGGCGCGCAGCGTGCGCGACGGCCTGCGTGCCTTTGCCGTACTCAACTGCGCCGACCCTGGCGAGCATTCCAGCGACAACGCCGAAGCGGCAGCTGCCGTGGCCGAAGTGCCGCAGTTTGAGTACCTGCCGACCCCACTGCGCCGCCGCAAGGCCTTTGCCAACGCAGCAGGCGCTGGCCTGTGCGTGCTGGAGGCCAAGCCCAGAGACGATAAGGCGATCGCAGAGCTGAATTCACTGCTGGACGCATTCTTTTAATATTAAAAACATTGCATTTCAATCTTTGATTGCTGTATGGCCATTACAAGAAAACCAACCAAAACTACGGGTGCTGCCGCCTCCGAAGCGGCTGACGCTTTTATTGCCGGTGCGCCGGATGCTGGCGTAGATACACCCCCGGCACTACGCAGGGTGCGCAAGGGGCGCAAAGTGCAAATCACACTCACCATCGCAGAGCCCTTACTGGAGCGGGTTGATGAGCTCGCTGGGCAGCTGGGACAGAGCCGTGCTGCGGTGATCAACCTGGCTGTGGTGCAGATGCTGGAGCGGGGGTTGCGGTTGGGGGCCAGTGATTGAGTTAGACGACTGCTGGAGGATTGGCTGCTGTCGTCTTGCATGGACTGTTTGCGGATCGCTACGGTATCGCCATGCGCGTGATCGACGTCTCTTCACCCGGTTCCGCCCGTTTTCGCGATCTATTGGATGACAGGGGTTGCCCGACTACATCCCTCCTGACATTGAGCGAGTCACTTGGGCTGTTCATGT
>Ga0056903_1000315_pt1 | contig 25421 bp, 25 predicted proteins | sample EBPBio142005_DNA_FD_55025 | JGI IMG/M metagenome (GOLD analysis project Ga0056903, IMG submission 55025) | Wastewater treatment Type I Accumulibacter community from EBPR Bioreactor in Madison, WI, USA - Reactor 1_6/14/2005_ DNA | ecosystem: Engineered > Bioreactor > EBPR > Anaerobic-Aerobic >...
CGCCCCCGATGCCGCCGCCCGTCGACGGCCCGGGGTCGCCGCGGGACGTGCCGCCGCTGCCCGGCAGCCAGCCGATCGACCCGGCCACCCTGCCCGACCCGATCCGCAAGGAACTCGAAGCGCCGGACCCGGTCGCGATCGACACCGCGTCGGCGGAACTCGCCGACGGCATGAACCGCTGCCCCAAGTGCGGTTCGACCGACATCCGCCACAAGCCGGGCACCGACCTGCTGGTCTGCCTGTACTGCCGCAACGAATGGGACGGCGCGCGGGTCGAGGAACTGTTCGGGCTGGGCGACGGCATCGACCAGCTCAAGGGCACCGTCATCGCCTCCGGCGCGCGCGACATCGCCGCCGACGCCAGCGTGCTGATGAGCTTCAAGTGCAGCGGCTGCGGCGCCGAGGTCACGGTCAACACCGAGAACGCGATGACCGCGCGCTGCCACTGGTGTCGCCACGTCTTCGGCGTGAACGAGCAGGTGGACAACGGCGCGGTGCCCGACGCGGTGCTGCCCTTCCACATCAAGAAGGACGACGCGGTCGCGCGCATCCGCCAGTTCGTCGACAAGCGCCGGCTGTTCGCGCTGAAGGCGTTCAAGGAACAGTTCACGCCCGAGAACGTCGTCGGCGTGTACCTGCCGTACATGATCGTCGACGGCAACGCCAGCGCCGACCTGTTCGGCAAGGGCGAGATCAAGACCCGCGAATACACCCGCGGCAGCGACAACGACAAGAAGACCTACTACGACGCCGACGTCTACCGCATCGGGCGCCACATCGACTTCACCGTCGACGACCTGCCGCTGGAATCGTCCACCGAGCGCGGCAACCTCGACACCCGGGTCAACACCAACAACATCATCAACACCATCCTGCCGTTCGACACCAAGAACGCGGTGAAGTGGAACGCCTCCTACCTCGCGGGCTTCAGCTCGGAGAAGCGCAACAGCAACGTCGAGCAGATGCAGCCGCGGCTGGAAGACCAGCTGCTGTCGATCGCCCGCGCCCAGATCGAGGTCTCGGTGGCCCGCTACGACCGCGGCGTGCGCTGGGAGCAGGAGCGCCTCGAAGTCCACGGCACCCGCTGGGTGTCGATGTACCTGCCGGTGTGGCTGTACTCCTATCACCAGCCCGGCGCCAATGGCGGCATGCTGCACTACATCGCGGTCAACGGCCGCACCGGCGAAACCATGGGCAGCGTGCCCGTGCAGCAGTGGAAACTGCTGCTGGCCGCGCTCACCGTCGGCACCATCCTCGAAACCATCGCGATCGCGATCGTGGCAGGTTCCCAATGAGCGACGACAGCGGACTCTGGATCCTGCTCGCCGGCCCCGCCGGCGCGACCGCGCTGTACTGGACGCTGTACCGGTACTACCGCAACACCGACAAGTCGCACGGCTTCGAGCGCGAGACGAAGATCGAGACGAAACCGATCGAACGCCTCCAGGACGACAAGATCGGCGAGAACAACGGCACGCGCGAACGACGCATCGACGGCGACAACGTCAAGGCGTATCGACAGCGCGTCGCGCGGATCCGGGACACATGAAGCCCCCGCATCCGGTATCGTAGGACTGGCTTGAGCCTGCCCTGTGGTCGCGTCGATCCTCGTCCCGCGGTGTCGCACGCTTGCGCACACCGCCACCAGGACACGCTGCCAGTAACACGCTGCCAGGAGCCCGCCGTCATGCCATCGACGCCTTCCCTCACCCGGATCGCCCCCGTTCGCCGCCCGTGGCGTCGCCGCCTCGCCGCCGCCTGCCTGGCGCTGGGCATCGTCGCGCCATGCCTGCCGGCAGCGGCGCAGGACACCGCCGGCGCGTTCCAGGCCATGCGCGAACGCGCCAAGCGGCTGCCGCCGGTCCCCGCCCGCTTCGACCCCGACGAAGCCATGCGCCTGCTCGAACCGGGCAACAGCGCGCTGCGCGGCCGTCTCTACACCAAGACCGCACTGCTGCGCCGCACCGACTCGGGCCACCAGTTCGTGTGGCTGGTGCCGATGACCGCCTACGCCCGCGAATGGGTGAAGCTGCACATGACGCCGGAACGCGACGGCCTCAAGGGCGACGACGACCTTCCGCTCGCCCAATTGCTGGTGGACGAACAGGTCAGCGCCCACCTCGCCCGCACCTTCACCGACGAGGACGGCGGCTTCGTCTTCGAAAGCCTGCAAGCCGGCGACTACCTCCTGATCACCATGAAGCAGGACGTGAAGGCGCAGAGCTTCCGTCCGATCGTCGGTTACGACAGCGAGAGCGTGTCCACGGTCATCGACCAGACGTGCAGCCACGGCGTCTGCTCCCCGGTCTACGCGCAGCAGAACCAGCAGGTGCCGGTCTACAGCGACAAGATCGAGTCGGTCTTCGACGTCAAGGATTTCAACACGGTCCGGGTCGTGACCCTGGCCGAGGACCAGACGCTGGATCTCGGCCGGGTGCGCAGCAAGCGCATCCGCTGAACGCCCCGTCCTCCGCCCCACGCCCCCTTTCCGGAGCGCACCGCATGCCTCACGCCCTTCTCCGCCTCGCAGGCGCCCGATTCACGGCGTCCGCGGCATCCGCGGCGATCGCCGCCGCCCTGCTGCTGGCCGCGCCCGCGGAGAGCCGTGCGCAGGACGCCAATGCCGCATCCGCTGCCCCCGCCGGACCGTGCCGGGACGTCATGTCGGCATGCTGGTACATCGTGTTCGGCAAGGGCGATGCGCCGTCGCGGACGATGTACGTCGCCAACGGCAAGACCCGCACCCTGCCCGGCGGCGAGGTCTCGATCGAAGGCATCGAGTTCTTCGAAGCGCCGGACAAGTACAACTACGTCGCCTCGACCCTCGACTTCGACTGCAAGGCCCGCAAGCTCCGCATCCCGCGCGCCTACGCCCAGCAGGTCGGCGGCAGGATCGAGCGGGCCCCGCCGCGCGACCAGTCGTGGACGCCCGTGCCGGAATACAACTGGCTCGGGCAGCTCTTCAAGCTCGCCTGCACGCCCGACGCGAAGACCGACCCGAAGAAGTACGACTTCCTGTGGCTGTCCGATCTGCCGCGCGCCGCCGACGTGCTGCCGCTGGCGCGCAGGATCCTGTGGGACCGCGAATTCGCCCCCGACAAGCGCGGCCGGCGGCGTTGACCGCCGCATCCACGGCGGGGCATGACCGGAACCGCCGTTTCACGCGACAATGACCGCGCGGCACGCGCGGTGCCGCGCAGGCACAGGCGGCGGCGAACCCACATGCGAACCTTCGTACTCAGAGCACGCGCGGCGCCGACCGACAGCCGGAAACTGTGGGAATCGGTCGGCAAGGACGCCCACACCGAAATTCTCGCGCACACGCTGATGAACGCGCTGTTCGTGGCCCAGTCGCACCGGCCCGACGTCGTCGTCTACCTGGTGCTGGAAAGCACCCGCGATTTCTCCCGCACCGTGCGCTTCGACATCAACGCCATGCACGACATCGGCGGCTTCGACGAACGCTCGCTCCTGACCAAGGTCGCCGCCGCGCTGGACGCCTCGCTCGGGATGGGCAAGGAAGACACCCGCGCCGTCGAATCCGGCGTCACCGTGCAGACGATCAGCTTCGAGAAACTGGTGCAGACGCTGTCCACGGACCACCAGTTGTTCCTCATGGACCGCAAGGGCGCGCCGATCCGCGAACAGACGTTCGCCGACAATCCGTGCTTCCTGCTCACCGACCACATCCCGATGCCGAAGAAGACCATCCCCGGCCTCGAACGCCTGGGCGCGAAGCTCATCGCCCTCGGCCCGACCATGCTGTTCGCCTCGCAGTGCGTGACCCTGATCCATTACGAGTTGGATCAAAGGTCGTAGGCAGCCTCGGGCTACGAGCGTGAAATCAAGCGGCCGCTTGGACTGGCTATACGCCGTAGCCCGGGTAAGCGCAACGCGCGCACCCGGGAAGAACGAATGCATGCCTCTCCGAAATTCCCGAGTTCGGCCATTGGCCTTACCCGGGCTACTTGCTGCAAGATCGGTTGAGCGTGGCGATGTTCGTCATCGGCATCTTGAAGAAGCGATGGGTTCCGCAAAGGCGGAACCCATCCAGCCGCGTTATGCGTTCAGCTTATCGACCCTTGTCTTTGCAATGCCTGTCGACCTTGCCATTCTTCTTCAGGCACGGCGCCGGAAGACTGGTGATTGTGTCGATGGAGAAATCCACGAGTACTCCATCCGTATCGTTCAGAAACAGGGCGCCTTCAGCAATGTGAAATTTCGCGAGATCGTAGCTGCTCGGCAAAGCGAGGCTGTCGAGGCCGGCCCCGAAAAGACTGAAACCGAAGTAGCCGGTGCCATGGAACGTGTGGTCGACCATGATGCCCGGCGTACTGTATACCCAGACGATGTCGCCGCCGGTGTTGAGATAGTCGTAGAGCGTGATGCTCGTGCGGTCGCTGACGAGGGCATGCCCATTGATATCCGCAACCAATTCGGCGTCGACGTCATAGAGCGCCATGTTGTCGAAATAGTCTCCAACGGTGGCGTCGTCGTAATTGAATGTTCCGCGGACCGTCGCCCCGACCGGAGCCAGGGAGGAATCCCTGCTCTGCGTGACCGTGCCCGTGAACTCGAAATAGCGCTGTTCCGCACTTGCGGTTCCTGCGAACACCAGCAGCGCAGGGGCGACGAACGACAAAATCCGGTGCCTCGACACGAAATTCTCCTTGACTGAATCGCCACGCGCCTGCGCCGATGCATGGGGCTCCGCGTCGCAAGCATACCCGTGGCAGAAAAGAGACGCGGACCTGACTGGCAAGATAATACGCGGTTCCAGGGACACGCTGCCTGCGATTTCAGACGGGCGGGTTCAGCCCCGATTTCCCGGACACTTCCAGGCCCCCGGGCGCAAGCGATGCCTGCGCCCGGATGGAGCCTAGGCGGTGGAGCCATCGAAGGGCACCAGGCGGTTGTCGTCGTCGTAGCGCAGGCCGCAGACCATGGCGGCCATGCCGCGCAGGGCGGCTTGCGGACGGGTGCCGCTGGCTTCGCACAGGGCGATGAACTGGGGCGGGACTTCGACCAGCAGGACGTTCGACACCGCGGCGCGGGACGCAGGCGGCGACTTGGGCTTGGACATGACGGACCTCCGTTTCGCCCGGCAGCCACTGTGGCCGCCGTTGGCGAGTCCGAACCGCATCGCGCGCAGGCGCGTCAAGGTTTGGTAGCCCGGGTAAGCGCAACGCGCGCACCCGGGAAGAATCCACGCATGCCTCTCAGAAATTCCCGGGTGCGGCCTTTGGCCTTACCCGGGCTACTTGCTACTTGCTGAAACTGCAGACGCGTCTTACAACTCTTCTCGCCGCTCGGCGCCCATGCTCGTTCCAGAAGCCAAAGCGAGTTGAAGCCTGCGGCGCTCCACATCGATATCCTTGACCATCAGGACGGCGTTGTTTGCATACCGCAACAGCAGTTTCTGCGGTATCGAGAGGACAAACGCGAATTGACCACGCGACGTTCGCCCTTCCTCGATCCACGCCGTTCCCTGCACCACCACACCCTCTTTCGTGTTGCGCGCGGACTTCGGCATGAATCCATCACACCAGTAACCCCCAAGCGTGTTGCTACCGCTGGTACGGAACCAGCCGGAAAGCTCGTATTCCAGCCGGGACCAGAAGTCAGTATCCGCAAGAATCCGGTGGCGGTCGCTCATATCGTCGTCAAATCCTGGAAGCGTCCAATCAAGAGCACGGCGTGCCTGCCTAGCCACCGGGCGCAAGCACGGCCCGCGCCCGGATGAAGTTTACGCGGCCGTGCCTTCCAGCGGCACCAGGCAGTTGTCGTCGTCGTAGCGCAGGCCGCAGACCATGGCGGCCATGCCGCGCAGGGCGGCTTGCGGGCGGGTGCCACTGGCTTCGCACAGGGCGATGAACTGGGGCGGGACTTCAACCAGCAGGACGTTCGACACCGCGGCGCGGGACGCAGACGGCGACTTGGGCTTGGACATGACGGCACTCCGTTTCGCCCGACGCCCGGAGTGAGCGCCGTTGGCGATTCAGAGGCGCACCGCGCGCAGGCGCGTCAAGGTTTGGTAGCCCGGGTAAGCGCAACGCGCGCACCCGGGAAGAATCAACGCATGCCTCTCCGAAATTCCCGGGTGCGGCCTTTGGCCTTACCCGGGCTACGCACTGTCTGCATTCGTCGGACGCAGGCGATCGATCGCTTCGAACCTCACGACCAAGGCCACCATCTCTTCGAACCACGCGACCTTCGCCGCCGTGCTCATTGCGATGCCGTCGCGCAGTTGCTGCCGGCGGGCATCCTCGTATGTCCATTGCAGGGGATCAGGCTTGGTCATGGGTTGGAGATATCCTGACTCACGTCGATTGGCTTGGTTCCATGCATTCGGCAATACGCCCTAGGCGGAATCAAGCGCAAACCGCGGCCGATACGCGTCATCGAATTCGGGAACCGAGCGCAGGCGTAGCCTTCCCCGTCAAGTAGACAGTGCAAAAGGAGAATTTTCCCGCTCGCGGGATGCGCGATAGACGCTCGGCGGCAGGTTCCCGAGCGACTCGTGCGGACGTTCGTCGTTGTAGCGTTGCAACCACTCTTCCGTGATCTCCCGGACCTGATCCAGGTCCTCGAACAGGTGCGCGTTCAGAACCTCCGTCCGGTACGTCTTGTTGAATCGNTCGATGTACGCGTTCTGGTTTGGCTTGCCCGGCTGGATGTAGCGCAACTCGATCCCGTGCGCCTGGCACCAGTCGACGACCGGTTGTGCGGTGTACTCCGGGCCATTGTCGCAACGGATCGCCTGCGGCAACCCCCGGCATTCCTTCAGTTGTTCCAGCACCCGCACCACACGCTCGGCCCGCAAGCTCGTATCGATCTCGATCGCCAGCCCTTCGCGCACGCCTTCATCCAGAAAATTCAGCGTCCTGAACTTGCGCCCGCCGTACAGCGCGTCCGCCATGAAGTCCATCGACCACAGCACGTTCGCCTGCATCGGTACCTCCAGGCTCTGCAGCGGACGCCGCGGCAGTCGCTTCTTNGTCCGCCGCGGCAGATTCAGCCTCAGCTCGCAATACACCCGCCACACCCGCTTGTGGTTCCATCCATGCCCGTCAAGCCGCAAGCGCCGGAAACACTTCCAGAACCCCCAGCGCGGATGGCGGGCGACCACTGCCTGCAGCGCATCGATCACCGCCGCATCCGACGTCGCGCCAGCCGATTCCGGCCGATACCACGACGAGCGCGGCAACCCGCTCATCGCACAGGCTCGCTGCACCGACAGTTTGTGCTCGACCACCAGACCCCGCGCCACTTCGCGCCGTTCTAGCGGTCCCACTGCTTTTTTGCGATGACGTCCCGAAGTGCGTGGATCTCCAGCGCCTGCTCCGCGAACAACCGCTTGAGCTTGCCGTTCTCCGCTTCCAGCTCGCGCACCCGCGCCAGCTCCGCCACATCCATCCCACCGTAACGCGACTTCCGCTTGTAGTACGTCGGAATGCTGATCCCGTGCTTGCGGATCACGTCCTTCACGGGATNCCGGCATCCGCTTCCTTGAGAATCTCGACGATCTGCGATTCCGTGAATCGACTCTTGCGCATGTGAACCTCCGTCAGGCCTATCCTGCCAGATGTTCTCCTCTCGAACTGTCGCAGATCAGGGGAAGGCTACGCTGGGTTGGAGCGGATCACCTTGGTCGTCCTGGGCTTGTAACTAATGCAAGCAGGCAGGTTGTATGAAGATCCAAGAATCAATCATTCGATCGCTCGATACAGGTAGATCAGATTCACAGTTACAATATTGGCTTTCCCGGGCAGTATTTTGATGCCGAGTCCGGAATATGGCATAACGGCTTCCGTGACTATGAGCCAACCCTGGGGCGCTACCTTCAATCTGATCCGATCGGGATGAGGGGAGGAGTCAACACTTATGCCTATGTTGGAGGCAATCCAGTTTCCCGCATTGACCCGCTCGGTTTGCGAGCTCTGACGGACTGTGAAAACGAAATTCTCTCTCAGTACTTTCCTGATAAAGACCTCGGCGAGATCGAAATCAAGGATGGAATTCCATTTGTTGCCAGAAAAGGCGGTGCTGAAGGCGCTGGTGCATGGACTTTCAGGAATACCATATACATGGCGCCTGGCATCGATATGCCCGATACGATCGAAGGAATTTCTTTGATTGGTCACGAGATCGTGCGCTCCACACAATATGACCTATATGGTGTCGTCGGGCTGGCGCGCCGCTATGGCGCGGCCTACAAGGCGAACATCGCGGCGGGGATGTCTGAGTATGATGCCTACCGAAACAATCCATTTGAAGTTGCTGGTTTTGATATGGGCGTGAAGATTCTTAATGATCTTCAATCTCAGGGGGGCGGTCTCTGTGGTTGCGAGAAATAGTTCGGCCCTTGTGCTTCTGTTGCTTGCTGCGAACGCTTGTGCGGGCGTGCCGCCTGGCGGCAAATTGGGTGAGCTTCGTCAAATGTCGGAGCATGAGCGTGTGCGCGCCTTTCATGATCTTGACAGAGGGACAAAAGTTGAACTGTTCTTCGAGGCTAATCGGCGTCGTCCTCCATATTTCGGGCTGAATACTGCGATCTCGGAAGAGGGCAATGGTTTTCTCGTTCGGCTTCGGGAAGAAATTGATCGGCGTGGCGGAGTGCCTGAAGTGCTCTCGTTCATGAGCATTGTCTTCGACATGAAGGCTCGTGGGTTGTTGACGAAAAATGATATTCAGGAATTGCGTGTAGATGGTATTTGTCGACTTGCTAAGCAAAGCGAATACTGTCCGACGCTCGAGGCTAAGATTCTGGCGAATTAGCACGCGCAGCAGCAGTCAGTTGCCGTGGCTGAGTGCGTCATGAGCAAACCCTTCCTCTTTCGGCGCGCTGAAGGACTGATCTGGGTACGAATTTAGCGATCTGCAGGCAGTTCGGTGTTTCGGATTTGTTTTTGGCTTGTCCAGGCTGAGTAACCGCCCGATACCAAAGTCTCGACAGAAGCGACTACTCAACGAGCATGCCGGGCCGGTTGTCGGCTGCCATATCCAATCTGTGGAACGATGGGTGCTGCGTCTCGATTGCAAGCGCTTCACGAAGCGCCTGGGCAGCATTCGGTCCTTCGGGCGATAGCCATGGTGGCTGCGTCCGCGGTCGCCGCGGGTCTGTCCTTGGCGCTTGGCCTGGGATAAAGTCCCGCCGACACGAACGATCAAGCAAAGAAAGCGACCCATGAGCGACCAGGCACAATCCGCCATCCTCCCCACCGTCGACGCGCACATCTACCCGCGCGGTGCGCTCGACGTCCTCTCCCGCGACGAGGTCGCGCGGCTGCGCGATGCGTCCGCGGGCGGCATGCACGAGCTGCTGCGCCGCTGTGCGCTGGCGGTGCTGACCAGCGGTAGCGCGTCCGACGATCCGCGGGCGGCGCGCGAGCTGTACCCCGACTTCGACATCCAGGTGCTGCAGCAGGACCGCGGCGTGCGCATCGACCTGGTCAAGGCGCCGGCGATGGCCTTCGTCGACGGCGAGATCATCCGCGGCGTGGCCGAGCTGCTGTTCGCGGTGGTCCGCGACCTGGCCTACACCGCGATCGAGCTGCGCGAGGGTCACGGCAACCGCGACCTCGGCACGTCCGAGGGCATCACCGACGCGGTGTTCGGGCTGCTGCGCAACGCGCGCATCCTGCATCCGATCGACCCGAACCTCGTCGTCTGCTGGGGCGGCCATTCGATCAACCGCGACGAGTATCTCTACACCAAGCAGGTCGGCTACGAGCTGGGCCTGCGCGGGCTGGACATCTGCACCGGCTGCGGCCCGGGCGCGATGAAGGGCCCGATGAAGGGCGCGACGATCGCGCACGCCAAGCAACGCCACCGGCGGATGCGCTACATCGGCATCACCGAGCCGGGCATCATCGCCGCGGAGTCGCCGAACCCGATCGTCAACCACCTGGTGATCATGCCGGACATCGAGAAGCGCCTCGAAGCGTTCGTGCGCATGGGCCACGGCATCATCGTGTTCCCGGGCGGCGTCGGCACGGCGGAGGAGATCCTCTACCTGCTCGGCATCCTGCTGCGCGAGGAGAACATGAAGCTGCCGTTCCCGCTGATCCTCACCGGCCCGGCGGCGTCGGCGCCGTACTTCGAGCAGATCGACCGTTTCATCCGCCTGACCCTGGGCGAGGACGCGACCTCGCGCTACCGCATCATCGTCGGCGACCCGGCGCAGGTGGCGAAGAAGATGACCGCCGGTGTGCGCAAGGTGCGCGAGTACCGCATCGCCGAGAAGGACTCGTTCTTCTTCAACTGGTCGCTGGAGATCCCGCTGGCGTTCCAGCAGCCGTTCGTCCCGACCCACGAGGCGATGGCCGCGCTCGACCTCCACCACGGGCGCAAACCTCACGAACTGGCGGCCGACCTGCGCCGCGCGTTCTCCGGCATCGTCGCCGGCAACGTGAAGGAGGACGGCATGCGCCGGATCGAGCAGCACGGTCCGTTCCGGATTTCCGGCGACGCCGACATCATGCAGGCGCTGGACGCGCTGCTGCGGGCGTTCGTCGAACAGCGCCGGATGAAGATCTCGGGCGCCTACCGGCCCTGCTACGAGGTCGTCGCCTGACGATCGACGGGGTCGGGCCGGGGCTCAGGCCAGCGGCGGCGGCAGCCGCACGGTCGCGATGAAGCGGCCGTCCGCGGTGGCGACTTCCACGCTGCCGCGGCCTTCGGTGTAGGCCTCGATCTGCGCCAGCGACGCCGGCAGGCCGACGTTGTGCCCGCGCGAGGCGTCGGCCGGTCCCGGCGGCAACGGATTCGAGATCGCGACGACCACGCCGCCGTCGTCGCCGGCCTCCACCGCGATGTCGATGTCGCCGCCGCCGGGCAGGCGTTCGATCCCGTGCTTGATCGCGTTCTCGACCAGCGGCTGCAGCGACAGCGATGGCACCCGCAGGTCGGGAACCGGATCGGGCAGGCGCCACTGCACCCGCAGCCGCGGGCCGAAGCGCAGCGATTCGATCTCGAGGTAGCGGCGGATCAGCGCGAACTCCTCTTCCAGCGGAATCTCGCGCGTCCCGCCCAGCGCGGCGCGGAACAGGTCGGCCAGGTCCAGCAGCAGTTCCTCGGCCTCGTGCGGGCGGTGATGGACCAGCGCGGCGCCGGTGTTGAGGGTGTTGAACAGGAAGTGCGGCCGCACCCGCGCGCGCAGGGCGGCCAGTTCCGCCTGCTTGGCGCGCACCGCGAGCTGGCGCAGGCGCCAGTGGTTCTGGAACGCGGCCTGCCCCAGCCAGCCGACGATCAGCACGATGCCGGTCGCGCGCAGGAACACGTCCACCCGCGCCTCCTCGGGGATCCGCCAGAGGTCGCCGAGCAGCAGGTCGCTGATCGCCAGCACCGACCAGCAGCTCATCACCAGCAGGCCGAGCGCGAGCCAGGCGATCCGGGTCGGCCGCACGTCGCGCAGGCGTTCGCGCAGCAGGTAGAGGGCGGCGAGCGTGAGCAGCGCGACCCACTGGGCGGTCAGCGACAGCAGGCCGAAACGGACCCAGCGCCCCAGCGGCGGATCGCCGGCCAGGGTCAGCGCGGCGGCGACGCCTTCGGCGGCGACGACCACCCAGATCAGCACCCGGGCCTGCCAGAGGCTGTCCAGCGGGGCGCCGGCCGGCGGCGGGACGGTCGTGGGCGGGGGCGGTGGGGCGGCATGCATCGGGTCCATGATGCCCGCCCGGGCCGCGCAGGGGCAGGGGGACCGCTCATGCGGCCGTGCCGGCCGCCCATCGGCCATCGTCTGGCCCCCCGTTCCGGGCGCGCCTAAGCTCGGTCATCGATCCTGGAGGCGCAATGCAAGCCATGCCCCGACGCCGACCCCTTCCGTCCGCCGGCTCCGCGCCGCGGCGCCACCGCACCGCCGGTTTCTCGCTGGTGGAACTGGCGATCACCCTGTTCGTGTTCGGCATCCTGATCGGGGTGTCGATCCCGATGTTCACCGGGGTGATGAACGGCAACCGCCTGACCGCGAACGCCAACGAACTGGTCGCCGCCATCCAGTCCGCCCGGGCAGAGGCGATCCGCCAGAACGTCCGGACCGCGATCTGCAGCAGCAACGACGGCGCCACCTGCGCCGGGACCACGCCCTGGCGCGGCTGGATCGTGTTCGCCGACGCCGATTCCGACGGCATCGTCGATGCCGGCGAAGTGGTCCGCGCCGGCACGATCGAGGCGCCGATCCAGGTGATCCCCAGCAGCAACATCACCGGCGCCAACAACCGCATCACCTTCCGCGCCGACGGCCTGGCCTACGGCAACGGCAACGCGCTGATGGAGGCCAACCTGCGGGTCTGCCACGCCACGACCAATCCGCAGCAGAACGCGCGCGACGTGAACCTCGCCATCGGCGGCCGCGCAGCGGTCCGCGCCCCCGTCAACGCCGCAGGCGCCTGCCCGGCGCCGGGGAACACCTGATGTCCGCCATCCTCGCCCCCCGTCCCCGACGCGCCGCCCGGCGTCGCGCCCCCGCGCGCGGCGTCGGCCTGATCGAAGTGCTGGTCGCCGTCCTCGTGCTCGCCATCGGCCTGCTCGGCGTGGCCGCGATGCAGGCGCTGGCGCTGCGCAACAGCCAGAGTTCGCTCGAACGCAGCCAGGGCGTCGTCCACGCCTACACCATCCTCGATGCGATGCGCGCCAACCCCGTCGCCGCGCGCGGCGGCGCCTACAACATCGGCATGACCTGCACGGTCCCGGCCGGCGGCGCGCTGCCGGCCAACGACATCCGCAACTGGATGACCGAACTCCAGCAGAACCTCGGCACCACCGCCTGCGGCCAGGTCAACTGCGCAGGCCCGATGTGCACGGTCACCGTTCGCTGGGACGACTCCCGCGGCAGCGGCGGTTCCGTCACCCAGACCTTCAGCACCACTTCCCGGATATGACCCGCATGCGCCCCTCCCAGCGACGTCCGTCCATGCGCCGCGCGTTCCGCGCCCGCGTCCGTGGCCTCAGTCTGATCGAACTGATGATCTCGATGCTGCTGGGCCTGCTGGTCGTGGCCAGCGCCAGCGCCATCTTCCTGTCGAACCGGCAGACCTACCGCGCCACCGAAGGCCTGGGACGCGTGCAGGAAAGCGGTCGCATGGCGTTCGAGCTGATGGCCCGCGACCTCCGCGAGGCCGGCGGCGTCCCCTGCGGCAACGCCGACCGCACCCAGCCGCTGAAGCTCGTCAGCGTGCTCAATCCCAGCGCCAACTGGTGGGCCAGCTGGAACAACGGCGTGGTCGGCTACGACGCGGCGATCCCGGGCGGCAATCCGGCCAATCGCGTGCCCGGGACGGATGCGGTCGATCTGATGTCCAGCGACACCTCCAGCGCGGTGACCGTGGTCGACCACAACCCGACCGCGGCAGAATTCCACCTCAACACGATCCACCACAACCTCGACGACGGCGACATCGCCATCGTCTGCGACTGGCGCCAGGCCTCGCTGTTCCAGGTCACCAACTCACAGCCGGACATCAACACCAACGTGGTCCACAACACCAGCGGCGGCATCAGTCCGGGCAACTGCAGCAAGGGCCTGGGCTACGCCAACCCGCCGGTCTGCACGCCCAACGGCACCCCGTACCAGTACGGCGCGAACTCGCAGATCGTCCGCCTTTCCGCCTCGCGCTGGTATATCGGCACCAATGCGGCCGGCGGGCGTTCGCTCTACCGGTCCACGCTGATCAACACCGGCGGCGGCGTGGCCACGCGCAACCAGGAAGTGGCCGACGGCGTCAACAACATGCAGCTGCAGTACCTGCTCGCCGGCGCCGCCAACTACGTCGACGCCACCGCCGTGCCCGCCAACGGATGGCGCAACGTCACCGCCGTCCGCGTCAACCTCGACATGCTCAGTGCCGATCGCGCCGGCGCCAACGGCGCGCAACTGGCGCGCCGCATCGCCCATTCCGTCACGCTCCGGAACCGCATGCAATGAACCGCCCCGCACGCCGTCCCGCTCCTCCGCACGCCCGCCGCGGCGCCACGCTCGTCGTAGTGCTGATCCTGCTGCTGGTGATGACCCTGCTGGGCCTCGCCAGCCTTCGCAGCACCGTCCTCGAAGAGCGCATGACCTCGAACCTGCTCGACCGCAGCCTGGGGTTCCAGGTGGCCGAGGCCGGGCTGCGCGAGGCCGAGGCCTCGCTCGACCCCAATCCGACCTTCCCGAGCTCCGGCTGCATCGTGGCCACCGGCCTGTGCGCGATGCCGGTCGCGAGCGACCCGGAACGCTGGCTCGATACCAGTTTCAACCAGTGGCACACCGGCACGGTGGCCGACGCCAACACCGCCGCGCCCGAATACATCATCGAGGACATGGGCACCGGCCCGAACTGGCGCGATTGCGATCGCCTGTCCCCGATCCATCCGCTGTGCCTCACGCCGCGCTATCGCGTGACCTCGCGCAGCCAGCAGAACGGGCGTGCGTCCGTGATGCTGCAGACCATCTTCGCCGGCAAGTAACCACGAGGCTGCCGTGAACACCACTTCCCGTTCCCTCCGTTCCCGTCGCGCGCGCCTGTCCTGGGCGGCGCCCGTGCTGGCCTGCCTGGCGACGCTGCTGGGTCTTCCGGTCCATGCCGGCGTGTCCTTCCCCGACACGCCGATGCAGACCAACCAGGGCGTAGCGCCGAACATCTGGTTCATCCTCGACGATTCGGGGTCGATGAGCTGGAACTACATGCCGGACAGCGTGCCCGGCACCACGCCGATCAATATCGCCAGTCAGGCGTACACCCGCAATACCATCTACTACAACCCGAGCAATACCTATCGGCCCTGGCAGGGAGCAGACGGTGTCTATTTCGCGGATACGCCGTATACCGCGGTCTGGAGCGATTTCGCGCAGTTGAACAGCGCGATCGACCTGTCCGGCAGCACGCAGACGTTCTACATCCCCCTCCCCAGCATCACCAACTACGCCGATGCGAGGCAGTACACGCGCTATCGGCTCAAGACGGACGGCACGGCCGAGGCCTGCACCTGGAACATCCTGAGCAACAGCTTCGGCACCTGCATCAACAACGTCACGACCTTCACCTGGCCCGGCGGCATCGTCCGCAACCTTGCCCAGGAGAAGCAGAACTACGCCACCTGGTATTCCTTCCATCGTACCCGCACCAAGGTCGCCAAGGCCGGCGCAAGCTATGCGTTCAACGACACTTCGGTATTCAACGCCGACAACGATTACCGGGTCGGTTTCACCACGATCTGGCAGCGCAATGAGTTCCGTATTCCGGTTGGCAACAACAACGGCGTATTCCAGGGCAACAATCCTGGCGAGAACCGCAGAACCTGGTTCGATCGCCTGTTCGCCGCCACCGCCAGCAACGGTACGCCGCTGATCCCCGCGCTGAACCGCGCCGGCCAGTATTTCTCGGAAACCGGCTCGAACGGCCCCTGGGGCCCGCAGGCCAACGGCGCCCAGTACGAGTGCCGCCAGAACTTCACCATCCTGACCACCGACGGCTACTGGAACAGCGGCGGCACCGCTCTGGGCAACGTCGACAACAACAACGGCCCGACCATCACGCGGCCGGACGGCCCGTCCTACCAGTACACCGCGCAGGATCCGTACCGCGACGGCTGGAGCAACACGCTCGCCGACGTGGCGATGAACTATTGGAACACCGACCTGCGGCCCGAGACACAGATGACCAACATCGTGCCGTCCTCGGCCACCGACCCGGCCTTCTGGCAACACATGGTCACCTTCGGCATCTCGATCGGCCTGCAGGGCACCCTGGACGTCGCCGCGACCAACGCCCGCGTCGCCGCCGGCCAGTCGGTCGCCTGGCCGAATCCGATGGACGCCGAGGACCTGGACCGCATCGACGATCTGTTCCACGCCTCGGTCAACGGCCACGGCACGTTCGTCGCCGCCAGCAACCCCGGCGAATTCGCCGACGGTCTGGGCAAGGCGTTGCGCGCGATCGCTGCGCGCAAGGGGTCCGGCTCCAACGCCACGGTGACCGGCACCTCGACCTCGGCCGGCAACAAGGTCTTCCAGGCCAAGTACTACTCCTCGCGCTGGTACGGCGAACTGCAGGCCTTCAACGTGACCACGACCGGCGTCGATACCTCCACGCCGGTGTGGACGGCGAGCATCCCGGCCTACGGCAGCCGCAGCATCTTCACCCACAACGGCTCCGCCGGCACCACGTTCCCGACCGCCGCGCAGTCGCTGGCGCTGACCCCGGCCATCGCGAACTACCTCGCCGGCGACCGCACCCTCGAACTGCCCGCCGTCACCGGCATCTATCGCGAGCGTTCGTCGCTGCTCGGCACGATCGTCGACAGCTCGCCGACGTATCTGAAGACCTCCGACACCGTCGACACGGTATTCGTCGGCGCCAACGACGGCATGCTGCACGCCTTCGACGCCACCTCCGGCGTGGAGCGTTTCGCCTACGTGCCGCGCGGCATCGACCTAGTCAAGCTCAAGGAATTCAGCGATCCCGACTACGGCCACCGGTTCTTCGTCGACGGCCCGATCGTGATCTCGACCGACCGCGAACTGACCGGCCAGCGGGTGATGGTCTCGACCCTCGGTCGCGGCGGCAAGGGCCTGTTCGCGCTCGACGTGACCAACCCCACTTCGTTCAGCGCGTCCAAGGTGCTGTGGGACAAGGACGCCAGCTTCGACAGCGACATGGGGCAGGTCATCGGCAAGCCGCTGATGGCGAAGCTCAACAACGGCAGCGTCGGCCTGATCGTGCCCAACGGCCTCAACAGCGGCAACGAGCGCGCGGTGCTGTTCGTGCTCGACCTCCGCACCGGCGCCAAGATCGCCGAGATCGACACCGGCGTGGGCTCCGCGGTCGCCCCCAACGGCCTGTCCACGCCGCGCGGCTGGGACAACGACGGCAACGGCACGGTGGATTTCGTCTACGCCGGCGACTTCCGCGGCAACGTCTGGAAGTTCGACCTGCGCGCCTCCAACCCCAGCAGCTGGGGCCTGTACGGCGGTCGTGCGCTGTACGCCCCCACGGCCCCGGGCACCCAGCCGATCACCGGCGGCGTGACCGTCGCGGTCGATCCGGCCACCGACAAGCGCTGGGTGTTCTTCGGCACCGGCCGGCTGCTGACGACCAACGACATCACCGACACCAGCCGCCAGACCTGGTATGGCGTGATCGACGATGACGCCGCCAGCAGCTCGGTGACGCGGACCACCATGACCGCCCGCGACATCGTCCAGTTCGATTCGGGGACCAAGAACCGCGCCTTCCAGCCGTATGCGGCGCTGCCCGGCAGCAGCAAGGGCTGGTACATCGACCTCGACCTGCCGCCGAGCAACACCCTCGAGGGCGAGCGCATGGTCGGCGACCAGCAGGTGGTCAAGAACGCGCTGATCGCGGCCAGCATCATCCCCAGCACGAGCAATCCGTGCTATCCGGGCCGCGGCTACGTGAACGCCATCGACGCCTTCACCGGGACCAGCCTCCAGACCGGACTGTTCGACGCCAATCGCAACGGCGCGTTCGGCGATTCCGGCGACATGATCGGTTCGACCGCGGTCGGCTCGATCGACCTGGGCGTCGGCATGGTCACCGACCCGGCGCTGCTCGACCGGCTGCTGGTGGCGGGCGGCTCGCTGGCCACGCTCGCGTCGACACCGCTGGATCCGTCGCTGTATGGTGGCCGCATTTCCTGGCGCGAAATCATCCGGAGATGATCGACATGACCCGCAATCCCCGCTTCGCCCGAGTCGCCAACGGTTTCACCCTGGTCGAACTGCTGATCGTGGTGTTCATCGTCGGCCTGCTCGCCGCGATCGCCTATCCGACCTACATGGATTCGATGGTCAAGGTCCGGCGCGACGCGGCCAAGACCTGCCTGTCGGAAGACGCGCAGTTCATGGAGCGCTTCTACACCACGAACCTGCGCTACGACCAGACGCTCGCCGGCGTGGCGGTGGCGTTGCCGCCGTGTTCCAGCGGCGCCGACGTCAACAACTTCTACACGGTGACGCTCAGCGCGGTCGCCGCCCGCAGCTACACCCTGCAGGCGGCGCCGATCGGCGCCCAGTTGTCCCGCGACACCGAGTGCAGCACGCTGACCCTCAACAACGTCGGCACCAAGACCGAATCGGGCTCGAAAACCGTCGACTATTGCTGGTGAGCCCGGCGCTTCCCGTACCGCGAAAAAGCCCGCCATCGGCGGGCTTTTTCCTTGGCCGGATCGCGTCTCGCGATCGTCCGGGCCCGGTGTCGATGGCGCAAAAGGAAAGCCCCGCGACTCGCATCGCGGGGCTTCCGGTATCTGGCGCCCGAAGTTGGACTCGAACCAACGACCCCCTGATTAACAGTCAAGTGCTCTAACCGGCTGAGCTATTCGGGCGGGGGCGCTTATCGTAATGGCCTTGCCGGGCGCGATCAAGCACCGGGCCGCGACCGGGGTCACAGGCCGGCGGCGCAGGCCGCGGCGGCGGCCCGGGCGGGCGGGGCCGCGCGCAGGCGTCCGCCGTTGGACAGGATCAGCGCCAGCGCATCGTCCGGGCCGCGGCGATCGCACAGGGTGAAGGTGATGTTGGAGCCGGCGTTGCCGCCGTTGGGCTGGTAGACGATCCGTGGCCGGCCGGGGCTGCCGGTGAGCCGGACGCCGCGGGGCAGGGCGGGGGCCCGGTCGATCACGGTCTCGTCGGCGCCGTGCAGGCGGTCGCCGTCGGTATCGACGAAGGCGATCCAGCCGCGGCTCCAGTCGCTGCCGCCGATGCACTGGTCGCCGACGGCCGGGCAGACCACGATCTCGCGGCCGAGCACGGTGGCGTTGCGCAGGGCGTCGAACAGGGTCGTGGTGATCGCGGTCCGCGCCGCGGTGGCGCGCACGCGGGCGACTGCATTCGTCCATGCCGGAACGGCCACTCCGAACACCAGGCCGGCCACCAGCAGGCCGAGGAGCAGGTCGAGCAGGGTGACGCCGGCATCGGGTCGCCGGGCGGCGGCGGGTGGGCGGGACATGGCGGACTCCGGGTGTGAACGTGCATTCAGTCTCGGCGTCGCCCGGGCGGCGCGGGATCGGTCGCCGCCCCGCGCGGGGGTAGGAAAACGCCGCGGCCGCCACCACGACTGGCTAGACTGTCCCGTTCGCCTCCCCCATGCCGCCGATGAACGACCGTACGCCCGTCGATGCCGATTTCCAGCTGGTGGCGCCCTATGCGCCCGCCGGCGACCAGCCGCAGGCCATCGCCCGGCTGATCGACGGCTTCGAGAGCGGGCTGGCGCGGCAGACGCTGCTCGGCGTCACCGGTTCGGGCAAGACCTACACCATCGCCAACGTCATCCAGGCGGTGCGCAAGCCGACCCTGGTGATGGCGCACAACAAGACCCTCGCGGCGCAGCTGTACGGCGAGTTCAAGGCGTTCTTCCCGCACAACGCGGTCGAGTACTTCGTCAGCTACTACGACTACTACCAGCCCGAGGCCTACGTGCCGTCGAGCGACACGTTCATCGAGAAGGACAGCTCGGTCAACGAGCACATCGAGCAGATGCGGCTGTCGGCGACCAAGGCCCTGCTGGAGCGGCGCGACGCGATCATCGTCTGCACCGTGTCGGCGATCTACGGCCTGGGCGATCCCAACGAATACTTCCGGATGGTGCTGCACATGGTCCGCGGCGAGCGCATCGACCAGCGCGAGCTGATCCGCCGCCTGACCGAGATGCAGTACGTCCGCAACGACACCGAACTGCGGCGCGGCACGTATCGCGTCCGCGGCGAAGTGATCGACGTGCACCCGGCGGAATCCGACGGCGAGGCGCTGCGCATCGAGCTGTTCGACGGCGAGATCGAGCAGTTGACGCTGTTCGATCCGCTGACCGGCGAGGGCCTGCGCAAGCTGCAGCGCTATACCATCTATCCGAAGTCGCACTACGTCACCACGCGGCGCACGGTGCTGGACGCGATCGAGGCGATCAAGATCGAGCTGCGCGAGCGGCTCGAGCACCTGTACGCGGCGAACAAGCTGGTCGAGGCGCAGCGGCTGGCGCAGCGCACCCAGTTCGACCTGGAGATGATGGCCGAGGTCGGCTTCTGCACCGGCATCGAGAACTACTCGCGGCACCTCACCGGGCGCATGCCGGGCGAGGCGCCGCCGTGCCTGTTCGACTATCTGCCGCCGGACGCGCTGCTGGTCGTCGACGAATCGCATGTCACCGTCCCGCAGATCGGCGCGATGTTCAAGGGCGACCGTTCGCGCAAGGAGACCCTGGTCGAATTCGGTTTCCGGCTGCCGTCGGCGCTCGACAACCGGCCGCTGCGGTTCGAGGAATGGGAAGGCCGCGCGCCGCGCACGATCTTCGTCTCGGCCACGCCCGGCAAGTACGAGCTGGAGAAGTCCGGGGACCAGGTGGTCGAACTGGTGGTGCGCCCGACCGGCCTGGTCGATCCGGAGGTCGAGATCCGCCCGGTCGGCACCCAGGTCGACGACCTGCTCGGCGAGATCCACGCGCGGGTGGCGATGGGCGATCGGGTGCTGGTCACCACCCTGACCAAGCGCATGGCCGAGAACCTCACCGAATACCTCGGCGAGCACGGGGTGAAGGTGCGCTACCTGCATTCCGACATCGAGACCGTGGAGCGCGTCGAGATCATCCGCGACCTGCGCCTGGGCGTGTTCGACGTGCTGGTCGGCATCAACCTGCTGCGCGAAGGCCTGGACATGCCCGAGGTGTCGCTGGTGGCGATCCTCGACGCCGACAAGGAAGGGTTCCTGCGTTCGGCCGGTTCGCTGATCCAGACCATCGGCCGCGCGGCGCGCAACGTGCGCGGCAAGGCGATCCTGTACGCCGACAGCGTGACCCGCTCGATGCGGCTGGCGCTGGACGAAACCGCGAGGCGCCGCGAGAAGCAGATCGAATTCAACGCCGAGCACGGCATCGTGCCGACCTCGATCGTCCGCCAGGTCATGGACGTGATGGAGGGCGCGCGCAGCGAACCGGCGCCGGGCGAGAAGAAGGGCCGCGGCCGCGGCGCGCGCGTGGCCGAGCCGGCCGAGGACTATGCGGCGCTGCCGCCGGAGCGCGTCGCCGCGCGGATCGCCGCGCTGGAACAGCAGATGTACCAGCACGCGCGCGACCTCGAGTTCGAGGACGCCGCGCGCGTGCGCGACGAGATCCGCCGGCTCAAGGAAGCCGCGCTCGGATGAGCGCCGTCGCCGCCGGCGCGCGCTTTCCGCGGCTGCGCTGGTTCGGGATCGTCTGGCTGCTGGTCTACCTGCCGGTGTACGCTTCGGCCTACGGCCTGTACAACTTCCTGTTCCTGTGCAACATCGGGGTGATCCTCACCGCGGTCGCGCTGATCGTCCGCAGCCGGCTGCTGATCGCCAGCCAGGCGGTGGCCGCGCCGGTGATCGCGCTGGCCTGGGCGCTGGACGCCGGCTGGAAGCTGGCGACCGGCGATTTCCTCTACGGCGGCACGGCCTACATGTGGGATCCGGCCTTCCCGCTGGCTGCGCGGGTGCTGTCGCTGTACCACCTCGGCTGGCCGCTGCTGCTGTGGGCGGTGCTGCGCCGGATCGGCTACGACCCGCGAGGCTGGCCGCTGCAGTCGGCCATCGCGGCGGTCGCGCTGCTCGCCGGGCGGCTGCTGGCGCCCGCGGCGGACAACGTCAATTTCGCCTGGACCGACCCGTTCCTCGGCCGCCAGTTCGGGCCGTGGCCGGTGCACCTGCTGGTCTGCTGGGGACTGCTGTCGACCGTGGCCTACGGGGCGACCCACGCCTTGCTGCGGCGGCAGTTTCCCGACCGCGTCGCCTGATCGACGGCGACGCGCCGACGTGGTTCCGTCCGGCGAGGACTGGTGGTACCATGGCCGCCCTTCCGGGGGCCGGCATGGACTCGACGGGCGGTTAGCTCAGCGGTAGAGCACTACCTTGACATGGTAGGGGTCACAGGTTCGAACCCTGTACCGCCCACCACATACGTGGAGAAAGGCCACCCTCGCGGGTGGCCTTTCTGTTTTCCGGCTGCGCTTGCCGCCGCTCAGGCGGTCGAGGGCATGTAGGGCTTGGCGCTGTCTGTCGGGCGCGCGTCCGGGCCCGCGGGGCGGCGCAGCACGATCCACAGGAGCAGGGCCAGCGAGGCGGCCTGACTGATCCCGGAGACGATGTAGCGGCCGGCGCCCTGGTCCAGCGGCGTGCCGGTGAACGGCAGCACCGCCGCCAGCGCCAGCCACAGCAGTGCGAACAGGAAGGCGCGACGGCCGCTCATGGCGGTGCCGGCGGCGACCAGGCTCCAGGCCCACACCGGGGCGAACAGGCCGGTGTGGTCGGGCAGGAACGGGCTGCGCGTCGCGGCCAGGCCCAGCAGGGCGACCCAGGTCGCGGCCAGTTCGATCCGCGACATCCGCGGCGCACGCCGCGCGGCGAGCAGCGCCAGCACGACCACCACCACGGTCCATGCCCACGACACCTGCTGGACCAGCGCGCGGCTCATGCCCGGCACGCCCAGCGCGTTGAGCTTGTAGACCAGCCCGGGCACCGAATCGTTGATCGCGGCGATGAAGCCCAGTTCCTTCTGCTCCAGGAACGCCCAGGCCTCGCCGCTGCCCAGCCGGTGCAGGTGGAACTCGAGCAGCGCGCGAAACGGCGCGTCGCCGAGCCACAGGTAGGTGAGGACCGTGTAGAGCAGCGAGAAGGCGAGGGTCCAGCCGAGCGCCTTCCAGCGTCGGGTGGCGATCAGGTAGATGCCGAGGATGCCCGGGAACAGCTTGAACACCGCGAACCCGAGCAGCGCGCCGCCGAGCACCGGCCGCTCGCGCCAGAACAGGGCCATGGCCGCCGCGGAAAGCGCCACCGCCAGCAGGTGGAAGTTGCCCAGTTGCAGGGTCAGCAGCACCGGCGTCGACAGCCAGACCGCCGGCAGCAGCAGGCCGGCATGCCGGCCCGCGCGCTGCCCGACCCAGCGCGCCATCCACACCAGGCAGGCGAGCAGCGCCAGCCCCTCGATCGCATACCAGGCGGTGCGCATCTGATCGAAATCGGCGCCGGTGGCCACGCCCAGCATCGGCAGCAGCAGGAACTGCGGCAGGTACAGGAATTCGTCGATGTAGAAGATGCCGTGAGTCTGCCCGTTGTAGAGCGCCGGATCGTAGAGGTTGGTCGCGTGCTCATGCGCCAGGTGCGCAGCCCGCCAGTAGCCCGAATAGCAGCTGTGACCGATGTAGAAAGGATCGAAGCCGTACGCGGAGAATGCCTGCTCCGCGGTGTCGATCATGAACAGCGTCAGCCCCGCGGTGCGGGCGAGCGCGGTCAGGGCGAGGCCGAACCACAGCAGCGACAGGACCGGTCGGCGCTTGCGCAGGCCGTCCCATTCGGGGGGCAGGCGTCGCGCGATCGACGGCGTCGGCAGCGCGAACGCGACCAGCGCGATCCCGATCACGGCTGCAGCGGGCAGGTGCAACGCGGAAACGCCGGCCGCGACCAGCAGTGCGATCAGCAGCGAAAGCAGTGCGGCGATGGTCCAGCGTTCGAAGGACGGGGCGTCGATGTGCATGACGGGACTCCTGTCTGCGGCGGGTCGGGGTCAGGCGGCCTGCAGGCCTTCGACCTGGCCGGAAAAAAGGAAGCGCTCGAGGTCGCGGAAATCGTCGAAGACGATGTCGGCCTCGGGTTCGCCGCGATCGGCGCGGTCCAGCCGCAGCAGCGCGGTCATGCCGAACGCGCGGGCGCCCTCGACGTCGCAGCGCCGGCTGTCGCCGACCATCCAGATGTCCTGCGGCTCGACGCCGAGCTTGTCGATCGCCAGCCGGAACGGGGCGGGGTCGGGTTTGTCGGCGCCGGCTTCCTCCGACGTCACCACGTAGTCGAAGCAATCGTCGAGGCCGAAATACACGATCTTGCGGAACTGGATCTGCGAGGTGAGGTCGGTGATGATCGCGGTCGCGATGTCGCGGTTGCGCAGGTTCACCAGCAGGTCGCGGACGCCCGGAAACAGCTCGCAGTGCGAGAGGAACGTGCGCCAGTAGGTCTGTTCCAGGTCGAGCGTGATCAGCAACTGGGTCTTGCGCCCGAGCATCTCGATGCCGCGCTGGAAATACAGCAGCCGGCTGTGCGAACTGGCGGTGTGGCCGAGCTGGCGCTTGACGTCGTCGCGCGCGCGCGCGAAGGCCTCGCGCACGTCCGCGGGATCGGCGCCGAGCAGGCGGACCGCCTTGGCCTCGGTGGCGGCGGTCGCCATCGCGTGCGGGCCGTCGTAGGCGTACAGGGTGTTGTCGGTGTCGAAGATGATGGCGCGCGGCGCGCGCAGCGATTTCGACGGATGCTTGACCACCATCTCAGCGAGTCCTGTTCTTGAGCGATTCTTCGATCTGCAGCAATACCATCAGCTGCATGATCCCGGTCATGCCATCCTCCCAGCGCGGGCGGATGTCGAGCATTTCCTGCAGGTTCGGCGCCAGCGTGCCGGCGGCCAGGGCGATGTCCTCGGCCCAGACGTCGCCTTCGACCGTGATCTCGACTTCGTCGGAGTCGTCGGCCAGCTCCATGTCCAGGTGCAGCCCGCAGATGCCGATCAGCATCCGCGCCAGGTGCTCGTGCCAGGTGCCGCTGCGGATGGTCGCGGTGAGCTTCAGCGGCACGTCGTGCGGCGAGGCGGCGTTCTCCAACTGCCGCGCATTGACCGGCCGCAGCTTCAGCACCAGGTCGGCGCCGGCGCGCTGCGGCTGCACGTAGCGCTGCGCGTCCGGCAGGCGGCGTTCGATCGAGCGCAGCACGTTGTCCAGCGGGTGGCCGCGCTCGGTCACGTCGCGGTGGACCTTCCACGCGCGCCGCAGGTCCTCGTCGATATCGAGGTAGACCGAGACGTCGTAGCGGCGGCTGAGCCGCTGCATGCGCAGCGCGTGCAGGCCGGAGACGATGATCACGTCGTTGCGGCGCAGCTTGACCGGGGCGAGGAAGCGCCCGGCCTTGTGGTCGTAATGGCGGTTGTCGACGGTCTTGCCGTCGATCAGCGCCAGCGCGTCGTCGTGGAAGCGCTGCAGGTCGTTGGCGCGCGGGTTGAGGTGGGTCAGGCCCTTCCACATCGGCGCGTAGCGGTCCCACACGTGGTAGTCGTCGCCGGAGAGGTGGACCACGGTGTGCGCGCCGAAGATGTCGGTCAGGGCGAGGCTCAGCGTGTCCTTGCCCGCGCCGGAATCGCCGGCGATCCCGATCGTCACCGGCTTCTGCGCGATCCGGAAGTAATCGTTGCGCGCCACCCGCTCGCGCAGCATCTGCGCGATCAGCACCAGCCCCGAGCAGACCACCATCGTCATCCACAGCGACACCGCGTGCGGCGTCAGCAGGGCGGCGGCGCCGGCGATCGCGGCCCGCGGCTGCCAGTCGAAGGCCGGCACTCCCGCGCCGGGCGAGACCAGGATGTGCAGCGCGATCACCAGCGCCGAGAACACCGCCGTCAGCAGCACCGCGCTGCGGTCGGCCTGCAACTGGTGCGCGACCA
>Ga0056903_1000329_pt1 | contig 24522 bp, 19 predicted proteins | sample EBPBio142005_DNA_FD_55025 | JGI IMG/M metagenome (GOLD analysis project Ga0056903, IMG submission 55025) | Wastewater treatment Type I Accumulibacter community from EBPR Bioreactor in Madison, WI, USA - Reactor 1_6/14/2005_ DNA | ecosystem: Engineered > Bioreactor > EBPR > Anaerobic-Aerobic >...
CGCTTGCTCAAGATTTCGGCGGCCACCTCCAGGGCGAGCTCAATGGCCTCTGACCGTTGTTCGGGGGTTTTGCCCTGGGTCTGGTAGAGCGTGCCGCTCAACAGTTGGGTGGCGATACGAACTTGGGGATCTGGCATGGTTGCTCCGGTTGCGGGGGAAGGAACTGGCAGCCAAGCAGCATTTACGAATTGCGCAAGTTCGCGCACCGGAATTACTTCACACAATTGATTATCGGCGTCAAAAAAGTGTCGCGTTCACCAAGATGGTGCGGCGGACGTAGGGGTGACTCGACGGTAACTGCATGTAGCTATCGGCTTGATCCGACACCCCGTCCTGCCACTAGAATCCTCGGACACAAACCAGGAGACCCCGCCAAGCGGGTCTTGCAGTCAATTCAAGCGGTTAGGTGGAAGCTGCCTCCATCCCACCCTCTCCGCCACCCAGGCCGCCTCGTCCGCCACCGGCGTGGGATTATTCCTACGCCATTCTCAGGAATCTTCCCGCTTGTCTCCAAGCCACCGCAGGTCTAGTCTCCAGCGGCTAGGGGCATACGGGGGGGTATTGCCATGACCATCCGGGTTTTCATGGTCGACGACCACGCGCTGGTTCGTGCCGGCCTGCGCATGATCCTGTCGGCGGAGACCGACATCGAGATCGTCGGCGAGGCCGAGAGCGGCGAGGCGGGGTTGCCGCTGATCCGCAAGCTCAAGCCGGATGTGGTCCTGTGCGACCTGCACCTGCCGGGCATCAGCGGCCTGGAAATCACCGAGCGCATCGTCCGCGGCAAGCTGGAATGCCGGGTGGTGATCGTCTCGGTGCTGGAGGAGGGGCCGTTGCCCAAGCGCCTGCTCGACGTCGGCGCGCACGCCTACGTGGGCAAGGGCGGGGACGCGCGCGAGTTGTTGCATGCAGTGCGGGACGCGGCGCGCGGCAAGCGTTACCTGGGCAGCAGCGTGGCGCAGAACATGGCGCTGGCCAGCGTCAGCGGCGGCGACTCGCCGTTCGATCAGCTTTCCCCGCGTGAACTGGAAGTGGCGATGCTGCTGGTCCAGGGACTGCGCCAGGACGCGATCGCCAAGCGCCTGAGCCTGAGCGCCAAGACCATCAACACGCACAAGTCGCGACTGTTCGAGAAGATCGGCGTGCACGACAGCATCGCCCTGGCGCGACTGGCCACGCGCTACGGGTTGATGGATCCGGGCAGCACGCTCTAGCGCACATCGTCAACCGGAAGCCGCGGGCGGTGGCCGCGGATTCGCGGCGCCCGGGCCACTCGCCCGGGGCCCCGCGCNGATGTGCGCGGGGCCGTTCCTGGCTCAGGCTTGCTGCGGCGGCCGTGCGTCGGTTCCGGTTTCTTCCTCGGCGGCGGACGGCGGCNCGGCGACCGCGTCGATCNGNNCAGCCGACGGAGCCGGATCGAACAGGCCGGCGGTAGTGAATACCGGCGCCGGGACTGGCGTGTCACTGCCGGCTTCGGCCTCCTCTGCAGCAACTTCTTCCGCCACGGGCACAGGGNCAGGTTCGGCAACCGCAGCGGTCGGCAGCGTCTGCTGCGTGGCGATGGTGGCCTCGGCGGCGATACTTGCGCTCGGCGTGGTTTCCGCGACAGCCGCCGGCTCATCCTGTCCGGCCACGGCTTCGATGCCGCCTGCGCCTGTAGCCGGCGCGGGATCGTCCTCGGTCGCGGTCGCGGTCAGGGTCGTCGCGGCCGCGCCTTCGGCCAGATCGACGGCCTCGGGCCGCGGCTCGATCGGAGTGGTGTCCACCGGTGCCTGCGTCGTTGCGTGGACCCGGGGTGCCGGCGCAGGCACAGCGATGTCGTCGAAATCGAATTCGGGCTGGTCGGCGCGCACCGTGCCGGCATCGGCCGTTGCGCTGGAGGGCGGGCTGTCGGCCTCGTCGCCACCGGCTTCATCCAGGTCGCTGCCGTCGTCGAGCGTGTCGCCGGCCTCGGCTTCGGCCAGTGCGCCCCCGGCCTCGCCGCCACGGCGACGGCGGCGGCCACCACGACGGCCACGGCGACGGCGACCTCCGGCTTCGGCGGCGGCTTCCTCGCCAGAGGCCGCGTCCGTGATGGCCCCTTCGGCCGTTGCCATGGTCTCGGCACTGGCGACCGCTTCGGCCGGGTCAGTGGCGCCGACCGTGGCGGCGGCGGTGATTGCGGCGGCGGGTGCGGCGATCAGTGCCTCGGCTTCGACAGGCACGCCGCGCAACAGAGCCTCATCGGCCTGCGGTGACCGTTGCGCCTCCTGCGGCTGCCTGTTGCCGGCAGCCTCCAGGTTCTCTTCGGCGGGCTTGCGCTGCCGGGGCTGCGGTTGCTGCTTCTGCTGCCGCTCCTGCTTGGGCTGCTGCTGGCCGCCCTGGCCCTGCTGCGCGGCCTTCTGTGGCTGCGGCTGTTGCTGGCGCTCCTGCTTGGGCTGCTGCGGGGCATTGCCGCCGCCCTTGCCCGGTTGCTGGCCNCGCGGTTTCGGCTGCGGATTGCCGCCGCGGTTGTTGCCCTTGCCCTGCTGGCCGTTGCCGGTCTCGCCACGACCGCCATCGCGGCGGTTGTTGCCACGATTGTCGTTGTGCGGTTGGCGCGGCGGCTGGGGCGCCGGCGCAGCCTCGCTGCCGAACAGGCGCTTGAAGAAGCCGACCACGCCGCCGGAGGCGGCCGGCGCGGCGGCAACCGCCGCGCGCGGGGCGGGAGCCACGGGCACCGGCGCTTCCTCGCGCTCCTCGCGCACCGGTGCCGGGCGCGGCGGGGCCACGCGGGTGACCGCCGGCGGCGGCGGGATGTTGAGCTGGGCCTTGGTCAGCGCATGCACCGGCAGCTTGCGCGGGGTGCCGCGCTGGTAGCTGGGCTTGCCGCTTTCCTCGCCCAGCTCGTTCTCGCGCAGGCGGGTGACCTCGTAGTGCGGGGTGTGCAGCTGCTCGTCGGCGACGATGATGATCGGCGCGTCGTGGCGCTGTTCGATTTCGCGCAGCGCGCCGCGCTTCTCGTTGAGCAGGAAGTTGGCGATCTCCACCGGGGCCTGGACCAGCACCTGCCCGGTGTTCTCCTTCATCGCGTGCTCCTCGGCGACGCGGATGATCGACAGCGACAGCGATTCGACGCTGCGCATGCGGCCGTGCCCCTCGCAGCGCGGGCACACGATCTGGCTGGACTCGCCGAGGCTGGCGCGCAGGCGCTGGCGGCTCATNTCCATCAGGCCGAAACGCGAGATCCGGCCCAGCTGCACCCGGGCGCGATCGTACTTGAGCGCGCCCTGCAGGCGGTCCTCGACCGCACGCTGGTGCTTGGAGGAGGACATGTCGATGAAGTCGATCACCACCAGTCCGCCNAGGTCGCGCAGGCGCAGCTGGCGGGCCACTTCCTCGGCGGCCTCCAGGTTGGTATGGAACGCGGTTTCCTCGATGTCGCCGCCCTTGGTGGCGCGCGCGGAGTTGACGTCGATCGCGGTCAGCGCTTCGGTCTGGTCGATCACCAGCGCGCCGCCGGAGGGCAGGCGGATGGTGCGTTCGTACGCGTTCTCGATCTGCGACTCGATCTGGAAGCGGTTGAACAGCGGGATGTCGTCCTTGTAGTGCTTGAGCTTGCGCAGGGTCTGCGGCATCACCTGTTCCATGAACAGGCGCGCGTCCTGGTACATCTCCTCGGTGTCGACCAGGATCTCGCCGATGTCGGCGCGCAAGTAGTCGCGCAGGGCGCGGATGATCAGCCGCGACTCCTGGTAGATCAGGAACGGGGCCGGCTTGCTCAGCGCGGCCTCGGCGATCGCGCGCCAGGCGGCCAGCAGGTAGTCCAGGTCCCATTGCAGTTCTTCGGCATCGCGGCCGACGCCGGCGGTGCGGATGATCACGCCCATGTCGTCGGGGATGTTCAGCGCGTCCATCGCGCGCTTGAGCTCGGCGCGATCCTCGCCCTCGATCCGGCGCGAGACGCCGCCGGCCGACGGCGAGTTGGGCATCAGCACCATGTAGCGGCCGGCCAGGGAGATGAAGGTGGTCAGGGCCGCGCCCTTGTTGCCGCGCTCGTCCTTGTCCACCTGGACGACCACTTCCTGGCCCTCGCGCAGCAACTCGCGGATCCCGGCCTTGTTCGGGTCCACGCCGCTCTGGAAGTAGTCGCGGGAGATTTCCTTCAGCGGCAGGAAACCGTGGCGTTCGGCGCCGTAGTCGACGAAGGCCGCTTCGAGGGAGGGCTCGAGCCGGGTGATGCGGCCCTTGTAGATGTTGGACTTCTTCTGTTCCTTCGACGGCTGTTCGATGTCGATGTCGTACAGGGTCTGGCCGTCGACGATGGCCACGCGCAGTTCTTCGGCCTGCGTGGCATTGATCAGCATTCGCTTCATTGTGGCGTTCCTCGCGCGCTCTCACGCGCGGAACGCCGGGGCGTTCGCTCTCTGGAATCCCGCCGGCCTGCCGGGCAGGCCGGCGGGCGGGGCGGGTTTCGCCGTCCGTTCGCGCAGGCGCGTCGGGGCGGATCCTGGTTTCCAGCGCTGCAACACCACGGCGGACCGCGGGAGCGCTTTGCTGTATTGCATGAATGGTGTTGCGGGCCGGCGGCCTGGGCCGCACGGGACGTGTTCAGCTACCGGTGCTCTGACCCACCGGGCGATGGTCGGGTCTGCCTGCAAGCCGCTACCATGGCCGCTCCGGGAGCGGTGGCCGCGCACTGTGCCGGGATCGCGGGAAGCCCGGGCTTCTGGCCCTGCAGCTTCTTCCAGCGGAATCAAACCCTTACATCGCCGGCCGAGTCTAACAGATTAATGACCCCATGACCGAATCCGCCCCCGCATGGGCCGGTGCCCGCACCGTGAAGGTGCCCGAGGACCGCGCCGGCCAGCGCCTGGACAACTTCCTGCTCGGCCAGCTCAAGGGCGCCCCGCGCAGCCTGGTGTACAAGCTGGTGCGCAGCGGCCAGGTGCGGGTGAACGGCGGCCGGGCCAAGGCCGAGCGCAAGCTCGAAGCCGGGGACGAGGTGCGGATCCCGCCGCTGCGGCTGGAGGGCGAGGCCGAGCGGGGGACCCCGGCGCCGGGACTGCTGCGGCGGATCGAGGCGGCCATCGTGTTCGAGGACGCGCGCCTGCTGGCCCTGGACAAGCCGTCCGGGGTGGCCAGCCACGGCGGCAGCGGGATCTCCTTCGGCGCGATCGAGACCTTGCGCGCACTGCGCCCCGGGCAGACCCTGGAACTGGCCCATCGCCTGGACCGTGACACCTCGGGGGTGCTGGTGGTGGCCAAGAAGCGTTCGGCCCTGGCCGAACTGCAGGCGCTGATGCGCGAGGGCGGGGCCGGCGGCGGCATCCGCAAACGCTACCTGGCCTTGCTGCTGGGGCGGATGCCGGACGGGACGATGAGCGTGGACGCGCCCTTGCACGTGGGCCTGCGCCAGGGCGGCGAGCGTCACGTCCAGGTCGATCCCTCAGGCAAATCGTCGCAGAGCCATTTCAAGGTGCTGGAGCGGCGCGGCGGGCAGTCCTACTGCGAAGTGCGGATCGACACCGGGCGCACCCATCAGATCCGGGTACATGCGCAGCACATCGGCCATCCGGTGGCCGGCGACGACAAGTACGGCGATGCCGAAGCCAACCGGCGGCTGCGCGACAAGGCGGGGCTGCGGCGGCTGTTCCTGCATGCGGCGTCGCTGGAATTCGCGCTGGATGACGGGCGCACGGCGTACACGATCAATGCGCCGTTGGCGCCCGAACTGCGCGACGTGCTCGATCGACTGATCTGACGGCGTCAGGGCCGCGGCCGCCGACACGCGTTGGTGGGGACGTCTGCTGCCTGGGTGANGATCAAAAGCACCGACTTCGGTGTGGGCCGCCGCGGCACGGGGCTCGCGTTCGCCGCGCGGTTCCGCCTCCTGTCCCAACGCGCGGGCGCAGCGCATCAGAGCAGCCTCGACCNTTGCGCACTAAGCCAGGGTGCAGACCTCAAGCACAAGCGCTCACCACTTGAACAGGACCAGGCTCAGCGCCAGCACGCCCATGCCGCTGACCAGGCCGTAGACCGTCTCGTGGCCTTGTGCGTAGCGCTTGGCCGCCGGCAACAGTTCGTCGATGGCCAGGAACACCATGATCCCGGCGATCAGGCCGAACACCACCCCGAACACCGCGTCGTTGAGGTAGCGCGACAGCAGCATGAAGCCGATGATCGCGCCCAGCGGCTCGGCCAGGCCCGACAGCAGGCTGGCGCCGAACGCGTAGCCCTTGTTGTGGGTCGCGTAGTAGACCGGCACCGCGATGGCGATGCCCTCGGGGATGTTGTGGATGGCGATGGCGAAGGCCAGCGGCAGGCCCACTGCCGGATTGCCCAAAGTGGCGAAGAACGTCGCCAGTCCTTCCGGGAAGTTGTGCACGGTGATCGCCACCGCGGTCATCAGCCCGACCCGGCGGATGTATTCGCGGTTGTGCTCGCGCAACGACGGATCGTCGGCGGTGAGGNTGTCGTGCGGGTTGGGTACCAGCATGTCGATTGCCATGACCAGCAGCAGGCCGGCCAGGAAGGCGAAGGTGGCGTAGGTGAATCCCAGCCGCGGGTCGAAAGCGAGGGTGAACGAGGCCACCGACTTGGTGAAGATCTCGGTCAGCGACACGTAGACCATCGCGCCACCGGCGAAGGCCAGGCCGAAAGCGAGCAGGCGCGGGTTCGGGCCGCGGGCGAAGATCACCAGCAGGCTGCCCAGGGCCGTGGCCAGTCCCGCGGCCAGGGTCACGCCGAGCGCGATCAGGACCGCGGACGTGGTCGGTTCGTGCATGCGTGCGATCGCTCCGGGGCCAGGGCCTCGGGGTCAGGAGGCGGGCGCGCGGGTGGCATCCAGGGCGAAGCAGGCGGCGGGGCGCTCGGTAGGCGGGTTGAAGNTCACCGGCACCTGGATGGTCTGNGCCACCGGCTGGCCGCCACGGGTGGCGGGGCGGAACTTCCAGCCCTGCACCGCGTNCTTCGCCAGCCGGTCGAGTTCGTCGTTGCCGCTGCTGCGCACCAGGTCGATCCGGGTCGGCGTGCCTTCGGGGCCGATTTCGACCCCGAGCAGGGTCTGCCCGCCGATGCCGGCGCAGGCCAGTTCCAGCGGGAACTGCGGCGGCGGGGTGTCGATCGCCGCCACCGGGGTCGGCGCCGGCAGCGGCTCGGCGGGCGGTGCGGAGCCGCCGCAGCCGGCGAGCAATGCGGCGGCCAGGACCGCGGTGGCGCAGGAAACGCGCATGGGCGTGAAGGGGGTATGGCGGGTCATGACGGATCCTCCAGCAGGGCTGCGGTGCGGGCCGCGCAGATGAAGTCGTTTTCGCTCAGGCCACCCACGTCGTGGGTCGACCAGCGCACCACGCAGCGATCGTAGTGCACGCCCAGGTCCGGGTGGTGGTCCTCGCGGTGTGCGATCCAGGCCAGCGCGTTGACGAAGGCCAGGGTGCGGTAATAGTCCTTGAACTGGAAGGTGCGCAGCAGCGCCCGGCCTTCCTCGGCCAGCTCCCAGCCGGGCAACTGCGGCATCAGTTCGGTGATCCGGGCCTGGCCCAGGCGGTGTTCGTGGCCGCTGCGCGGCATGCAGTGGGCCTGCGCCAGCGGGATGAGGTCGGACATTGGCGGTCTCCAACGNGCCTGGCTGAACGTTCCCGGAGCCCGATGCGGGCCGAAGCCGGGACGCGGCTAGAATACCCCGCATGATCGACATTTCCGACAGCGCGCAGGCGCATTTCCGCAAGCTGGTCGAGCGCGAGGCCGTTCCCGGCCTCGGCGTGCGCCTGAGCGCGGTCGAACCGGGCACGCCGCGCGCCGACGCGCGGCTGGAGTTCGCCGAGCCGGCCGAACTGGCTGGCGACGAGTGGGCGGTGGACTGCGAGGGCTTCACCCTGTACGTGGCTGCCGACAGCGTGGCCTGGNTCGACGGCGCGAAGATCGACTACATCTACCAGGGCACGGGCGCGCAGCTCACCATCCGCGCGCCGAAGATCAAGGGCGAGGCCCCGGCCGAGTCGGCATCGCTGGTCGAACGCGTGCGCTGGGTGATGGAGAACGAGGTCAATCCGCAGCTGGCCGCGCACGGCGGCCGTGCGAGCGTGCAGGAGGTGTCGGCCGAGGGCGTGGTGCTGCTGCGCTTCGGCGGTGGCTGCCACGGCTGCGGCATGGCCGACGTCACCCTCAAGCAGGGCATCGAGAAGACCCTGATGGCGCGGGTGCCGGGCGTGACCGCGGTGCGCGACGCCACCGACCACGACAGCGGCCAGGCGCCGTACATGCCGCGCGGAAGCGCGGCCTAGTCGGGCGCACGTGACGCAGGCACAGGACATCGTCCAGGCGCTGATCGAGCGCGCGTCGCCGCGCGCGCCCGTCGAGCGCAGCACCGGGATGCCCTACGGCTGGGCGTTGTGGCTGCGCGCGATGTCGCCGCGGCCGTCCGAGGCCCGCGCCGCGCCGGACGAGGTCGCCGCGCTGCTGGCGCGGCGATCCCCAGCGCCGCCGCTGCGCGGCGAGGAGCTGGCGGCCTGGCCGGCGTTCTTTTCGCTGTTCCGGGAGGGCTGGCTGCCGGCGCCCCGGGATGAACGTCCGATGCGCTGGGCCTCGCGCACGGGCAGCCTGGTGCTGCACCTGTTGTTCGTCGCTTTCCTGGCCTGGGTGGCCTGGATGCAGTCGCTGCACCCGCCGTTGCCGCCGGAGGCCGACGGCGGCGGCGAGCGGGTGGCGATCGGTTTCGTCGGTGCCGGCGACCCGGGTACGCCGGAGGCCGCGACGGAGGGCGAGCCGGGCGACATGCCGGGCGAGTCGCCGACCGCATCGTCATCGCCCGCCGCCGGGCAGGCCGCCGCGGTCGAAGCGGCCGCGGCGAGCGCCGCGGCGCGGTTGCCGCAGGGCGAGATCGTTGCCGCGCAGGTGCTGCCGCCGCCGTCGATGCCGGAGGAGGTCGTGGTGCGCGAGGTTCCCGAGCCGGCCGAACCGCAATCGGCGGCCGAGCAGCCGGTGCAGGTAACCGAGGTCGAGCGGCCCACCATCGACTACGTGCTGCCGCCGACCACGCCGCCCACCGTCGCGGTGCGCGCACCGACCGAACGGCCGCTGCGCGAGCGCGAGGTCGTGGTGGTGGAGGCGCCCCAGGTGCGGGTATCGCAGCCGCGCCCGGTGGACGTCGAACTGCGGCCGCGCGAAGCCGAGGTGCGGATGCGCACGCGCGAGGTGGACGAGCCGCTGCCGCAGGTCCAGGTCGCGCCCGTGGCCGTGCGCGCGCCGCGGGTCGAAGCCAGGCTCCCCGGTGCACCGGAGTCCAGCGTGCGCGAGCGCGAGGTNGGGATGCCGGCCACGCCTTCGCCCGCCGCCGCGACGGCGACCGCTGCGGACGCCGTCGGCGGGACGAAGGCGCCGGCACCGGCGGCGGGCAGTGCCACCGCCGGCGACAGCGGGCAGGGCCGTGTGCNGGGCCAGGCCCGGGCGCCCGGCGATGGATCCGAGGCATCGCGTCCGGCCTCCGCGGGCGGCGGGCAATCGCCGATCCGCGGCGACGACTGGGGCCAGGCGCGCAGCGGCGAACAGCGGCCGGGTGGCGCCCCGGGTCTGTTCGACGGGCAGGGGCGGGTCCGCCTGCCGGGTGACGGCAGTGGCACGGCGCAGGGGGCGGGATCCGGGGCCGGGGCGTCGGGGCAGGGCACTGCCGAGCGCGGCGCGCCCGGCGGCGACGGCGACCGCTGGAGCCGCGAGCGCTTCGAGCAGTCGGGCACCTGGCTCAAGCGTCCGCCCTATGACTACGAGCCGACCAGCTTCGACCGCTATTGGGTGCCCAACGAATCGCTGCTGGCCGAATGGGTGCGCAAGGGCAGGAAGACCGTGGCGATNCCGATCCCGGGCACCAGCAAGAAGATCAACTGCGTGGTNTCGCTGCTGCAGCTCGGCGGCGGCTGCAGCATCGTCGACCCCAACCTCAACGAACAGCCCGCCGAAGGCAGGCCGCCGCCGGACGTCCCGTTCAAGCCCGAGCTGCAGGAAGACAACGGCAGCGTGCGGCCGTCGTGATCGGCGGGCGCGCCTGCTAGAATCTGCGGCCGCAATCCAGCCTGCCGCCCCGCCATGATCGAGCTCAATCCCGTTCGCCAGCGCATCGCCGACCTCACCGGCCGGGTGGTCTCGCTACGGGGGTATCTTTGACTACGACGCCAAGCAGGAGCGTCTGGAAGAAGTCAATCGCGAGCTGGAGCTGCCCAACGTCTGGGACGACCCGGAGCGCGCCCAGGCCCTGGGCCGCGAGCGCGCCATGCTCGACAAGACCGTCGGCGGCATCGCCATGGTGCTGGATGGCCTGAGCGGTTCGTCCGAACTGCTGGAACTGGCCGAGGGCGAGCAGGACGAGGACACCGCCCTGGCGGTGGTGGCCGACGTGGAGCGCTACGAGAAGGACATCGAGAAGCTGGAATTCCAGCGCATGTTCTCCGGCAAGATGGACGGAGCCAATGCCTTCGTCGACATCCAGGCCGGTGCCGGCGGCACCGAGGCCCAGGATTGGGCCGAGATGCTGCTGCGCATGTACCTGCGCTGGTGCGAGTCGCGCGGCTGGAAGACCGAGCTGATGGAAGCCAGCGGCGGCGAAGTGGCCGGGATCAAGTCGGCCACGCTGCGGGTCGAGGGTGACTTCGCCTACGGCTGGCTCAAGACCGAGACCGGCGTGCACCGGCTGGTGCGCAAGTCGCCGTTCGACTCGGACAACCGCCGCCATACCAGCTTCACCTCGGTGTTCGTCAGCCCCGAGGTCGACGACAACATCGACATCGAGATCAACCCGGCCGACCTGAAGACCGACGTGTACCGGTCCTCGGGCGCCGGCGGCCAGCATGTGAACAAGACCGAGTCGGCGGTGCGCATCACCCACGTGCCGACCGGGATCGTGGTCGCGTGCCAGACCGGCCGCAGCCAGCACCAGAACCGCGACAACGCGATGAAGATGCTGGCGGCCAGGCTCTACGAGCTGGAGATCCAGAAGCGCAATGCCGAGCGCGACGCGGTCGAGGCCACCAAATCCGACATCGGCTGGGGCAGCCAGATCCGCAACTACGTGCTCGACCAGAGCCGGATCAAGGACCTGCGCACCGGGATCGAGCGCAGCGACACCCAGAAGGTGCTCGACGGCGACCTGGACGAATTCGTCGAGGCCAGCCTCAAGGCGGGCCTGGAAGCGGGATCGAAACGCAGCGACGCGGCCTGAGGGTGCCGCGGCCGGCAGGCCGCGCAGCCCGAGGCGCTGCGTCCGCATCCTCCAAGACGAGATGCCCGGTGCCGCGATCGCGCTATCCGGAGCCCCCGAACACGACGCCCGATCCCGACCATGACCGAACCCACCGACACCAGCAGTCCCACCGTCCACGGCGACGAGAACCACCTCATCGCCGAGCGCCGCGCCAAGCTGGCCGCGCTGCGCGAACAGGGCGTGGCCTTCCCCAACGATTTCAAGCGCGTCGAGTACGCCGGTGACCTGCAGGCGCAGTACGCCGATGCCGAGGCCTGGACCGGCGAGGCGCTGGAAGCCTCCGGTCGCGCCGTGGCCATGGCGGGCCGGTTGATGGCCAAGCGGGTGATGGGCAAGGCCAGCTTCGCGCAGTTGATGGACGAGTCCGGTCGGATCCAGCTGTTCCTGCAGGCCAATGCGCTGGGCGAGGCCTACGAGGCCTTCAAGTCCTTCGACGTGGGCGACATCGTCGCGGTCGAGGGCGGCCTGACCCGGACCCGCACCGGCGAGTTGTCGGTCAAGGCGGGCTCGCTGCGCTTGCTGGTCAAGTCGCTGCGCCCGCTGCCAGACAAGTGGCATGGCCTGAGCGACGTGGAGCAGCGCTATCGCCAGCGCTACGTGGACCTCATCGTGACCCCGGAGGCGCGCGAGGTGTTCGTCAAGCGCAGCCGGATCATCCGCGCGATCCGCGAATGGCTGGACGGGCGCCGCTTCCTGGAAGTGGAGACGCCGATGATGCACTACATCCCCGGCGGCGCCACGGCCAAGCCCTTCGTCACCCACCACAACGCGCTGGACCTGGAACTGTACCTGCGGGTGGCGCCGGAGCTGTACCTCAAGCGCCTGGTGGTGGGCGGCCTGGAGCGGGTGTACGAGATCAACCGCACTTCCGCAACGAGGGCGTGTCCACCCGGCACAACCCCGAGTTCACCATGCTCGAGCTGTACGAGGCATACGCCACCTACCACGAGGTCATGGACCTGACCGAGAGCGTGATCCGCGACACCGCGCAGGCGGTGCTCGGGACCACCCGGGTGGAGTGGGAGGGACAGGCGATCGACCTGGGGCCGAAATTCCGCCGCTGGCGCATGGACGAAGCGGTGCGCCACCACAACCCGGANATTTCCGCGGCCGACTGCACCGACCGCGANGCGCTGCTGCGCCACTGCGGGCGGCTGGGGATCAAGGTCAAGCCGTCCTGGGGCTGGGGCAAGCTGCTGCTGGAGGTCTTCGAGGCCACGGTCGAGCACACCCTGGTCCAGCCGACCTTCATCACCGACCACCCGGTCGAGGTTTCGCCGCTGGCCCGCGCGTCCGACACCGAGCCGGGCTACACCGACCGCTTCGAGCTGTTCGTCAANGGCAAGGAACTGGCCAACGGCTTCTCGGANCTCAACGACCCCGACGACCAGAAGGCGCGGTTCCAGGCCCAGGTCGAGGCCAAGGCCGGCGGCGACGACGAGGCCATGCACTTCGACGCCGACTACATCCGCGCCCTGGAATACGGGATGGCCCCGACCGGCGGCCTGGGGATCGGCATCGACCGGCTGGTGATGCTGCTCACCGGNAGCAGCTCGATCCGCGACGTGCTGCTGTTCCCCTACATGCGGCCCGAGGCCGGCTGACGAGGGGGAGGCCGGGAAGTCCCCGGCCCCGGGCCAACGGCNGGCTCCGCCGAGGGCCACTGCGGCCGCTCCCGGCCAGGCAAAGCCCTGTTTCCGGCGCTGGGTCACGGTTTCGGGNCCGGCCTGGCCCGCCGCTGGCATGTTCCCTGCGTCTTTTCCCGGTAGAGNCGGGGCGGACGGTGCCCCGCGGCCCGGGCAGGGNGGAGGTGCAGCATGGGTGCGGTCGAGGCCGATACCGGGGTATTCTGCCGTTTGGAAACGGCAGGGTGGAACGGGGCGGAGCAGGACTTGGACATCGTCATCGTCGACGACCAGCCTTCGGCGCGCACGATGCTGCGCCATATCATCGAGGACATCGCCTCGGAGCTGGCCGTGCACGACTTCGGCGACGCGCGCCAGGCCCTGTCNTGGTGCGACGACAATCCGGTCGACCTGCTGCTGCTGGATTACCGGATGCCGGGCATGGACGGGCTGGAGTTCGCCCGTCGCTTCCGGCGCCTGCCCAAGCACCGCGACATCCCGATCATCCTGGTCACCGTGGTCGGCGACGAGCCGGTGCGCCAGGCCGCGCTCGAATCCGGGGTGATCGATTTCCTGGTCAAGCCCGTCCGCCCGCGCGAACTGCGTGCGCGCTGCCACAACCTGCTGCAGCTGCGCCAGCAGTCGGAAACGGTCAAGCAGCGCGCGCTGTCGCTGGAACAGCGCCTGCTGTCGAGCATGCACGAGGTCGAGGAGCGCGAGCGCGAGACCCTGTCGCGGCTGGCGCGCGCGATCGAGTTCCGCGATGCCGGCACCAGCGCCTACCTGGAGCGGATGTCGCGGGTGGCCGGCCTGGTCGCCGAGGGCCTGGGCCTGCCCGAGGAAGACGTNCGCACCATCGAGATGGCCGCGCCGCTGCACGACATGGGCAAGATCGCCATCCCCGACGCGGTGCTGATGAAGCCGGGCAAGCTCGACGAGGCGGAAATGGGGGTCATGCGCCGCCACCCGCGGATCGGCCACGAGCTGCTCAGCGGCAGCCAGAACCGNTTCATCCAGATCGGGGCGATGATCGCGCTGCGCCACCATGAGCGCTACGACGGCAGCGGCTACCCCGATGGCTTGGTCGGCGAGGCGATCCCGCTGGAAGCCCGGGTGGTTGCGGTGGCCGACGTGTTCGACGCACTGATCTCGCCGCGGCCGTACAAGGATGCCTGGACCATCGATGCGGCGCTGGCCTACCTGTACTCGCAGCGCGGGCGGCTGTTCGACCCGGAGTGCGTGGATGCGCTGATCCGCTCGCGCGAGCGCCTGCAGCAGATCTGCGAGCAGTACTCCACCGCCTCGCGGCGACCCGGGGGGCTGGGCCATGGCTGAAATGCTCGCCTGGTTCCGCGACCGCCTGTCCAACCGGCCCGACAGCGAACACGGGCAGGCGCTGGTCCGCATCGTCCTGATCCTGCTGATCCTGGGCTACGTGCTGCTGCCGTCCTCGCGCCGGGGCCTGGACCCGGACACGTACCGGGACGTGCTGGCGATCGTGCTCTCCGGCCTGGTCCTGAGTTGCGGGATCTTCGCCTGGCTGCTGGCCCGGCCCGGCCGCTCCGACGTGCGCCGGATGGCGGGCATGCTCGCCGACTACGGGCTCATGGCCGCCGGCATGATCCGCATGGGCGAGGCGTTGGCCTGGGTCTACGTGGTGGTGATGTGGGTCACCGTCGGCAACGGCCTGCGCTACGGCAACCGCTACCTCGTCGGTGCGGTGGCCATGGCCATGGCCAGTTTCGGCAGCGTGCTGCTGTTCAACGATTTCTGGGCGCAGGGCCAGGTGCACGTGCTGGGCATCGGCCTGCTGATCGGCCTGGCCGCGGTCCCGCTGTACCTGTCCAGCCTGCTCAGGCAGTTGACCCGGGCCACCGAGGAGGCGCGCCGCGCCAGCGAGGCCAAGAGTCGCTTCCTGGCCAACATGAGCCACGAGTTCCGCACGCCGCTCAACGGCCTGGCCGGCATGTCCGAGCTGCTGGCAACCACCCGCCTGGACGACGAACAGCGCGAATGCGTGCGCACGATCCAGGCTTCGACCCGCACCCTGATGGCGCTGGTCGAGGACGTTCTGGACATCTCGGCGATCGAGGCCGGCAAGCTCAAGCTCAACCTCGAGGACTTCTGTCCGCGCGAGCTGGTCTCCGGCATCGGCCTGATCCTGCATCCGCAGGCGCGGGCCAAGAATCTCGACTACCTGGTGGTGATCGGCGAGGACGTGCCCGACATGGTCAACGGCGACCTGGGCCACATGCGCCAGGTGCTGCTCAATCTGGTCGGCAACGCGGTCAAGTTCACCGACCAGGGCAAGGTGCGGCTGGACGTGGAAGTCGCACCGGCGGCGGCGGACGATCCCCGCACCCGCCTGCGTTTCTCGGTCACCGATACCGGCATCGGCATCCCGGCGGCGATGCGTGGCCGCCTGTTCGAGGCCTTCGAGCAGGCCGACGGCGGGCTGGGCCGCCGCCATGGCGGCACCGGCCTGGGCACGACCATCGCCAAGGGTTTGGCCGAGGCGATGGGCGGGCGGATCGGTTTCGAAAGCACCGAGGGCCGCGGCAGCCGCTTCTGGGTCGAGGTGCCGTTCGCGGCGCCGATGGCCCGCCCGCCGCATCCGGTGGCCGCGCCGTTGGCCGAGGTCGAGGCGGAGACTGCCCTGCGCGACGCCGGCGGCAACGTGATCGCCTTCGCCGACCCGTTCCTGCGCCATCGCGCCCGCGTGCGCAGCATGCAGCTGCTGGTGGCCGACGACTACGAGGCCAANCGCATGGTCCTGCTGCGCCTGCTGCAGAAGGCCGGGCACCGGGTGACCTGCGTGGACGGCGGCGAGGAGGTGCTCGATGCGATGGCCGCCGCCGAATACGACGCGATCATCGTCGACCTGCACATGCCCCGGGTCAGCGGTCTGGATCTGCTCAAGCAGTTGCGGGTGATGCAGGCTGGTGGGGGCGCACGCACGCCGGTGATCGTGCTCAGCGCCGATGCCACCCCGGAGTCGATCCAGCGCTGCGAGCAGGCCGGCGCCTACGCCTTTCTGGCCAAGCCGGTCGCGGCCGCGCGCCTGCTGGAGACCCTGTCGGACATCGCCGCCCAGCGTGGCCGCCGCGGCGCCGCGCTGGCGCAGCAGCGCCAGGCCGCGGCCGAGACGCCCGACGGCGTGCTCGATACCTCCGTGCTGGACGAACTGGCGGCGATGGGCATGGGCGAGCAGTTCGAGCGCGAGTTCATCTTCCACTGCCTGGCGGACGCGGACGGCTGCATCGGGGCGATGTCGCACGCGGCCGAAGAGGCGGACTGGGCGCGGGTGCGCGACCATGCCCATGCGATCAAGGGCGTGGCGGCCAACCTGGGCCTGACCCGGGTCGCGGCCCAGGGCAGCGAGTTGATGCGCCTGGCCGATTGGCAGATCCGCAACGAATGGCGGCAGCGGATCTCGATGCTCAACGCCGCCCTGACCCAGGGGCGCGAGGCGCTGGCGGCGCGCCAGCAGGCCTTGGGCGAGCTGCGCGATGGCGGCGAACCGGGGCTGTAGCCCCCCCAAAGCATAGGCCCGGCATCCTGCCGGGCCCGATCTTCCCCCTGGCCTCCGCGGCCGCCGTTCCGGCGGCCATGCGGCGTGCGATCAGGCGGCTTCCGCGCTGGACCGGCGTGCCTGGGCGCGCACGATGCGGTCCATCGTCTTCAGCGACTTCTCGCCCAGCGCCAGGGCAGTGTCGACCCAGACCTCGGTGATGCCCATCAACTCGTCGTAGCTGACCGGCTGGCCGATCCGGCGCACGGCGTTCATCGCCAGGTGCGAATACGGCGCACGCTGCTGCTGGCGGATCAGTTCCTGCACCGCCGATTCGCCCTGGCCCTTGGGCACCAGCACGTCGACCACACCCAGCCGGTACATCTCCTCGCTGCTGTAGACCTCACCGCTGAGGATCATCTTCTCGGCCTGGCGCGGACTCACGCGCTTGCACAGGAACGAATAGGCGCCCATGCCCGGGAACAGCCCGAACAGCACTTCCGGCAGGCCCATGCCGACGCCTTCCTCGGCGACGATGGTGTGGCAGGCCAGGGCCATCTCCAGGCCGCCGCCCAGCGCATCGCCCTGGATCAGGGCCACGGTGTGGATGTCGCCGCCGAAGCCGGTGTGGACGTGGTGCACGCCCTCCACGCAGCGGCGGGCNTAGGCCAGCAGGCGCTCGCGGTTGCCCTCGCGGATCAGGCGNCCGAACAGGTCCAGGTCGCCGCCGAGGTTGTAGGCCGAGGCGGCCGAGGCGAGCACGAAATGACGCAGCCGTCCCTGCTGCCGCTGCGGTTCGCGCAGGGTGATGGAACTCATGTACTTCCACATGTCCTCGAGCATCTCGAACCGGCAACACGGGCGCACGCCGGGGCCGGCGTCGGCATGCATGTACAGCCAGTGGGCGCTGCCGTCCGGCGGCGTCTGCACGCGGATGGTGGGGAACGAATGGGTACGCTGCAGTTTCTCGATGGTGCTCATGGCGGTCTTCTCCGGGGGCGGACTGGCCTGCAGCGGGGGCGGCAGGCAGGGGGGTGCTGCGAGGCCATGCTACACCTGAACCGGGAGTTAAAAGGCAATGGCCGCCCCGCACGGGAAATCCCGTGGCGGACAGGAGGGAAACGGTACCCGGAGGGCCGCCCCGGCCGGGGCTTCCGGGCCTGGGGCCGGGTTGCAGGCGGCGGGGGCGTCCCGGGCGCCCGGTCGTCGCCGGCCGGGCGGGTCCCCGTCGCGGCCTGGCCCGGGGGCCGCCGCTCAGGCCGGAGCGGCGTCGCGCAGTTCCTTGCGCAGGATCTTGCCGACGTTGGTCTTCGGCAACTCGGTGCGGAACTCGATCTGGCGCGGCTGCTTGTAGCCGGTCAGGGTCTCGCGGCAGTAAGCCTTGATCTGATCGGCGGTGAGCGAGGGATCCTTCTTCACCACGAACAGCTTGACCACCTCCCCGGAGTGCTCGTCCGGCACCCCGACCGCGGCCACTTCCAGCACCCCGGGCATGGCGGCGACCACATCCTCGATCTCGTTCGGGTACACGTTGAAGCCGGAGACCAGGATCATGTCCTTCTTGCGGTCGACGATGTAGACGAAGCCCTGCTCGTCGATCCGGGCCATGTCTCCGGTGTGCAGCCAGCCGTCGGCGTCGATNACCTTGGCCGTCTCGTCGGGCTTCTGCCAGTAGCCNTTCATCACCTGCGGACCCTTGATGCACAGTTCGCCGACGTCACCNGTGGCCAGGATCTTGCCGTCGTCGTCCTTGACGCAGGCGTCGGTGGAGGACAGCGGCAGGCCGATGGAGCCGTTGAATTCGGGGATGTCGAGCGGGTTGATGCAGGCCGCCGGCGAGGTCTCGGTCAGGCCATAGGCCTCGACCAGGGTCACCCCGGTGACCTGCCTCCAGCGCTCGGCCACCGCGCGCTGCACCGCCATGCCGCCGCCGAGGGTNACCTTCAGNCTGGAGAAGTCCACTTCGGCGAAGCCGGGCGTGTTGAGCAGGCCGTTGAACAGGGTGTTGACCCCGGTGATCGCGGTGAAGCCCGAGCCGTTCAGCTCCTTCACGAAGCCGGGCATGTCGCGCGGATTGGTGATCAGGTGGTTGAGGCCACCCAGTTCCATGAACACCAGGCCGTTCGCGGTCAGGGCGAAGATGTGGTACAGCGGCAGCGCGGTGATGATCACCTCCTTGCCGCGCTCCAGCTTGTTGGCCCCCAGCCAGGCCGAGGCCTGCTGCATGTTCGCCACCAGGTTGCGGTGGGTGAGCATCGCGCCCTTGGCCACGCCGGTGGTGCCGCCGGTGTATTGCAGGAAGGCGATGTCGCCAGGATCGATGTCGATCGTGGGCAGGGCATGACGCTGACCGGCCGCGAGCGCGTCGCGGAAGCGCACCGCGCCGGGGATGTCGTAGTCCGGCACCATCTTCTTCACGTACCGGAGCACGAAATTGATGATGGCGCCCTTGGGGAAGCCGACCAGGTCGCCCAGGCCGGTGGTGATCACCTGCTTGAGCGGGGTATCGGCCAGCACTTCCTGCACGGTATGGCCGAAGTTGTCGACCACCACGATCGCGGCGGCGCCGGAATCGACCAGCTGGTGCCTGAGCTCGCGCGCGGTGTACAACGGGTTGACGTTGACCACGGTCAGGCCTGCGCGCAGCACGCCGAAGGTGGCGATCGGATACTGCAGGCAATTGGGCATCATGATCGCGACCCGGTCGCCCTTCTTCAGGCCCAGTTCGCCGAGCAGGTAGGCGGCGAATTGCGCGCTGGCCGCGTCGACCTCGGCGTAGGTCAGGGTCTTGCCCATGTTGCGGTAGGCGGGGCGGTCGCCGTAGCGCGAGACCGACGCGGCGAACACGGCGGGGATGGAGCGGTACTCATCCGGGTCTATTTCCGCGGGCACGCCTCGCGGATAGTTCTTCAGCCACGGACGATCCTGATTCATGGGTCCCTCCCTCCCAGGGTTGTGTACGCGTTGTCGGCGCCGGCTCGCTTTCCACGTGCCGCGGTGGGAGCATACCGTCCCGGATGGGAAAGGCGAAAGCGCATGTCTGGATGGAAGGGGATGGGGTGGTCGCTGGCCGGGGCACTGATGCTGCTGGCGGCAGGGATGCTGCTGGCGGCCGGTTGTTCGCGCAGCCCGCCGGAACAGCGCTTGCGCACGCAGCTTTCGACGATGCAGGCGGCACTGGAGGAACGCCGTGCCGGCGATTTCATGGACGGGGTGGCCGCCGATTTCGCCGGCAATGACGGGATGGATCGTGCTGCGCTGCAGCAGGTAGTGCGCGCGCAGGTGCTGGCCAATGCACGCATCGGCCTGACCCTCGGGCCGGCGGAAGTGGCGCTGGTCGACGACCGCGCCACGGTGCGCTTCAGCGCCGTGGCTTCCGGTGGCGGCGGCCGCATCGTGCCCGAGCGGGCCCAGGCCTGGGACGTGACCTCGGGCTGGCGCGACGAGGGCGGCGACTGGCGGCTGTACTACGCCGAATGGAAGCCGCGTTGAGGCCCGCCCGCGGCAGCGCATGCCGCCGCATCGCTAGGTGCCGCCGCAGCACTCAGGTGGAGCGGACGGCGAGTCCGCTGCCCCGGGCCGGATGTGCCGGCTGACGATCGGCACCCGTCCCTTGACCAGGCCGGGCCGGGCCGGGTCAGATCAGGCAGCCTTGCGTGCCGCCAGTTGCCGGAGCACGTACTGCAGCAGGCCGCCGTGCCTGAAGTATTCCACCTCCTTCGGCGTCAGCAGCAGCACGTGGGCGAGGAACACGATGGAAGTGCCGTCAGCCCGGCGTGCGGTGATCGTGGCGGTCCTGCCGGCGCCGTCGTCCAGGCCGGTGACGTCGTAGGTCTCGGTGCCGTCCAGGCCCAGCGACTGGGCGTTCTGGCCGTCGGGGAACTGCAGCGGCAGCACGCCCATTCCGACCAGGTTGGAACGGTGGATGCGCTCGAAGCTTTCGGCGATCACCGCCTTGACCCCCAGCAGGTTGGTGCCCTTGGCCGCCCAGTCGCGCGATGAGCCGGTGCCGTATTCCTTGCCGGCGATCACCAGCAGTGGAGTGCCGGCGGCCTTGTACTCCATCGCCGCGTCGTAGATCGGCATCTTCTGCGGGGGTTGGGTGCCGAAGTACAGCGTATTGCCGCCTTCCTCGCCGCCGAAGAACAGATTCTTGATCCGGATGTTGGCGAAGGTGCCGCGGACCATCACGTCATCGTTGCCACGGCGGCTGCCGTAGCTGTTGAAGTCGGCCGGCTGCACGCCGCGTGACTGCAGGAAGCGGCCGGCGGGCGAATCCTTCTTGATACTGCCGGCCGGGGAGATGTGGTCGGTGGTGATCGAGTCGCCGAACAGGCCCAGCACGCGCGCGCCGTGGATGTCGCCGATCGCGCCCACCGCCATGGTCATGCCGTCGAAGTAGGGCGGGTTCTTGATGTAGGTGGAGCCGGCGTCCCAGGCATACAGCTCGCCGCCGCTGGAGTCCATCGAGTTCCAGCGCGCATCGCCCTTGAACACGTCGGCGTAGTTCTGCGCGAACAGTTCCGGGCCCACGGTGGCGGCGATGGTGTCGCCGACCTGCTTGTTGCTCGGCCAGATGTCGCGCAGGAAGACGTCGTTGCCGTCCGCGTCCTGGCCCAGTGGTTCGCGGCTGAGGTCGATGTCGACCGTGCCGGCGATGGCATAGGCCACCACCAGCGGCGGCGAGGCCAGGTAGTTCATCTTCACCTCGGCGTGGATGCGGCCCTCGAAGTTGCGGTTGCCCGAGAGCACTGCGGCCACCGCCAGGTCGTTCTCGGCGATGCCCTGCGACACCGCCTGCGGCAGCGGGCCGGAATTGCCGATGCAGGTGGTGCAGCCGTAGCCGACCACGTAGAAACCCAGCTTCTCCAGGTCGCCGAGCACGCCGGCCTTGCGCAAGTAGTCCGTGACCACCCGCGAGCCGGGGCCGAGCGAGGTCTTCACCCAGGGCGCGGCCTTCAGCCCCCGGGCCACGGCATTGCGCGCCAGCAGACCGGCGCCGAGCATCACCGCCGGGTTGGAGGTGTTGGTGCAAGAGGTGATCGCGGCGATCACCACCGAGCCGTCGGTCAGGTGGTGCTCGCCGTCGTCGAGGGTGATCCTGGACATCGGCTTGGCCGCCAGCCGCTCGGCCTGCGGCTGGTCGCCGCCCTCGGCGACCAGCGCCTGCACCGCCTGGCCGACCTTGCGATGGGCCACCAGGCCTTCGACGTTGGCGTTGAAGTTGGCCTTCATGTCCTCCAGCAGCACCCGGTCCTGCGGGCGCCGCGGACCGGCCAGCGAGGGCTTGACCTGGGCCATGTCCAGTTCCAGCACGGACGAATAGCTGGCCGGCGCCTGACCGGGCTCGTGCCACAGGCCCTGCGCCTTCGCATAGGTTTCGACCAGGGCGATCTGCACGGNGCTGCGCCCGGACAGGCGCAGGTAGCGGACCGCCTCGGCGTCGATCGGGAAGATGCCGCAGGTAGCGCCGTATTCGGGCGCCATGTTGCCGATGGTGGCGCGGTCGGCCAACGGCAGGTGCTGCAGGCCGTCGCCGAAGAACTCGACGAACTTGCCGACCACCCCGTGCGCACGCAGCATCTGGGTGACGGTGAGCACCAGGTCGGTGGCGGTGGCGCCCTCGGGCAGCTTGCCGGTCAACTTGAAGCCGACCACTTGCGGGATCAGCATCGAGGAGGGCTGNCCGAGCATTGCCGCTTCGGCCTCGATCCCGCCCACGCCCCAGCCGAGCACGCCGATGCCATTGATCATGGTGGTGTGCGAGTCGGTGCCGAACACGGTGTCCGGGTAGGCCCATGGTTCGCCATCAACCTCGGAGGTCATCACCACCCGCGCCAGGTGTTCGAGGTTGACCTGGTGGACGATGCCGGTGTTGGGCGGCACCACCTTGAAGTTGCCGAAGGCGTTCTGGCCCCAGCGCAGGAAGCCGTAGCGCTCGCGGTTGCGTTCGAACTCGATCCTGCCGTTGAGGTCCAGCGCATCGGGACGGCCGTACACGTCCACCTGCACCGAATGGTCGATCACCAGCTCGGAGGGGATCAGCGGATTGATCTGCGAGGCCTGGCCGCCGAGCCGGACCACCGCGTCGCGCATCGCCGCCAGGTCCACCACGCAGGGCACGCCGGTGAAATCCTGCAGGACCACGCGCGCGGGCATGAAGGCGATCTCGGTATCCGGCTCGGCCTGCGGGTTCCAGTGCGCCACCGCCTCGATGTGTTCGGGCAGCACCGTGATCCCGTCCTCGTGCCGGAGCAGGTTCTCCAACAGGATCTTCATCGAGTAGGGCAGGTGGGCCAGGTCGAAGCGCTGGCCCAGTTTCGGCAGGCTGGCGTAGACGTAGGACTGGCCGCCGACGTCCAGGCGGCTGCGGGTGGCGAAGGAATCGCGCATGGCGGGCTCCTGTGGCTGGTGCGCCGCCATTCCCGGCGGCGCAAGGGGAATCACCCATTGTTGCGGTGGTGGGGTTACAGGTTCGTCATTCCGGCGCCGGCTCCCGGGGTGCCGGGGCAGGGACCGGGCCCGGCCATTGTCGCGCGGGAACCGCCATGCCGGATTGAGTATGTATGGAAAAGTATGTATTATCTCGTCATACCAATCCCGTGGAGGAAGCCCCATGGAAGCCACCGTTGCCGAACGCGGGCAGATCACCCTGCCCAAGGCCGTGCGCGACGCCCTGGGTCTGACCAAGGGCACCACCCTGAAGGTCGAACTGGATGGCGGCCGCATCATCCTGCGCAAGGACGTGAGCGACGCGCTGCGCAAGCTGCGCGGCCAATTCAAGCTGGCGGAAGGATTCACCAGCACCGATGAGGCCATGCGCGCCATTCGTGGCCGTGCCCCCGGCGATCCGCTGGAGCCGTTCGAGGTGCTGCGCGATCCTTCGGACTGGAATCCGGACGGCCACAAGTGATCGCACTGGACTCCAACGTCCTGATCGATCTGTTGATAGGCGACAGCAAGTTCGCCGAATCATCGGAAGCCTGCATCGGCGAAGCTCTGGTGCATGACGATGTGGTCGTCTGCGAGGCGGTGGTGGCCGAGGTGCAGGCCATGCTCGACACGTCGGCCAACCTCATGGACATGTTGTCCCCGCTGGGCATCCGCTACGAACCGCTGTCCGAGACCGCGGCCATGCGCGCCGGCCACATGGGCAAGCGCTTCCGCGCCCGTGGCGGCAGGCGCGAGCGCGTGGTCGCCGATTTCCTCGTCGGCGCGCACGCGCTGCTGCAATGCGACGCCCTGATCACCCGCGACGCCGGTTTTTTCCGCGATTACTACAAGGGCCTGAAGGTCATCGTGCCCAAGCCCTGAACCCGCTTTCCCGTAACCCCTCTCTCTTACGCGAATCCCCCCGGAGACCCCCCCATGCTGGAAGCCTACCGCCACCACGCCGCCGAACGCGCCGNCCTCGGCATCCCGCCGCTGCCGCTGTCGGCCCAGCAGACCGCCGAAGCCATCGAGCTGCTGAAGAATCCGCCGGCCGGCGAGGAATCGTTCCTGCTCGACCTGCTGGTCAATCGCGTGCCCGCCGGCGTGGACGATGCGGCCAAGGTCAAGGCGTCCTGGCTGGCTGCGCTGGCCTTCGGCAGCGAAAGCAATGCGTTGATCTCCCGCGAGCGCGCCACCGAGCTGCTCGGCACCATGCTCGGCGGCTACAACGTGCACCCGCTGATCGAACTGCTGGACGACGCCACGGTCGGCGCCATCGCCGCCGACGGCCTNAAGCACACCCTGCTGGTGTTCGATGCCTTCCACGACGTCGAAGAGAAGGCCAGGGCGGGCAACGCCCATGCCCAGGCGGTNTTGCGGAGCTGGGCNGATGCCGAATGGTTCACCCGCCACCCGGAAGTGCCGCAGAGCCTGACCGTCACCGTATTCAAGGTTCCCGGCGAGACCAATACCGACGACCTGTCGCCGGCCCCGGATGCCACCACCCGCCCGGACATCCCGATGCACGCNCTGGCGATGCTCAAGAACAAGCGCCCGGACGCGCCGTTCGTGCCCGAGGAGGACGGCAAGCGCGGCCCGATCCAGGAAATCCTCTCGCTCAAGGACAAGGGCCACCTGGTCGCCTATGTCGGCGATGTGGTCGGCACCGGTTCCTCGCGCAAGTCGGCCACCAACAGCGTGCTGTGGTGGACCGGCGACGACATCCCCTTCATCCCCAACAAGCG
>Ga0056903_1000333_pt1 | contig 24227 bp, 20 predicted proteins | sample EBPBio142005_DNA_FD_55025 | JGI IMG/M metagenome (GOLD analysis project Ga0056903, IMG submission 55025) | Wastewater treatment Type I Accumulibacter community from EBPR Bioreactor in Madison, WI, USA - Reactor 1_6/14/2005_ DNA | ecosystem: Engineered > Bioreactor > EBPR > Anaerobic-Aerobic >...
GAATAATAATTGCTTTCATGCTCTCTGTTTTTTTTCGGAAACAAAGATGCAGGTGCGGCAAAGGGTCACTTTCCAGTTAGGGATAGTAAGCGCACGAGATAGCTCGATATAGTATCAGAGGGATGAACTAACGTATAAATGCAACAGAAAGGAATTTATCTGTAATGGAAGGGATAGTTTGGTACTAAAAATACTTGAAGCGGCATTGAAATTACTGCAATGGGTTATAGAAGTTATATAAATATGGGTCAGAAACCATTTAAATGCTATTTGATAACTATTTGCCCGCAAGTTGAAATCATTTAAAAAACATTGGCTTTGAATAGAAAAATTTTCTTACCTCATTCAACCCTATCATTCTAACTAAGCTGGGTCTGACTTCCGTTTACTTGTTTATTTAAATCTGGTATCGCAGATATATGGGTCAACTAATACTTCATAGCGTTTGTTATTAACAGGTTCTAATGTATTCAGGTTGTATATACTATAAAATCCATTCCTGCCACTGCAAGGCCCCTGATGATGTGGAGCAGGGCCATCGTAGTTTTGATTCCTGCTAAATATGTAAAATGTATTATTCTGCTCATCTATCGTAATGCTGTGCGGTTGGAAAAACTTGCCTTGTATTTTCTTTACAACTTCAAGGGTATTGTAGTTGATAACATACACTGAACCTCTGAAACCAGTACCTACAGTATTATCTTCCATACAAGCTACAAATATATAAGGCTTACTTTTAGAGACTGCCATTGCTTGCGGTGCTGTTCCAACAGGTATTACTTTCCTTATGCTGTCTGTTTGAGTATCGAAAACCCTCATCTCGTTTGATTTTGCACAAGAGATAAAATATTTAGAATAATCAGGCGACATCATTATGTCGTATGGGTCTGGTGTTGCGCCTGTAGAAGTTGTTAAGGGCAATTTATCTATGCTAATCTTTTTATTATAGCCTGAAGCAAACTTATATATTGTATTTCCAAACAAGCTGGTAACATAGAAAGTATCAAATGAAATATTGCTCGTTACACCATGAGGATTGATAAAATCGTTGTTAGTTAGTTTTTGAATTTGAGATGTCGTGGGATTGATTTGTAACAGGTCAAAATTATCTCCGTTTGTAGCTACAATCTTTTGCCCATTGCTTGAAAAATGCAATACATTCCAAAACAAATCACCCATTTCAATAGAACCCGCTACTTTGTCTGTACGGGTTTCAATCTTATAAATGCGCTGGTCATACCACATCGACACATAAGCGTATCTCCCTTCCTTATCTACCCGTATATATGTTGCACTTTCAGGATAGGGTTTTATGCCTATCTGTACATAACGCATGACAACATTACTTTCTAAATCAATTACAGCTACTTCATCACAGCCTTGATGTATAGCATATATCTTTTGCCGTGTATCTGCTTTATCTGCAAAAGGAATATTACCATTTTTGTCAGGCGCACCCTTGGCTATCCAATCACGTATAGTAATATACTCTTCCTTTGTCAATGGCGAGGCATTTAAAGGCATTCTTGGCTCAGCCATTATACCAAGACTGGAATCAGGATTAATGAAATAAAGTAAAGAGCTATAATCAATACTATAAGGAACTACGACTGCGCCACTGTTACCACCATTAAATAAGTGATCCCAGGTATCTAATAACAAGCCGCTGCTATTAACATAACTGGCCGCATTATGACAGCCTGCCGTAGCACATTTATTTACAAAGATTTTTCCTATATCTCCAGGAAAGTTGCCGTATTCATCTGTCGGCGCAATCTCTATAGGTTTATGTTTACATGCATATATAATGCAGCAACCAAGTAGTATTATGCCATATAATACCTTGCGCTTCATTAGCCTGTGTTAATGTGTTTCAGTTACTGGAAGTGTAATATCCAGTTGTTTTTCTTCAGTAATTGTATAAGGTATGCCTCCTTTTACTTTACTAATAATAGTCGGATCCCAACCAAGCCCATAGATATAATATTTACCTTTTTTCAGGTTTGCAAAAGAAGCGGTAGGCTTGCTGTTTATAATTACTGCCTTAACAGAATCATCATACGCAGTAGCCGCATCCTGGGTATTGTATTTTATGTAAACGGCAATGCTGTCTATATTTTTACCGTGGTGTTTTGAAACTATATTAAGTGTTGCACTACCACCTTTACCGGCAATAGGCTCAGTTGTTGTAGATTTTTTATCTCTGCAAGCATTTATTAATAAGATACATACTGCAAAAAGCAAATAAATTGGTGCTCTCATAAAAATGTAATTAAAAAAACATCCCGGTTTAACCGGGATGTTTTTGGGAAGTGATATTATTATTGTACAACTATTTTTTCTGTTACAACATTTACATTGCTTACCAGATTCACCATGTAAATACCTTTTGACCAAGAAGAAGTACTGATACTGTTATGTATACCACTTGCTACGGATGAATGTACTTGTTTGCCCGTAATATCAATTATAACAATTCTTATTGGGCCGTTATTCTTTATTTCATCTAAATCAATGTTTAAGGTTCCAGATGTTGGATTGGGATAAATGGTATAATTGATGCTCTTCGACACTTCTGGAATTGAAAGTACATTTGGGTTATCAACGCGCATCATTTTTTTTGTTGTATTATTTACATACCAAATCTTGTTATTCAGGTCTATACGTACTCCCATTACGCCAGGGCCCCCAGTAATTAAAGTGCCGACAGATACTGCTGGCATTGTTCCTGTAACATTATAAACATGAATATTCCCCGTTGTATTATCACTCACAATTATTCTTCCGTTTCTGTAATCAATACCACATGGAGATGTTATTCCAGTAGAGACAACCACTTCTACAGTTGCGCCAGTAACTGCTTTATACTCTGCTAATGGTTCGCTACCTGTTGAAGGCACTGTAAGGTTAGCACCGATTGTACCTGTATTAGTTTTCATACGCATAACACGGTTAGTCCCACCATCAATGTAGTATAACCAATTATTAGCTTTGTCTAAAGCCATGTGGCTGGGTACATTAGGTTTCCGTGTAACTATAACATCCGTGTAGCGATGTATTTTGCCGTCAGAATGGTCATCTTCTCCAATGCCGTGAGGGGTAGCAAAATCATATTTACAGATATTGCTATTATGTCCGTCAAAGTACCAATATATACGGGCATTATCATAAGCTACACCCATACCAAAAGGGCTTTGGTGTAGCATATCTATATGGCTGCCAAGTAATTGACCTGTAACCCAATTGTTCTGATGTTTGCGAGCGAATATGGATGTATCATTTGACCATAAAGCCGGACCCATAAATGTGGAAGAAGCAGATGCCGTATTTTTTATTTCCTGAGCAGAAACAAACTCATTGTTTTCACCCATCGCAATAGCTACAGCACGCGCCATAAAGTGGTCGTTGTGGGAATCCCTGCGAAATTGATGTGATTGATTAGTTTTACCGGGATTCCAGAATATGACAATACTACCGCCTGTTGCTTCTTTATTTAATACCCACCACTCATTTGGTCTGTTAGGTACATAATCTAAATCGTGTGGTGCTGTCAAACCGTGACTTGGCCCGGCTATTTCTGTGAAAGTGCTGGAACCATTAAAATAATTATCCAATTGGTTTTGACCAAAAGATACAGACGTACAGAAGCACGTAACTAAAAGAGTTGAGAACTTTTTCATAGTTCTTAATATTTTATGATTTAAAAAATAATTCTATAGATATTTGACTTAGTGTATCAAACTCTGAAAACGGAATGTAGAATATACAAGGATGACTTACTTGTAACTAAAGGGGGAGGTCTTAATTGAAAGCTATAAATGGCTTTATGTTCATAATGTTGAGGGTACAATTCTGAAAGGCATATCAAACCAGTAGGGAGACAATCGAAGACTTTGAATAGAGATATGTTTTCAGAAAGGCGGTAATGTTCGTCAGCTTTTTCGATTTTTATGACTTTGCCATCACAACAGTCTTTATTGAGTTCTTCATCACAACAACATCGTATAGCTATGCAATCAAATGAAATACCGGTTAGCTTACCATCACAATAATTTAATGAGAACGATAATCCTATCGTCGCTGCTAAATAGCAAAACAAGGATAATATGACTACCAGTTTTTTCATTATTTCAAATATAAGTAAAAAAACAATAAATCAATTGGTTGATTTCATAAATATGAATTCTGAATGATATACATAAGTTTTCTCCCTATGATTAAGTGGATGTCTTATACAATAAAAGTTTAATTTAGTCGTTTGTCACGTAATTATCTTATGAAAAATCCGGTAGTATGAAGCTGAAATATAAATACAAAGTTTTAATAGTCATTACCATAATGATAAACTTGGCTATATCGTGTCGCAAACCTGAAGATAATAACAATAATAACAGCAGTTGTAATGGTATAGGTACAATGATACCATACACTTGGTTCGACCCTGCACGTTTCCCCAAAGCGGTTATACCTGCCGATAACCAAATGTTTGTAGAACGCATTGCATTGGGTAAGAAACTGTTTTATGATACTCAGTTGTCTAATAACGGAGAATCTTGTGAGACGTGTCATAAACAGAGCATGGGTTTTTCAGCATCAGAAGTATCGTCCTTTGATAATGGACTACAGAAAATGCCACTGGTAAATATGGCATGGTATAACAATTTTATGTGGAGTGGACGTATCACCGGCACGCTGGAAGATGTGATGTTTGCAGAATTGACCAAGCGTTTCACTACAGATTTTAACAAGATCAACACCATACAAGAATACAAAGATCTGTTTTGCAGATACTATGGTACAGATAATATTACGCCCGAACTGATGGCGAAACCACTGGCACAGTTTATGCGCGTATTGGTCTCTAAAAACAATAAATACGACCGCTTTCTGCTTGGGTTGGAAAACCTGTCAATAGATGAGAAAGCAGGACATGATATTTTCTTTACCGAAAAGGGTGATTGTTTCCACTGTCATGTACAGGTATTGCTCACTGATAATCAAATGCACAACAACGGGTTGGATAGCGTCTATAAAAAAGACATAGATAAAGGCTTCTACAAAGTAACCGGTAATTTGCAGGATATGGGTAAGTTTCGCTCGTCCAACCTGCGTAATGTTGCTTTGCGTACCGAGTTTATGCACGATGGCAGGTTTAAGACACTGGAAGAAGTAGTGAATTTTTACAACAAAGATGTTCATAGGGGCGTAGCGAACATAGACCCTGTAATGCTGAAGCCGGGTAAGGAAAACGGGCTGAATCTTACAGAACTGGAAAAGAAACAATTAGTAGCATTTCTGAAAACACTTACAGATAACGACTTTATCAACAATCCAGACTTCAAACAGTAACGCCCCCAGATATAATAATGTTAGAAGCCACTGCGTAATGCAATGGCTACTGTATTTTGTTATATGAGTTAAAACTATTGTATGCTACTTAGTGAAATATTGTCATAGAAATCTTTAGACATTCTTACTGCGTTAGCACCAGGCATGTGTATGACGCTGATGCTATCTAAGCCCGGAGAGCTATGCCATAGGCGGGCAGGGTTGGCCACTAATGTAATGGTAGGTGTATTGTCCTTGCCTATTTTTAGAGTTTTACCAAAATCGGCAGTTTTTACTACTACGGTATTATTAGTACTACTAAAGCCACCAAAATGCAATGCAAATTTACCTGTTGACGATTGGGGGCTGTTTCCTTCAGCTTTCATCATTATATAGCCTGTATTCCAATCCCAAAACATACCTGTTTGTAAAGAGAGGGCACCTGTTTGTGCGCCACTTACATTGCGTATGCTATCTACCCCCATTGTATATTCCAATGCTGTATATTCACCATCGGGTATATTTGACACAAAACAGTTGGAACTTGCAGCCGATGATGCGTCAAGTAGGTAATAACTTTCAGGTTCTGCCCACCAGGTACCATCTGCACGCTTTAACTTGATGTTGGAAACAAAAAATCTGAACATGGTAAATGTCATCGTATCACCCGTTTTTGAATGTATATATTGTTTATTCAATTCCCAAGGCAGCATTGATGCACCATATACATAACTGAATTTGACATTGGCATTACCAACAATAGGTACTGCCGGAATGGGTTTGTCTTCTTTTTTCTTACAGCTACTAAAGCCTATTATTGCTGCTAAATAGCAAAGGAAGGAATATACAAATACTGACTTTCTCATTATTTCAAATATAGGTAAATTCAATAAATCATGTGGATGATTTCATAGATATGAATCACATAAGTGGATATTGAGGTTACTCACAATCCCCATTTAAGGTATATTTGTTCCTATACTTAATATATGAAATACCTATTTCTGTTTGCCTCTTTATTTTCGTTATCCTCATTTATTCCAAACGAGGAAAATGGGATACCCTCTGTCAGCGTAAAATCACTTGACGGAAAGTCAGTTAACACATCTGACATAGCGAATGATAAAAAACCAATAATACTTTGCATTTGGGAAATGTCATGTGCGCCGTGTATTCATGAGTTTGATGAAATATCAAAAAAATATGAGAACTGGCAAAAAGAAATACTGCAAAAGCTCAATCCAAAGTAGCAACAATTAGTATTAAAACATCTATTTATTGCGACCATTGCAAAAGATGTGAAAGTTGCGGTAAGCGATTTGAGGAAGCAGTGTATAAAGAAAAAGGAATAAAACGTGTAGAATAGATGAGAAAACCAAGACCGTCAGTGTCATTTATAATACTTCTAAGACTACCCCAGAAAAATTAAGACAAGCGATTGCCAGCGTTGGTTTTGATGCTGATGACGTAAAAGGAGACCCGAAAGCCTATGCAACTTGGGATGATTGCTGCAAAAAGTAAATTATTTCGCTTTGTAAAACATAATTTTTAGATTTATCTAAAAATGTGTTTCTTTGCAACATGAAAAGGTTTATTAATATCAATTTGTTGATTTTTACAGTATTTTTTTCATGTGGGAAACTGGAGCCTAAAGCTCCACTTGACGAGGATATATTAGATGGTCCTATAGAGGGATTATCAACAGAGCAAAATCAAATGTTTCTAAGAGGTGACATCGCCTTTAATGATGATATTTTCACAAAGGAAACAGGATTAGGTCCGCTATTTGTCTCGACATCGTGCGGCAGTTGTCATGCCGGTGATGGGAAAGGACATCCTTTTACTACGCTTACCCGCTTTGGACAGACTGATGAGAATGGCAACACATTTTTACACCTGGGTGCACCGCAATTACAAAACAGGGCGATAAGTGGCTGCGAACCTGAACAATTACCACCAGAAGCTACTTTTTCAAAATTTACACCACCTGCAAATACAGGCTTAGGCTTTATAGATGCAGTTCCCGATGCTGATATTATGGCAATGGCTGACCCTAATGATGCAGACGGCGATGGCATTAGCGGAGTACCAAATTGGATAGCTTTAAAGGGATTTATCACAGCACGTAGCGGAAGCATTACCAACAATGGGAAACATATTGGAAGGTTTGGCAAGAAAGCCGGAGCCTACGACTTGCTGCAACAAACGGCTGCCGCTTACAATCAGGATATGGGCATTACTTCCACTTTTGAACCTTTTGATACGCACAGCGGACAGGAAATAGACCCTGAAGTGTCTAATCAAACCGTGCATGACGTTGTGTTCTATCTGCGCACGTTAAAAGCACCTGTACAAAGAAACATAAATGATGGTGAGGTAATGAGAGGCAAAGAATTGTTTATACAGTCTAATTGCAGTAAATGCCATACGCCTGAATTGAAAACCGGAATATCGCCTATTGCTGCGCTTTCCAACAAGACCTTTTCCCCATATACTGACATGCTAATGCACGATATGGGCAAAGGATTGGATGATGGCTATACGGAAGGGACTGCAAAAACGTATGAATGGCGAACGCCTGCTCTATGGGGCTTGGGATTGTCAAAAAATTCGCAGGGCGGTGCATATTTCCTGTTACATGACGGCAGAGCAAGAAGTATTGAAGAAGCTATCATATTACATGGCGGGGAAGCACAAAATAGTCGTGAAAGGTATAATACCTTATCTCAACAGGAAAAACAGAAACTAATTAAATTCTTAGAGAGCCTTTAACAACGATGAATAGGAGAAAATTTATTACAACAGGCTGCATCGCTTGTACCGGTCTTGGCTTTCTAAGTACGGTAATACAAAGCTGTGCTGCTGTGAAATATAGTACAGGTGTGCTGAATGAGAATGGTATATTAATAGACGTGAAAGATTTTGAAACTAAAAACGGAGTTCGCAACTATGTGATTGTGCGCCATGATGACCTGCAATTCCCAATTTGCGTTTACAAAATTGATGAAATTAACTATTCCGCTTTGCTTATGCGCTGTACCCATCAGGGCGCTGAGTTGCAAGTAGCGGGCGACCAGCTTACATGCCCTGCTCATGGCAGTGAATTTGATAAATGGGGGAAGGTAACCCAAAGTCCGGCAGCAGAAAACCTGCGCAGCTTTCCCGTATCAATAGCAGGCAACCAACTTTTTATTGACCTCAGAAAAAAAGTATAATGCGAAAAATATATTTTATCCTGCTTGGCTTATTCATAGCCAAAACGACAACAGCCCAGATAGACAGTACGCTTTTTAGAAGAAAGCCGCTTGATAGCACAGGAATGTTGCTGAATATGGATGCGGTCTATAACCGTCCTTTTCTTTCTGTTGGTAAACTACCAGTTGCTTTAGGAGGCTATGTGGAAGCCAATTATCAGCATCTTGGTACAGACGGCATTAGTGAAGGGCATCAGTTTCAAATGCGCAGGTTCACATTATTTGTTGCATCCGGTATTTCCAGAAGAATTAAGTTTTTATCAGAGATAGAATTTGAGGATGGCACAAAGGAAATTAATATTGAATTTGCGGCGTTAGACATAGAGTTTCACCCGCTATTCAATCTAAGAGGTGGCGTGATAATGAACCCTATCGGTGCATTCAACCAAAACCATGACGGACCTAAATGGGAATTTGTAGATCGTCCGGTATCAGCAACACAAATGCTGCCTGCAACGTGGAGCAATGTAGGATTTGGGATTTATGGTAAGCAATTTCAAAAAGATTGGGTGCTGGCTTATGAAGCATATCTTACTAATGGCTTTAACGACAAAATCATTGACAACAGCGAAGGCAAAACTTTTTTGCCAGCGGCGAAAGAGGACAGAGAGCGATTTGAAGAAAGTTTTAATGGTGTGCCTTTGGTTACTGCAAAAGGTGCGATAAGACATAAGAAAATTGCAGAAGTAGGATTGTCATACATGGGAGGTGTTTATAATAAATTTCAGGATGATGGATTGGAATTAGATAAAAGAAGGAGAGTAGATGTAGTTGCTATTGATGTAAATTCTACTTTACCTCGTCTAAAGACATTTATTAACGCTGAATGGGCATGGGTATATGTGGACGTTCCGGCTACTTACACGCAGCAATATGCCAATAGGCAGCGAGGTGGGTTTGCTGATATAGTACAACCGTTATATACAGGAAACCTATTTGGCTTTAACAAGTCTGTAATTAATGCTGCTTTCCGTTTTGAATATGTTGATTATAATGTTGGGAGATTTAATGAGACGGGGGATAATATTTCAGACCACTATTATGCTATTGTACCTGCCATTAGCTGGAGACCTTCGCCGCAAACGGTACTAAGATTTAATTATAAATATAGCTGGCGGGCAGACTTATTAGGTAATCCATTGAGTAAAACTGCCGGAGTGCAAATAGGATTTTCAAGTTATTTTTAGACATAATGTATGATTTGTAGTGCGTTTTAGTAAATCTTATTACTAAAAGAACTATTTTTACTTATTAATGCGTCTAACAGCTTCCATATTAGCCATACTTGTTTTGATACTAAGCTGCCTACCTTGTGCAGACATGGATGCTATGCCCATAACAAATACCGAAACCAGTTCGTCAGTTACAAAACCCCAGAAGGAACATTCTGATAACCATAAGGAAGTTGACCTTTGTTCTCCATTTTGTCATTGCGCCTGTTGTGCTGGCTTTTCTATCATTCATAGTTCCGTTGTAATACCTGAAAGAATACACATCAGTGTACGTCTGTTACACATTGATTTTTTACCTTCGGATGTAATTGAAATTTCTCTTCCCATCTGGCAGCCTCCACAGTTAGTATAAGTCTGAATTGATTTTTTAAACAGGTTAGCCCTAATAGGGTTTACGCTGCTTTGTACATTCAACTTATACAAAAACAATGTTAGATAGGATCATTTATTTTTCTATAAAAAATAAACTGGTTATAGGCATATTCACCGCAATGCTTATTATCTGGGGTGTTTATTCGCTTTCCAGATTACCAGTTGATGCTGTTCCTGATATTACCAATAATCAGGTACAGATCATAACTAATGCACCCACACTCGCCAGCCAGGAGGTCGAGCAATTTGTAACGTACCCAATAGAGCAAAGTTTGGCAAACCTGCCGGACTTATCAGAAATACGGTCTATATCCCGCTTCGGGTTATCTGTAGTGACGGTGGTTTTCCATGATGATGTTGACATTTACTTCGCAAGACAACTCATCACAGAAAAACTGAAACAGGCGGAGGAGCAAATACCTGAAGGTATGGGTAGCCCCGAATTAGCCCCCGTAAGCACGGGCTTGGGTGAGGTGTATCAGTATATCATACACCCGAAGAAAGGCGCTGAACACAAATATTCTGCAATGGACTTGCGGACGATGCAGGATTGGATCGTTGCCCGACAGTTATATGGAACTTCCGGAATTGCGGAGGTAAATTCTTTTGGAGGGATGCTGAAACAATACGAGGTAGCTATAGACCCTAATCAATTAAAGGCAATGAACATAACGATTGCTGATTTAATTGAAGCATTAGAAAACAATAATGCAAACACGGGAGGGGCTTATATTGATAAGAAACCAAACGCATATTTCATAAGAGGCATAGGGCTTGTTTCTTCATTAGAGGACATTGGGAATATCGTTGTTAAATCTGTAAATGGAATACCTGTATTAGTGCGGCATGTAGCTACGCCTCGTTTTGGAAGTGCTGTGCGTTATGGAGCTATGACCCGCAACGGAGAATGCGAAGTAGTGGGAGGTATTGTAATGATGCTTAAAGGTTTTAATAGTTCAGATGTTGTAAGTAAGGTAAAGGAGAAAATGGCTACTATACAAAAGTCTCTCCCTGCGGATATAGTGATAGAGCCTTACATAGACCGGACAAGTCTTGTAAACCGGGCTATAAGCACCGTAAAGACAAACCTTATAGAAGGTGCATTAATAGTAATTTTTGTACTGGTTTTATTTCTGGGCAATTTCCGTGCCGGGTTGATTGTGGCTTCAGCCATTCCGCTATCCATGCTCTTTGCTTTAGGTATGATGCACGTTTTTGGTGTAAGCGCAAATCTGATGTCATTAGGTGCAATAGATTTTGGGCTTATAGTAGATGGAGCGGTGATAATCGTTGAAGCGGTGATGCACCATTTAGGAATGCGGAAAATGGGTGGAAGGCTCAAGCAGCCCGAAATGGATGAAGAAGTATATCAATCGGCATCAAAAATCAGGAGCAGTGCAGCCTTTGGAGAAATAATAATCCTGATTGTGTATATACCCATTCTAACATTGGTTGGTATTGAGGGTAAAATGTTTCGTCCTATGGCGCAAACAGTAGGATTTGCCATATTAGGCGCACTGATATTGTCGCTAACATATATTCCTATGATGTGTGCATTGGTGTTAAATAAAAACACAGGGCATAAACGAAATTTTTCGGACAGGATGATGGATTTCTTCCATAGGAAATATGAGCCGCTTCTTAAAGCAGCGATAAAAATAAAATATCTCATTGTGACTATTGCAGGTATTTTGTTGCTGGTAACTATATTCATTTTTACCCGTATGGGTGGTGAATTTCTACCGCAGCTTCAAGAGGGTGACTATGCTTTTCACTGCATTTTACCACAAGGGGCATCATTGTCACAAAGCATAGAAACGTCTATGCAAGCAGAGCGCATTATCAAATCTTTTCCTGAAGTAATGCAGGTAATTGGTAAAACAGGTAGTGCGGAAATACCTACAGATCCAATGCCGCCGGAAGCAACAGACCTTATTATCGTCCTTAAAGATAAAAAGGAATGGACAACAACAGGCGATTATCAGGAATTGGCTCAAAAGATGATAGAAAAGCTGGAAGCCATACCGGGAGTTTTTTTTGAAGCCAATCAGCCCATACAAATGCGTTTTAATGAGCTGATGACGGGCGTTCGACAGGACGTGGCTATAAAAGTGTTTGGAGAAAATATAGAAACCCTCGCTTCTATAGCAAATGATGTTGGGAAAGTGGTGCAATCTGTTAATGGCGCAACTGATCCGCAGATTGAACGTACTACAGGGTTGCCGCAAATTACTATTGATTATAACCGCAATCAAATGGCTGCGTATGGATTGAATATAGCAGACGTAAACCGTATTGTAACCGCAGCTTTTGCTGGAACAAAGACAGGTGTTATGTTTGAAAATGAAAGGAAATTCGATTTAGTTGTACGTCTTGATAGTGTACACCGCACCTCTATTGAGGACGTAGCACATCTGTATATACCTATTGCTAACGGCAATCAAGTTCCACTAAGTCAGGTTGCTAAAGTATCTTTTAAGGAAGGTCCTGCACAGATAAGCAGGGAAGATGCCAAACGAAGAGTGGTAGTTGGTTTCAATGTGAAAGGCAGAGATGTACAAAGTGTAGTAAAGGATATTCAGGCAAAACTGGCAAATTTCCCATTGCCTACAGGTTATTACTTTACCTATGGTGGTACATTCGAGAATTTAGAGCAGGCATCTAAACGTCTTCAAATTGCTGTTCCTGTAGCTCTGTTCCTCATTTTCGTGTTATTGTATTTCACGTTTCGGTCTGTAAAACAGGCTGCACTCATTTTCACTGCGATTCCAATGGCTGCAATAGGTGGTGTATTTGCGTTGTTAATAAGGGGAATGCCGTTTTCTATTTCTGCCGGAGTGGGCTTTATAGCATTGTTTGGTGTCGCTGTTTTGAATGGGATTGTATTAATAGGTACGTTCAATCAATTAGCCAAAGAAGGAATGGATAATGTGACAGATAGGGTATTCAAGGCTACTAAAATAAGGTTACGCCCTGTATTGATGACAGCAACAGTAGCTTCATTAGGCTTTCTCCCTATGGCGTTATCCACGGGTGCAGGAGCAGAAGTGCAAAAGCCATTGGCGACAGTTGTCATTGGGGGTTTGATCACAGCGACATTATTGACACTTGTGGTATTACCACTACTTTATATGATTTTCTCTGGGGCAAAAAAAATCAATAAGGGTATTACCACAACGACAATATTGATATTATTGGGGTTAACTCCCATTAAACTAAATGCTCAATCCACAAAGGAAACTCTTTCAAGCAGTACACGGATTTCTTTTAACGATGCTTACGATATAGCATTAAGAAATAATTTACAGTTACGAAGCAGCGACATTGCTTTAAGACGTTCTCAATCGCTTACCGGAACATTCTTTGATATTCCCAAGACCGGGATATTTGCTGAAAATGAGGATTTACGCCCATCAGATAATCAAGGCATACTAAAAATAGGTGTGTCTCAGAGTATTGAGTTTCCGGGCGTATATTCTGCACGACGGAATATGCTTCGACAACAGGTTCGTTCGTTCACTTATACAAAGCAATTACGTGCGTTAGAGATAAAACGTAACCTTCAGGCTACCTATTACACGCTTTGGTATCACCAAAACAGGCAGCAGCTTTGGCAGCAGTTAGACAGTTTTTACAGCGAATCAGCAGCTATTGCAAGGCTACGTGTTAAGACTGGAGAAAGTGCAGGATTGGATAGCATTTCCGCAAATGCTAAAAGTATGGAGGTTCATCTGCAACTAAAAACTATTCAGAATGACATCCAAGTGCAACAAACAGCCTTGAAAGCACTTTTAAATACAGATACGATATATCTGCCTGAGAATACAATACTTGGTAAAGTTGAAACTGATTATTTACCCGTCTTAACCGAGCATCCTTCTTTGTTGGTACAGCAACAAGCTATTAACATAGCAAACGCAGATTTAAAAATAGCCCGATTAAGTGCTATGCCTGAATTTTCAGGTCGTTTCTTTTCACAGCGTTTATACGGATTGTCTGATCCATTTTCTGGCTTTTCTGTAAGTATGGGTGTACCAATCTTTGGCATTAGCAACTACAGGAATAAAATCAAGGCTGCGAAACTGGAACAGGATTACCAGCAGACGTTGTACAATTATGAAAGTCAGATTTTAACTGCACAGTTACAACAGGCATCCCAATCATTGGATAAAAGCAGGCAGATGTTGCAATATTATGAGAGTGTTGGTTTGTCGCAAGCCGATGCGTTAATAAAAGCAGCCAATTTATCCTATCAGGGTGGTGAAATCAGCTTTGCAGAACTATCTCAATACCTCAATCAGGCAACGGATATTCGTAAAAACTATTTGGAAGCACTGCATCAATATAACCAACAAGCAATTCAGTTGAACTACTATTTAAATAAGTAATGATGAGAAAATATATAATAATATTGGCTATTGCCTGCATACTGCTACTTGGTGCATGTGGCAATAAAACCGAAACAAAAACGGAACAAACAACAACAGAAGAAAGCCATGCGGAAAGTAATGTCGTAGCCATCAACGATGAACAGATGAAAATGGCAGGTATTGTACTTGGGTCTGTAGAAATGAAAAATCTTACTACCTCTTTAAGTGTAAATGGTACGTTGGCTGTTCCTAACCAAAATAAGGCATTTATAACTTCCTTATCGGGGGGTATTGTCCGTAGTATAAGCGTGCAACCGGGTAGCTACGTCCGCAAGGGACAAATAATTGGTACAATCGTAAATACTGAATTGTCGGTTATTCAACAGCAACTTATCTCTATAAATGCCCAAATAAAATTTGCAGAGCAAGAACAAACAAGACAGAAGGAACTTGTTTCGGGCAATGCAGCCCCTTTAAAAAACCTTCAGAAAGTTGAAGCAGAACTTAATGGATTAAGAGCACAACGGAACGCACTTCAGGGACAATTATCAGCATTAGGTGTATCAATATCCAGCAGTATATCTTCCACGCTGAATATAACAGCCCCTATAAGTGGGACTATATCAGAGATTACTGCACAGATAGGTTCCAATGTAGATGCTAATTCACCCATTGCCCAGATTATCAATAATTCTGAATTGCATCTTGATTTATTCGTGTATGAAAAAGATTTACCAAAGGTAGCATCCGGTCAAACAATTCATTTTACGCTAACCAACGATCCCGGAAAGGAATACGATGCTACGATTTATTCTATCGGCACTGCTTTCGTGAATGAGACAAAAGCTGTACCGGTACATGCTCATGTTATAAATGATAAAACGGGCTTGATTGAAGGCATGAGCGTGACGGCTCGAATCAGCTTAGGTCAAAACGTATATCAGGCAGTACCGGATGAGGCAATCGTGAATAATGGAGGAAAAGATTACATTTTTATTCTTACAGATAAAAAAGTTGAAGCCCATTCGGAAGTACAAGAAGGAGACGATCATGGTGAAGAAGATGGAGCGCACAAGGAGTTGCCTCAAACAAATTTTGAACGCATACAAATTATTCGTGGTGCTTCCGATGTAGGCTACACTGAAATAAAACCGATTGTAAACATTCCTCCAAATACTAAGATTGTAATCAAAGGCGCATTTTTCCTAATGGCTAAAATGACCAATGCAGGAGAAGCACACGAACATTAATTCTTAACTACTAAATATTGATAATTATGAAACATCAAAAAATCAAAGGGTTTAAACAACTTTTTAAAGGAACATTAGTTATGCTAATGGTTTTCTTGTCCACAACTTCTCTAAAGGCACAATCTAAAGTCGAAACAATTAAGATTGTAGCCTCTATCTATTGTGATCATTGTAAACAATGTGGAAGCTGCGGTAGCAGACTTGAGAATGCTGTTTATTCACTTAAAGGAATCAAGCGTGTAGATGTAGATGAAAAGGCTAAGACTGTAAACGTAGTCTATAATCCTAAAAAAGTGACTCCGCAGCAAATTAGAAGAGCGATTGCGCAAGTTGGATTTGATGCTGATGATGTAAAAGCAGACCCGACTGCATATACGAAACTTGATGAATGCTGTAAAAAGCAATAACACTATGGCTAAAATATCTGAAATGAATGAAGTCCATACACACGAAGAAGTAGAAGAACAAGCGGGTTGGAAAGCGCATTGGGATTTGCTTTTAGCTTTAGCTATATTAATAACGCTTTTGGTTCTTGAATACGGTTTTCAAATTACGCTTTCTAATATTCCATTGCTTGTTATTAATCTTGTAGCATATTTTCTTGCTGGAAGAAAAGTATTAGACCTGGCTTTCAGAAAATCTGTACGCGGCGATTTTTTTAATGAGTTTGTGCTTATGAGTGTAGCTACTATTGGTGCATTTGTCATTGGAGAATATGAAGAAGGTGTTGCTGTCATGGTGTTCTACCAAATTGGCGAATGGTTTCAGGATGCAACAGTAAACAGGGCAAAGCGCAGCATAAAGGCATTACTTGATATTCGTCCTGATATAGTAACTGTAATAAAGGATGGAAGTAGCAAAATAGTTGATCCTTCACAAGTGGAAATTGGTGAAACTATACAAATAAAACCCGGAGAAAAGGTAGCATTAGACGGTGAATTATTGTCTGATAGCGCCTCCTTCAATACTGCTGCGCTTACAGGAGAGAGCAAGCCGGACACCAAATATAAAGGAGAGGCCGTATATGCTGGAATGATAAACCTTAATACTCTTTCTGAACTAAAAGTGAACGCTTTATATAAGGACAGTAAACTAAGTCATATTTTGGAAATGGTACAGGATGCTACTGCAAGGAAGTCACAGACACAGTTGTTCATTTCCCGATTTGCTAAAGTTTATACACCCATTGTTTTTTTTCTTGCCTTAGCACTTTGTGTTGTACCTTATTTTTTTCTTGATGATTACAATTTTCAAACTTGGTTTTATAGATCGTTGGTTTTTTTAGTTATTAGTTGTCCATGTGCGTTAGTAGTGTCTATACCATTAGGTTATTTCGGCGGTATCGGACTTGCATCACGGAATGGCATTTTATTCAAAGGCGGTAATTACTTGGATGTAATGACCAAGATAAACGCTGTCGTAATGGATAAAACGGGAACGCTTACTAAAGGGGTATTTAAAGTGCAGGAAGTAGAGCCAAATGATATAGATAAGCAGGAGTTTGTTAGGCTGACGGCAACCTTAGAGAAGAACTCCACACATCCTATTGCTAAAGCGATTACCGATTATGCAGGTGAAGTCAATGAAGCACAGGTAAACGGTATTGAAGAAATCGCAGGTCATGGTTTGAAAGGTAATATAGATGGCAAAGAAATGTTAGTTGGCAATTTGAAGTTGTTAAGAAAATTCAACATTCCATATCCCCAGGAATTGGAAAAAATTGTTGATACGATAGTGGTAACAGCTATCAACAATAAGTATGCAGGTTACATAACAATTTCGGACGAAATAAAAGAAGATGCAGCACAGGCAATAAAGGATATGCACACCCTGAATATTCAAACAGTCATGTTATCCGGGGATAAGCAGGCTGTAGTTGATAATGTTGCAAAGAAAATCGGAATTGATAACGCTTATGGAGATTTGTTGCCAGAAGGCAAAGTAGAAAAGGTACAGGCTTTAAAAAATCAGGGAAAGCGTATTGCCTTTGTAGGGGATGGAGTTAATGATGCGCCTGTAGTAGCATTGGCTGATGCAGGCATAGCAATGGGGGGATTGGGCAGTGATGCCACTATAGAGACAGCAGACATTGTAATCCAGAATGACCAGCCTTCAAAGATAGTAGCAGCTATTAGGATTGGTAAGATTACCAGAAATATTGTTTGGCAAAATATAATTCTCGCAATGGTTGTGAAAATTATTGTACTTGGATTGGGGGCTGGAGGGGTAGCCACCTTATGGGAAGCTGTGATTGCAGATGTTGGAGTTGCATTATTAGCAATATTAAATGCTATAAGGATTCAGAAAATAAAAGTATAGTGTTCCTTTCAGAACATTGATTATTGATTGTAATTTGTAAATTAATTTTGAAATATTTTTTGATAATTTACAAATAGTATTTATCTTCGTATTTCACCATTAGAAATATAGAGGTGATAAATAAAAATATGATAACATTAGCGAGAGAATCAAGAGGACTAAGTCAAGCTGAATTGGCGACAAAGATTGAGATGTCTCCAGCAAACCTTTCTAAGATTGAAAGAGGAGATATTGGGGTAAGTCAGGACATTGTAGAATTAATTGCAACAGCAACACATTATCCACTTTCGTTTTTCACACAAGACGATGAAATGTTTCCTGAACATTTGATATACAGAAAGAGAGAAAAAGTTGCGCAAAAAATACTTACACCGATTAATGCCAAAGTAAATATTGTACGGTTTCATGTGCAGTCTGTTTTGGAGGAACTTAAAATAAAGCACCCGCATGTTCCTTCTTTTGAAGTAGATGAAAAAAATACACCAATGTTAGCTGCCCAAAAACTGAGAAAAATCTGGAAGGTGGAGCCAATAATAAATGATTTAATACAACTATTGGAAAGCAAAGGCATTGTCATTACCTACTTTAAATTCAATACGGATAGAGTAGATAGCAGAAGCGTACTTACCAAAGAAAAATATCCTATTATAATTTACAACAGTTCACTACTTGGTGACAGGCAACGATTTTCTATTGCATATCAATTAGGACATTTGGCAATGCACACTTCAACCGATGTTAGTTGGGATAGGGATATAAGTCACGAAGCAAATCTATTTGCAGCCGAATTTTTAATGCCTGAAAAGGAAATCAGACAGGATTTTGATAGTGGCATTACTGTACCATTACTTGGGGAATTAAAAAAGAAATGGAAGGTATCTATGATTTCATTACTATTTAGAGCAGATGATTTAGGATACCTGTCACCTAATCAAAAGCGATACCTGCTACAGCAGTTTAACGAACAGAAAATCCGTAAAAGAGAACCAGTGGAATTAGACATTCCTGTAGAGAAGCCACGATTGCTCCGAACATGGCTTAGTGAACTTAAATCAAAACAGAAGTTAAGTGTAGCCAGTCTTGCCTCGAAACTACACTTACAGACGGATGAATTTATAGAACTGTACAACTAAAAAGAGAATACTACCCATCAAAATAGCAATATGAACTGCGTAATTAAACAAAAGAGAACTAATAAAAAATGCAATTATGGAGATGGTAAAGACGCTTGCGCCTCATGCGAGACCCTACAGTTTCAAAGAGCTTGAAACTATTTATGGAGTAAGCCATAAAACCTTTAAAACATGGATTCAGCCTTTTCTGCAAGAAATAGGCGAAAAAAGAGGTAGGTATTTCAATGTCAAACAGGTGCAAATAATTTTTGCAAAGCTGGGCTACCCTGAAAGTATTGAGGAAGAAAAATCGGGTAGAATTTATCCCGATCAGGTCAATGCAACCCAAATGAGGAAAGCAGTTTAGACATGGGTTACAACTTTGCCAGATGGCGAAAATTATTGAGTTAAAAAGCAAGTATGAAGGCAGGTTAGAATTACGAGATTGTCGAAGGCTTTTAGATGCAGAATCAGAAGGGTATTCGGATGAACAGGTAGTATTAATTATGGATTTCCTATATAGTGTAGCTTCTTTAGAATATGAATTATTCAAAAGAAAAAATGCTGGATCAAACATTGTTGATTTAACTGAAAAAATACAAGAGAATGCGCAAAGCAATACTTTACATTCGTGTGAGTACAGACGAGCAAGCTGAGAAAGGCTATAGCTTAAAGCATCAGGAAGAACGATTGAGAACTTACTGCGACCAACAAAACATCATCATTGCTGGTATTTATAAAGATGACCATTCTGCAAAAAGTTTTGAAAGACCTGAGTTTCAAAAACTTCTTTCTAACTTGAAAAAGAACAAGGGAGTTGCCAATTTGCTTTTGTTTACAAAATGGGATAGGTTCTCAAGGAACGCACCTGATGCTTATGCCATGCTTAACCAGCTAAACAAATTAAGTATTGAAGCACAGGCAATAGAACAACCGTTGGACTTGTCAGTCCCCGAAAACAAAATTATGCTTGGGCTATATCTTATTGCACCAGAGGTAGAGAATGATAGACGAGCATTAAATACCCTTGTAGGTATGAGGCGAGCTAAGAAAGAGGGGCGTTATATGGCAACAGCTCCCAAAGGCTATAAGAATACCCGAAATGAGAATAACAAACCGATAATTGCTCCAAGCAATGATGCGTCATTTATTAGAAAGGCTTTTGAGGAATTAGCAAAAGGTACTACTGATATAGAGACATTGCGCAAAGAATTAAACAAAGAAGGGTTTAATGTCAGCCGTAGTCAGTTCTGGTGTCTGGTGCGTAACCCTATTTATTGTGGGAAGATATTTATTCCCGCCTATAAAGATGAGGCTGCTTATTTGGTAAAGGGCATCCATGAGCCGATTATCTCTGAAAGCCTGTTTTATGATGTGCAGGATATATTGAATGGTCGCAAAAGGAATGTACCTGCTAAAAATACTAAGCGGGAAGAATTACCGCTTAGGGGATTCTTAGTTTGCAAAAGATGCGGCAAGCTATTAACCGGAAGTGCCTCTCATGGGAATGGAGGTAAATATTTTTACTATCACTGTCAACATAATTCCGGTTGTAAAGAGCGATTTAAGGCAAAAGAAGCCAATCAGTTATTTATAAATCAGCTTGGGCAAATTGTTGTGAAGCCTAAAATACTGGATACTTACTATGAAGTTATGTCGCAATTATTCAAAAAAGACAATTCAGATAAAGCACAAAAACTGAAGAATATTCAGGCAGATATAGACAAGTTGAACCAAAGAATAAAAAATGCTCAATCATTGATGCTTGACGGTGAATTAGAGGCTTCGGAATATAAAGAAATCAAAGCATCGCTTCAACCTCAAATAGAAAAATTAGAAAGGCAAAAAGTACAAACGGCTGATGGAGCCGATGATTATGAACGTTTTCTTGACAAAGGCTTTAATATTCTAAAGAATATTGATAAGTATTACGAAAGTGCTGATTTACAAGGCAAACAGCAAATTATCGGTGCGATATTTTCTGAAAAACTTATTTACGAAGAAAATCAATATCGAACCACAGAGCCTAATCCTTTGCTCCCGCTAATATCTTTATCTGGAGCGCATTTCAAAGAAATAAAAAAAGAAAGGAACGGTGGAAATTCCGTTCCTTCCTATGGGGTAGTCCCGCCAAGAATCGAACTTGGATCTAAAGTTTAGGAAACTTCTATTCTATCCATTGAACTACGGGACCAACGGGTGGCGAAAATAAGAAATCATTCTAAAATTCAGCCGCTTTTTTCACAAAAAACAAAAAGCACGTATTTATATTGTTTATGTAAAAATTCCATGAATGATTTTTATATTCATGTTGTAATGCTATATAAAAGTCCTATATCACTAATTCTCTTATTTGTGTTGGGTTTATTGTCCTGCAATGATGGTGTTGTGCCTGCACCCGTACATGTAGATAATATATTGGAGCCCCATTTGAAATTTTCATACAAATCTTATAGAAATGGTAATCGCAGATTTGCCATTGCATATATGGATTCTGTATATAATATTTCTCGTGCTAAGACATCTGGTAATGACAGGTTTAAGGTATATCAGTTTATGTACGACTCTTATTATGGATTGTCTGAACCCGAAATGGTAGGTGTTTATGCTGACAGCATGCTAATGTTGTTTGATAATGGTATTATAGATAAAGATCAATTCAAGACGGACTATATAAAAGCCAATTTTTCTAAGGCAGATTGGTTGTATGATATTGGAAAGTATCAGGAAGCGTACAAATACTATTACACTGCTAAACAGCAGGCACAAAAAGATGGTGATAGCTGTTTGCTTGGGTATTATAATCATAAGCTAGGGTTGGTATTTTATTCTTCATCAAAATACAGATCTGCCATCCGAAATTTTGAAGAAGCACTCAGATTATTGAATGCCTGCAAAGACTTTGGCTCATTTTACAGACAACAAGAGATTAATGATAATATAGGGCTATGCTACTCAAAACTTTATCGATTTGATAGTGCGTTGCTCTATTATAATAGGTCGCTAAGCCTTTTGCAAAATGGCTATGATAAGTATGGTAAAGACGAAAAACTATTATTGGATAAAGCAATCGGAGTAGTATTTGGAAACCTGGGCTCAGCTTATATTGGATTGAATAACCTAGATACTGCGCTCAGTTATTACAAACAAAGCATAGCAATAAATAAACAACCTGAACACGATAAAACAGATGCGCTGTATACACAGATAAAACTATCCGATTTGTATTTGCAGAAAGGTATGTTGCAATTGTCACGAACCGTTTTGGATAGTGCGTGGACTATAATAGATAGTGTGGGCAATATTGAAGCGTTATTGAGATGGTATAATGTAATGTGGAAGTATCAAAAGGCAAATAGTCAATACGTTTCAGCATTGGATTATCTTGCTAAGTCAGTTTCACTCAAAGATTCAATAGACAATAAATACCTCAGCCTGCAGCGTATAGAGCTTGATAGCCGTATTAAAGGCATGGAACATGATGCGCAGATTGCACAAATGAAAAAGACAGATGAGTCCAGAACAAGACTACTTGTGCTCGCATCTGTTATAGCCCTGCTAACTGCAATAGTTTCATTTTTGCTGTATAGAAACTGGAGCGTCAGCAGAAAGAATTATGAGTCACTAAAAAATCTGAATACCTATATCAATACTCAAAAAGAGCAACTAAAACATCTTTTGAAAGATTTAGGTAAGGCAACGAATGAGAAGGATAGGATTTTGAAAGCTGTGTCGCATGATATGCGAAGCCCTGTAAATGCATCCCTTGCATTAATAGAGTTAATAGAAAATGATAAAGAAAGACTTAACAAAGAACAGCAGGATTATCTGCAATTATTAAGAGAGTCTAGTAATAGTGCACTGTCTCTTACCAAAGACCTGTTAGAAGTTGCTACACTGAGTAGCGAAACAATCAATAAACAACAAACAGAAATAGGCGGGTTAGTTACAGCAGTTACAGGATTGTTAAGGTTTAAGGCTGCAGAAAAACAACAAAAGATAGAATTGCAGATATCACCTGTATCATTAACCTGCAATGTTGATAAGGAGAAAATAACCAGGGTCATCAATAATCTGGTTAACAATGCAATTAAGTTCAGTCCGCAGGGTGCAACAATTTTAGTGAGTCTTGAACAAAAGAACAATGAAGTTGAGCTATCTGTTAAAGATAATGGTATCGGCATACCTGATAATATCAAGGATAAAGTGTTTGATATTTTTACGGAAGCCAAACGCTTTGGTACATCCGGCGAACAGCCTTATGGTTTAGGATTGTCTATTTCTAAACAAATAGTGGAAGCGCATGGTGGCAGAATATGGTTTTGTAGTGAAGATGGGGTAGGCACAACATTTCATGTAGCTATTCCTTAATAGTTATTTCCACTTTAGCGATTTCAGCATATGCTCTATGTCTTTGCGCAGAAATTCGTTTACAGGTTTTAAAGAATCTGCATTAGGTGTTACATCAAAGTACAATGCACCGCGCAGGAAGTGTTTTTCATAGTCTGTTGCATAAAACTGATAGGCTGATGCTGCATTACCACCAACATTGTAAAAAAGGCCATAAACCTTGTTTTCTTCGTTCTTGAAGTTGATGGGTTCTATATAGTCAGCACGTTTGTTGTGTACGGTTTCAGTCATTTTATAGGCATCATCCATCAATTTTTCTATTGGTTGGCTGGGCGATACTATTTTGTAGCTCAGGTATATTCTGCCACCCAGATTGGGGAAGTCCATATTAATCCAATAAGGGTTTTCAGGCTTTTCGCCGAAGAAAGCGGTGTCTTTTACAATTTTTCCATAGGTAGGAAATTCGAAAGAGTAGGGAAAGTCTGGATTGTTAAATGACTGATACTCATGTTTTGGCAGTGCTATCAGGTAATACCCGCGTGGCTTTGGGGTATATGTTTCCGGTTTGCAAGCTGCAAAAACAAAAAGCATCAGAAAGGGAATCACGTACTTCATAAGCGCCAAAACTATAATAAAATCA
>Ga0056903_1000338_pt1 | contig 23990 bp, 20 predicted proteins | sample EBPBio142005_DNA_FD_55025 | JGI IMG/M metagenome (GOLD analysis project Ga0056903, IMG submission 55025) | Wastewater treatment Type I Accumulibacter community from EBPR Bioreactor in Madison, WI, USA - Reactor 1_6/14/2005_ DNA | ecosystem: Engineered > Bioreactor > EBPR > Anaerobic-Aerobic >...
TCAGCGCGCAGGTCAGCGCGCAAGCGGCGACTGCGTTACATTCACTATCGCCCACGCTCATCGCTTCCGCGTGCAGCGCAAAACCCCTTGCCGAGTTCAGCCATGCCCAGCCGACGTCAATTAACACCGTTGTTCGCCATCTTCCTTGCCGCCTGCGCCAGCTTTCCGCCGGACGGGCCCAGCGTGATGGCCTTGCCCGGATCGGGGCAGTCGTTCGCCAAGTTCCGCGGCGACGACGGATTTTGCCGGCACTACGCGAATCAGGCGATTGGTGGCGCAACGCCGGCAACTTCAGCCNCCAACGCCGGCGTCGCCAGCGCTGCGCTAGGCACGGTCGTCGGTGCGGCCGTGGGCGCCGCGATCGATGGCTCGAGCGGCGCAGCGGTCGGCGCCGGCGTCGGCCTGCTCGCTGGCAGCGTCGGCGGAGTCGCGGCCAGCAACGCCTCCGCGTATACCGTGCAGGAACGTTACGANCAGAGCTACGTCCAGTGCATGTACGCGCGCGGTCACAAGGTCCCCGTGGTCGGCACTTTCGCGTTGCCGGAGGACGCCATCAACAGACCCGTTGCCTCGCCTCTTCCGCCCCCGCCGCCTCCGCCCCGCGGCGCACCGCCAGCGCCACCACCGCCGCGGGGCGCGCCACCGCCACCGCCGCCGCGCTAGCCAAACCCGGCAAGCGGGTTGCCGCCCTGCCAGCCCGCAGCCTGGCGAGCGCGCCGGATGCGATTCGCTCGGGACGGTGGCAACTTCTGGCGTACACTACGGGCCCGACCGAACAGAAAACGCTGCCATGCCCCGCCCGACCCTGAAACTCCCGAAGACGACCGCGACCGACAGCGCTGCGCAGCCAGGCCGATGGCCAGGGCGCAAACCTGTCCGCGGCGGTGCGCCGCCGTCAAAACGCGCAAGCACCCGCCGTGCCGACAGCCAGCCGGCCGCCGCCGAGGCACCGCCCCCGCGGGCCAGAAAAGAGGACGGCGCTGCACCGCGCCCGCCGCGCCGCGCGGACGAGGCAAGGCGCAACCAAGGGCAACGGAGCACCGTCCAGAACGCTGTGGCGAAGAGGGAGATCTCCCTGCCAGCGCAACAGCCAGCGCAGCCGGACTCCCCGGCGACCGACCAGCCGTCAGCGGCAAGCGAGGCGCCCGGCAGCAGCGAAGGTCACCCGAGAAGGGCGGGCAAGGAAAGATTCGCCGCGCCTCGCGCGACCGCCGATCGACCTGGCAAGCCCGCCAAGAAGGCCTATCCTCCACGCGGGATCGCGCGCAGCACCGGCGCGCGTGCCTTCCGGCCAGCCCCAGAAAATCCCGCCGACGGCGACGCTGAGGCGACGCCCGCCAGCGCCCCGCACAGGGGGCCGCCGAGCGAAGCAAGGCCAGGCCCGCGAGCGACGCCACAGCGCGAAGCGGTGCACGAGGCAAGCGGCCAGACTCGCGGCCTGGCGAAGGAGTCGCCGCGGCTGTCGAAGCTGGTCAGCCAGCTGGCGCAGTGTTCGCGGCGCGAAGCCGACGAGTGGATCGAGAACGGCTGGGTAAGCGTCGATGGCGTGGTCGTCAACCGACTGGGCGCGCGCGTCAACCCCANGGCAAAAATCAAGATCAAGGACATTGCCAGCGCGCACACCAGCGAAAGCGTCAGCATCGTCTTCAACAAGCCGCGCGACCTTCCCGGCCCGCCGGCCGAAGCAGGCCGCGAAGCCATCGCCGCCTTGATCCGCGCCGACAACCGCTGGTCCGACGACCCTACCCCGCTCACCTTCCAGGCCAGCCATCTGCGCGGTCTGGCACAGGCCGGAAAACTCGAGGCCGACGAGGGCGGGATGCTCGCCTTCACCCAGGAAGGCAGTGTCGCGCGTCGCTTGAGCGGTGGCGATTCGCGGCTGGAGAAGGAATATCACGTGCGCGTCGAAGGCGAACTGGCCGCCGACGGCCTCGATCTGCTGCGCCATGGACTGTCGCTCGACAACGTCAAACTGCCGCGGGCGCAGGTCTCATGGCTCAGCGATCANCAAATGCGCTTCGTCCTGCTGGCCGGCAAGAAGGGGCAGATTCAGCGGATGTGCGAACTGGTCGGCCTGCAAGTCACCGACATCAAGCGCGTTCGTATCGGCAGCGTCTCGCTCGGCAAGCTGCCGCCCGGGCAGTGGCGCTATCTGCGCGAGGACGAGCGCTTCTGACGCCGGAGACACCCGCCGCCGCAAGTGCGCGACCACCGTGCTTGCAGCCCGGGCAAGCTGCGGCTACCATCTGCCCTGATCCCGCCGCCCACGGGGAAAGGCGTGTCAGCGCAGCGCTCCGAGGGCCCCCGGCGGTCCTGTTCAAGGCCAGCACAATGCTCGATACGCAAGCACCCCGGGACCTTGCCGCCTGGCTGACCTTGTTCAGCGGCGCCGAGATGCCCATCCTGCGCCAGACCGCCCGCCGCCTCGATGAGGCGCGGCAGCAGATCGACCGCGTCAGCGGCCGCGACATTACCGCCATCGTCCTGCAGGATCCCCTGCTCGCCATCCGCGTGCTGGCCTACATCCAGTCGTTCGGCAGCAAACGCCTGCGCAGCGACGTCACCAATATCGCCACTGCGGTGATGATGCTTGGCGTTGAGCCCTTCTTCCGCAAGTTCGAAAATCCGGCGACCATCGAAACCATGCTTGGCCGCAACCCGCAAGCGCTACTTGGCGTCCTGCAGGTCGTCGTGCGCTGCCAGCGCGCGTCGCGCTACGCCCACGACTGGGCCTTCGCCCGCCACGACATGAACGGTGAGGAAGTTGCGCTCGCAGCGCTGCTCTACGACCTCGCGGAAGTCCTGCTGTGGTGCTTTGCTCCCGAACAGGCGATCGCCATCCGTGCCCGCCTGCAGGCCGGCAAGAGCTTGCGCAGCAGCGCAGTGCAGTGCGAGGTGCTCGGATTTCCGCTCGCCGAGCTGCAGTTGGCACTCTGCCACGCCTGGCAGCTGCCCGATCTGCTCACCGCGCTGATGGACGACGCGAGTGCGCAGCTGCCGCGCGTGCAGAACGTCAAACTGGCGGTCAACCTGGCACGCCACTCGGTTAACGGCTGGACCGATGCCGCCATCCCGGACGACTTCGCAGCGATCGAAAACCTGCTCAACGTCAGCCGTGAAACGCTGCTCGCGCGACTGCAGCTGCCGCCAGAACTGCTGCCCCGGCTGGTGCGCGCCGGCGACGCATCAGTCGAGGAGCGCTAGCCGACTCCCCTGACTGCGCCGCTCAGCGGGCAAGCTGCCCGTGTTCACAGGCGGCGATCAGACCCCTTGCCGCCAGCTCGCAGAGGTCGAGAACGCGTTCGAATCCGGACTCGGCGCCGTAGTACGGATCGGGAACGTCGGAAAGGCCGAGATCGGGGACGTAGTCGAGGAACATCCCCAGCTTCGCGCGGCTTTCTTCCGGACACAGGCGCAGCAGATTGGCCATGTTCTCGTGGTCCATCGCCAGAATCCGGTCGAAGCGATCGAAATCGGCGACGATGACCCGCCGCGCGCGCATCCGGGAAAGATCGTAGCCACGCTTGGCGCCGACCTTGCGCGCCCGCGGGTCCGGCGCTTCGCCCGCGTGGTAATGGCCGTGTGTCCCCGCCGCATCGGTTTCCAGCAGGGCGCCCAGTCCCTCGCGCTGAGCCAGGGCACTGGTGACGACAGCCGCCATCGGCGAGCGACAGATGTTGCCCATGCAGACAAAGAGAATTCGGTAACGGGGGGACGTGGCAGTCTTGCTCATTAAAGGTCGTTCCTTCACAGATCCAGTAGGTCAGGTCACCATTCCACGCTCGACGCTTGGCAGCGCAGCCGCACACCTGCGGGGGCAGCTACTCGGCGCCAGCCGCGCCGCCCTCGGGGAACAAGGCGTCAACGAAACCGAAACGACGGAAGTCCTTGATCCGCATCGGATAGAGAATACCGTCGAGGTGATCGCATTCGTGCTGCACGACGCGGGCGTGAAAGTCGCAGACGGTGCGCTCGATGGCCCGACCGCAAAGGTCGAAGCCGCTGTAGCGCAGATATTTCCAGCGCGGCACCGAGCCGCGCAGCCCGGGCACCGAGAGACAGCCTTCCCAGCCGTCTTCGACCTCTGCCGAGAGCGGTGTCAGCAGCGGGTTGATCAACACCGTGCGGGGCACCGTTTCGGCGTCAGGATAGCGGGGGTTGCCGTCGATCCCGAAAATCACGACGCGCAGATCGACGCCGATCTGCGGCGCGGCCAGGCCGGCACCGTCGAGCGCGCGCATGGTGTCCTGCATATCGACGATCAACGCCGCGAGTTCGTCGGTGGCGAAGCGCTCAACGACCCTCGCCTGCTGCCACAGACGCGGATCGCCCATTTTCAGCACCGGTCTAATCATCGTCGCCGAGCATCGTCTCGATGATGGCATGGACCTGCTGCATCGACGCCGCCAGCACCGCATGGATCGCTTCGAGGCTGATGCCGGCACGACTGTCGCCGCGCCCGGCGGCAAAATTGGCGACCACATTGATCGCCGCGTAAGGCAGCGCCAGCTCGCGTGCGAGAGCCGCCTCGGGCATTCCGGTCATGCCGACGACATCGGCACCATCGCGCTCGAGGCGGTTGATCTCGGCGGCCGACTCCAGGCGCGGTCCCTGGGTCGCCGCGTAGACCGCCGCATCGGCGAGCCTGCTGCCCGTCGCTGCCGCTGCGGCGCGCAGCCGCTGGCGCAGGGCATGGTCGTAGGGTTCGGTGAAATCAATGTGCGCGACGGTGGCGCCGGGGCCTTCGTGGAAGGTCGACGGGCGCCCCCAGGTGTAGTCGATGATCTGTTCCGGAAGGACCAGATCGCCAGGCTTGAGGTCCGCACGAATGCTGCCGACGGCAGCGACGGCAACGATGCCCAGNACCCGCGCCTCGGCCAGCGCCCAGATGTTGGCCCGATAATTGACCTGGTGCGGGGGAATGCCGTGCTGGTCGCCATGACGCGCCAGGAAAACCACCGGCCGACCGGCGAGATGGCCAAAGCTCAGCGCCGCGGAGGGCTCGCCGTAGGGCGTACTCGCGACCTGCCGATGCGAGACGGCAAGCCCGGCGAGCCGGGTAAGGCCGCTGCCGCCGATGATTGCGAGCATGGTCAATCCTCCCGCATGGCGTAGATCGCAGGCAGATTGCGCCACGCCCCGCGCACGTCCATGCCATAGCCAAAAACGAAGCGATCGGGAACGGTCAGCGCAACGAAGTCGGCGCGCAGGGGCTTTTCCCGGCCGTGCAGCTTGTCGGCGAGAACGGCCGTGAAGCAGGCCGCCGCCCCCATGTCCAGCAAGCGATCGCGGATCGCGGCCATCGTCACGCCTTCGTCGAGAATGTCGTCAACCACCAGCAGCGTCCGCCCGGCCAGCGGCAACGACGGCGCGACACGCCACGACAGCGCGCCGCCGGTCGTCGCCTGGCCGTAGCGGCTGACGTCGAGGTAATCGAAGTCAAGAGGAAAATTGAGCTGCGTCAACAGCTGGCCGGCGAAAGGCACGCCGCCCTTCATGACGCACAACAACAGCGGCCGGCGGTCGTGCAGCCTGCGGCTGATNTCGCGCGCGACACGGCTCACGGCCGCAGAAACCGCCTCGGCCGAATGGATCAGCTCGGCCCTGGCNAGAAGGGTCATTGCCGCCTGCCCGTCCATCATGCGTCTTGCCGAGCTGCTGGCGGGCTTGGCGCACGGCCACGGCCGGCGGCGGCTCGCCGCGCGCTCCTCGCCGTCATTGCGCCGCTGCCTCCGCGCCTGCCTGCAGCAGGGCCAGCAACTGTCCTTCGTCAAGCACCGCCACGCCGAGCTGCTGCGCTTTCTCGAGCTTGCTGCCGGCGTCGGCGCCGGCAACGACGAAATCGGTCTTCTTCGACACCGCCGAAGTCACCTTGCCCCCCGCCGCGACGATCAGTCGGCCGGCGTCATCGCGCGTCAGCGACGGCAGCGCACCGGTGAGCACGAAGACCTTGCCGGCGACTGCGCCAGCGCTGGACACGGCCGGCTCGCTCTCGCTCCAGCTCACCCCGGCGGCCCGCAGCTGCTCGATGACCGTCCGGTTGTGCGCCTCGCTGCAGAACTGGCGAATGCACTGTGCGACGGTCGGACCGACGTCGGGAACCTGTTGCAACGCCACTTCGTCGGCGGCCAGCAGGCCCTCCAGACAACCGAAGTGACGCGCCAGATCCCTGGCCGTCGCTTCGCCGACGTTGCGGATTCCGAGCGCGTAGATGAAACGCGCCAGCGTCGTCCGCTTGCTCTTCTCGATCGCCGCGAGAATATTCCCGGCCGACTTCTCGGCCAGGCGGTCAAGCTTCGCCAGCGCGACAAGACCGAGCTGGTAGAGGTCGGCCGGCGTGCGCACGATCGCGTTGTCGACCAGCTGCTCGACCAGCTTGTCGCCCAGCCCTTCGATGTCCATTGCCCGCCGCGAGGCAAAGTGCAGCAGGGCCTGCTTGCGTTGCGCCGGGCAATAGAGACCGCCGGAGCAGCGCGCCACCGCCGCGACGCCCTTGCCGCCGCTCTCGTCGTCGCTGCGCACGACGCGCGAGCCGCAGACCGGACAGTTCTCCGGCATGCTGAAACGACGCGCGGCGGCGGGCCGCTGGTCGACCAGCACGCGAACGACTTCCGGAATCACGTCGCCGGCCCGGCGAACGACGACGGTGTCGCCGATGCGTACGTCCTTGCGGCGAATCTCGTCCTCGTTGTGCAAAGTGGCGTTGATCACCGTCACCCCGCCGACGAACACCGGTTTGAGCCTCGCCACCGGGGTCAGGGCGCCGGTGCGCCCGACCTGAACGCTGATCTCGAGCAACTCGGTGACCGCCTCCTCGGCGGCAAATTTGTGCGCCAGCGCGAAACGCGGCGCGCGCGAAACGAAACCCAGCCGCGCCTGCGCCGCCAGGTCGTCGACCTTGTAGACCACGCCGTCGATAGCGTAGGGCAGTGCGGCGCGCTGGCGACCGATGTCGGCGTAGTAGGCGAGCAGGCCGGCAAGTCCGGAGACGCGGCGCCGCTCGCGGGCGACCGGAAAGCCCCAGGCGACGAGCCGATCGAGCAATTCGAAATGCGTCGCCGGCAAAGCGACCCCGGTGGCGACCCCGACGCCGTAGGCAAAGAACCGCAACGGACGCGTCGCGGTGATGCGGGGGTCGAGCTGGCGCAGGCTGCCAGCAGCCGCGTTGCGCGGGTTGACGAACTCCTTCTCGCCTTTCTCGCGCTGCCGCTCGTTCAGCTGCGCAAAGTCGCCGCGCAGCATCAGCACCTCGCCGCGAACGTCGAGCATGGCCGGCCAGTCGTCGCCGCGCAGGCGCAGGGGAATGCTGCGCAAGGTGCGCAGATTGCCGGTGACGTCCTCGCCGGTGGAACCATCGCCACGCGTCGCGCCGCGCAGCAGGCGACCGTCCGCGTAGATCAGGCTGACCGCCAGACCGTCGAACTTGGGTTCGGCCGAGTACCGGATCTCGCTCTCGTCGTCGTTCGCCAGCGCCTCGCGAACCCGGCGATCAAAGGCGGCGACTTCGTCGTCGGCAAAAGCATTGTTCAGCGACAGCATCGGCGTCGCATGGGCGAGCGCAGCGAACTCGGGCAATGGCGCCGCACCCACGCGCTGGGTCGGCGAATCGGCGCTCAGCAATTCCGGGTGGGCGGCCTCGAGCGCCGCCAATTGAGCGAGCAGGCGATCGTACTCGGCATCGCTGACCAGCGGCGCGTCGTGACAGTAGTACGCTTCGTTGTGCCGCTCGATCTCCTCCCGCAAGCGCTGCACGCGATCGCTGGCACTCATCCCGGCACTTTCGGGCGTCAGGAAAAAAGGCGCTGCGCCAGCGCGCCGCCCGCCGGCAGCTCACGCGCCGCCATCGCCGCCTGGAACTGTGTCACCTGCTGACGAATCGGGTCCAGTGCGGCCTCCGACAAGGGGCGACGGTTATCGTCGACCAGCGCGCCGTTCAGTGCTTCGGCAAACCGCCGTGCCAGGTCGAACATCTGGGTCAATACCCGGTCGCCATTGGCCACACGTGGCACATCGAGGAGAAAGGTCACCCCGTGCGTGCTCAGTGTCTTCATCGACTCTGCCGAAAACTCGTCGGCCTCCTGATTCACCAGTACGTAGAGCACGTTGCCGCTGTCATCGCAGCGGGCAAAACGCCCGGCGCTGTCCATGACCATTCCCGTCGACTCGGCCAGCGCGCGCAGCTTGGTGCCCGCGAAAACCTGTCCCTGGCTGATGACATTGACACCGATCTGGATATCGACGCCGGCGCAGAAGTCGTCCAGCTGGGCGGCAAGCTGCAAGGCCTGCTCGCGTGCCGGCAACTCGACAAGGCCCATCAGTTCGGTCGCCATTTCCTGCATCGCGACCTTGAAAACCGATAGTTCACGGTCGGCCAGCGGGCCCTTGCGGTCGACCAGCTGCGCGCCGACGCGAATGTGCCGGTACTCGTGTTCGCTGTCCTCGAGGATCGGCTCCCAGGCGTGCGAGTCCTCGTTGTGGCCGATCCAGTGCACTGCCTTGCTCAGCCGCGTCAGCGTGGCGCGCTGTGCTTCACGGATGCGATAGCCGGCGATCGGTTCGACGACCTGAATCGCGGCGATGTAGTCGATCCTCGGCGACAGCACGCAAAGCGGTGCCGGGCTATCCCTGGCTTCCGCCCGGTCGCCGGCGGCAGGCGTCGGCGATGCGACCGCGGCGGCCGCGGCGGCCGCTTCTGCGTGACTTGCCGATCTGCCTGCAAGCGCCGCGGCGCTTGCGTCGCTCGCCGTTTCCTGCGTCGCCGCCGACGCATCCGGCTCCCGCAACTCGTCCGGATGCTCGCGCAGCAAGGGTTCGATGCGTTCCTGATCGCCAGGAGGCGCGCCCTCATTCGCCAAGCCGCCGCTGCTTGCGCTGCCCGGCTCATCGAGCAGGACGTCGGTCTGGCGTGCGCTGAGCAGCTTCTCGGCCATTTTGCGGTGCTTGCGCTCCTGCCATTTGTTGTAAGCCAGCACTCCCAGCACGGCGACACCGCCGAAGCCGATCAAACCCATCTGCAAGTCGGTCATATCTCTTCCTAAACGAGTTGCTCGCGCATGCGTAGCGCCTCTTCCATATCGACTTCAACGATGCGCGAGACGCCGGATTCCTGCATGGTCACTCCGACGAGCTGTTGCGCCATCTCCATCGTAATCTTGTTGTGGCTGATGAACAGGAACTGCGTGTTGATCGACATCCGTCGCACCATCGAGCAGAAACGTTCGGTATTCGTATCGTCAAGCGGCGCGTCGACTTCGTCAAGCAGACAAAACGGCGCCGGGTTGAGCTGAAACATTGAAAACACCAGCGCGATCGCCGTCAAGGCCTTCTCGCCGCCGGAGAGAAGATGAATCGTCGAGTTCTTCTTCCCCGGTGGCTGCGCCATCACCTGNAATCCGGCGTCGAGGATTTCCTCACCAGTCATGATCAGGCGCGCCTCGCCACCACCGAAAAGCGCTGGAAACAGCTCGCCAAAGCTGCGGTTCACTGCGTCGTACGTGCTTTGCAGCAGGTCGCGCGTTTCACGATCGATACGGCGAATCGCATTTTCCAGCGTTTCCATGGCCTGCGTCAGGTCTTCCGACTGCGCATCCAGATAGCCCTTGCGTTCGCGCGCCGCTTCCAGTTCGTCCAGCGCCGCCAGGTTGACCGCGCCGAGCGCGTCGATCGAGCGCTGCAAGGCGGTGATCGCGCCCTGCAAAGGCGCCGCGCGCCAGCCGCCCAGCTCGCCGGCCAGCGACGGCTCGTCGGCCTTGGCCTCGGCCAGCTGCGTCGCCGCCTGCTCGACGTTGAGCGCTGCAGCCTGCTCCTTGAGCTTCAGTTCGCCNATCCGGTTGCGCAGCGGGTCGAGGCTCTGCTCGGCCTTGAGGCGCTCTTCGTCGAGGCCGCGCAGGGCATTGGTCGCCATTTCCAGGGCATCACGGGCACTCGCCAGCGCGTGCTCGCGGGCGACGCGATGATCGAGCGCCGCCTGCAAGCGGGGTTCCAGTTCGTCTGCCTGCAGCGCCGAGGCGTTCTCCGCGCAACGCTTCAGCTCCTCNACGACGCGTGCCAGCTGCTGGCTGGCGAGTTCACGGCCAGCGGCCAGCTCCTGCAACTTGCTGCGTGACTCGCGTTGCGAAAATTCGGCTTCGCGCAGTTCGCGTTCGCAACCGCCGAGCTGCTCGCGCTGCTCACGCAGGACGCCTTCGCTGCGCTCGAAAAGCATCTGCGCCGTGTGCATCAGCGTCTGCAGCTGGCGGAGCTGCTCGCTGTGCGCATCGATCGCCTCGTCGATAACGAACAGGCGCTCGCTTTCGCTCTCTTCCTCGACCGCCAGTTCGGCCAGGCTATCGTCGATCTGCGCCTGCCGCTCGCTGAAGCGTTCGCCTGCCTGCGCCAGCTTCAGCGTCTCCACCTGCAGGGCGTGCGCCCGATTCTGCAGAACGCCGAGCTGATGGCCGGACTCCTGCAGGGTGTGCTGGCTATCCTGCAGCCGCTGCTCGCTTTCGCCCAGCCTCGCCTGCGCCTGTGCGAGCCTCTCCTCGCGCTCGCCGATCACCGCCGCCAGCCCGTCGATCTCGCGCTGCCGCTCGAGCAATCCGTGCTCACCACTATCCGGAGCAAACAGGGTCACGCTCTGGCGGCTGACGAGGTCGCCGCCAGAGGTCACGCAACAGGCGCTGGCCGGCAACGCGCTGCGCTGCGCCAGAGCGGCTTCCAGATCGGGCGCGGTGAGCACTTCGCCAAGCCAGTCGGCAAGAATGTCCGACAACTGCGGCGAGTCGCAACGAATACGCGCCAGCAGGGTGTCGCCGCCAACGACGCGGCTCGTTGCGCCGCCGACCAGGGGCAGCAGCAACGTCAGTTTGCTCCCCGGCCGGTCGGTGCTCCACGCCGGGTCGGCGGCGTCGGCCGGCAGCGCGCCGAGCCGCTCGCGCAGCACGGCTTCGACGGCATCCTCCCAGCCGGCTTCGACGTGCAGCGATTTCCACAGCGCCTCGCCGTTCTGCAAACCATGCCGATGCAACCAGTCGCCCAGTTTGCCGTCCGCCTGCAGCCGCCGCTGCAGCTGTTGCAGGGCGTTGCGGCGCGCCGTCGCCTCGGCGCGCTCTTTCTGCGCGTGCTGCACCGCGGCGAGAATCTCGCGCCGCTGTTGCTCGACCTGTGGCAGTGCCTGTTGCAGGCTTTTTTGCTCGTCCAGCGCGACGCTGATCGCCGCACGCAGGGCGAGCAGTTGGCCCTGTTTGTCGGTCAACTCGCGGTCGTCGGGGGCTGCCAGCGCCTGGCGCTCGAGCGCCAGACGTTCGCGTCGGCTGGCGATGCTCTGCAAGGAACGCTGCGCGTGCCCACGATTCGCCTGCTCGACGTGCAGCCGCCGCTCGGCCTGGACGATCTCGGCGCGTTGGCGACTTGCTTCCTGGCGCGCCGCGGCGTGGCTGTCCTCGGCCAGCGGCAGGCGTTCCTGCTGCGCCGCGAGGCGCAGCTGCCCCTGCTCGACGCGCTCGTCGGCCACCGCCAGCAGGTCCTGCCAGCGTTGCTCGTCGGCGGCCAGCGTCGCTGCCTGCGCCTGCCAATTCTGTCGATCGGCGGTGAGTTGGGCCAGACGCGTCTCGTACTCGCGCTGCGCTTCGCGGCGATGGCGGATCTCGGCTTCCAGCCGGGCGACTTCGGCGTTGGCGGCAAACAGCTCGCCCTGCGCGGCATGAACGCCGTCGCTGGCGGCGAAATGCGCTTCGCGCGCCGCCTCGATACGCGCCTCGAGATTGCGCAGCGCGGCGTTCTGCGCTTCNAGACCCGTGCTCGCCTGTTCGACCTCGCGCGCCAGCCGTTCACGCTCGAGCTGCGCCTCGTTACGACGCAACAACCAGAGCAGCTGCTGCTTGCGCGTCAGCTCGTCGCTATAGGCGCGATACTGGCGAGCGACGCCGGCCTGCCCTTCGAGCCTCTCCATCTGCGACGCCAGTTCGAGGCGGATGTCCTCGACGCGGGTCAGGTTGTCGCGGGTGTCGGCAAGGCGATGTCCGGTTTCCTTGCGCCGCTCCTTGTAGCGCGTCACGCCCGCCGCTTCCTCGAGGAAGACGCGCAGCTCGTCAGGTCTGGCTTCGATGATCCGCGAAATGGTGCCCTGCCCGATGATCGCGTAGGCGCGCGGACCGAGGCCGGTACCGAGAAAGAGGTCGGTCACGTCCTTGCGCCGAACGTGCAGGTTGTTGATGTAGTACTCGGACTGGCCGCTACGGGTCAGCAGGCGCTTCACCGACAGCTCGGCGTATTGCGACCACTGCCCGGAAAGCCGCCCGAGGGTGTTGTCGAAGACCAGCTCGACCGCCGCCCGCGACACCGGCTTGCGCGATCCCGAACCGTTGAAGATTACATCCTGCATCGATTCGCCCCGCAACTCCGACGCTTTCGATTCGCCCAGCACCCAGCGCACCGAGTCGATCACGTTCGACTTGCCGCAACCATTTGGCCCAACGACGCCGATCAACTGCCCGGGCAGCGCGATGTTCGTGGGATCAACAAAGGATTTGAAGCCGGCGAGTTTCAGTCTGGTCAGGCGCATCAACACTGAAGCGCGGCCTGCACAGCCGCGCTGGAAGAAATCGGTAAAACCTTGCCGCGCGGCGCATGACGCCTCGCACCGGCAAGGCTCATGACAAGCAACATTCCAGCCGGGTGCAAAATGGGTCGCCTATAATAGCATTCTGCCTGGCCAATTTGCCTGCCCTTCGCCCCTCCCGCCCCGCGCGGAGCACCACTCGGAACCACCATGAGCACAACGCCGGCCGAAACGCTTGCCACCTTCGCCAATCCCGCGCCACAAAGGGATTTTCGCATCCACATGGAAATCCCCGAATTTACCTGCCTGTGCCCGAAGACCGGGCAGCCGGACTTCGCGACCCTGATCCTCGACTACATCCCCGAGCAGAGCTGCGTCGAGCTGAAGAGCCTGAAGCTCTACATCTGGTCGTTCCGCAACACCGGCTGCTTCCACGAAGACGTCACCAACCGCATTCTTGACGATCTCGTCAGCGCTACNCAGCCACGCTACATGCAACTCACCGCGCGCTTCTACGTGCGCGGCGGCATCTTCACCACGGTCGTTGCCGAACACCGCAAACCAGGCTGGACTCCGGCGCCAAGCGTTGCACTCGCCGCCTTCGACACGCAATCGACCACCCGAGGCTAAGACCATGAGCCTGCCCGCGCCCCTCCCCGACCCCCTCCTTCTGCGCCTCGAACAGCTGCTCGGCGATCCCGCACTGCCCGAGGCAATGCGCCTCGACGAAGCGCACGGCTATCTTTGCGCCGCGCTGTCGGGCCCGCGGCCAATCGCCGAGGAGCAATGGCTGAGCGAAGTGCTTGGCGATGCCCAGGCCGGCAGCGAAGACCTGCGCCGCGAGGCAGCCGACCTGCTGCGCCCTTTCGTCGCCGAACTGGAAAGCGAACTGGCGCGTGGCCAGGCACCGATCCTGCTGCTCTACGCCATCGACGGCGACGAAAGCGGTGCCGGCAACTACCTGCCCTGGTGCCAGGCCTACCTGCACGGCGTCGATGCGGCGGCGGAAGACTGGTTCGACGCCCTGGGAGCAGAAGAGGGCAAGGAAGACAGCGAGGAAATCTGCTACCTCGACGAGCAGCTCTTTCCGCTGTTCATGCTCACCGGCGACGCCGAGGCGGCCGCCCTCGCTGCTGGCGAGGACTGGCTGTCGGGCGAGGAACTCGAACACCTGCGGGCGGAATGCGAGGAGAAGCTGCCGCAGGCGGTGACCGAGATCTACCGCTTCTGGGTCGCCCAGCGGAGCATCAAGACCATCCGCCGCGAGACGCCAAAGGTCGGACGCAACGACCCCTGCCCTTGCGGCAGCGGCAAGAAATTCAAGAAATGCTGCGGCGCGTAGCGCTGCCGCCACCGCCGCGCCATCGTCAGCCTTCGCGATCGAAGCGGCACCCTGCCGGGCGCTCGTCCATGCGCGCCGAGAACAGGCTGGCGGCGACGATCAGCGCCCCACCCACCCAGTCGCGCGGCGCCAGCGCCTCGCCGGCGAGCAGCCAGGCGGCGACGGCGGCAAAGCCGATTTCGGTCAGCATGATGACCACCGCGCGGTTGGCGGCAACGCGCACCAGGCCAAACTGAACGATGACGTTGGCGACCACCAGCACGCAGCCGAGGCCGGCGACGAGCAGCCAGAGCGACGGCGCTGCCGGCAGGCGCAGGCTGCCGACGCCCACCAGCAGGAGCAGCGTGCCGGTGATCGCGACCCCGGCGAAAGCGGCCATGGCCTTGCTTTCGATGCTCAAGTGGCCGGCTCGCCGGGAGAGAACGTTGAACAGGGCAAACGAGAAGCCGGCGATCAGACCGAGCCAGTCGGCGTGATCCGGCGCTGCCGGCAGGCCAGCCTGCGGCTCCCAGAGCATGGTCGCGGCGCCGAGCAGCGACAGGGCGACGACGCCGGCGCCAGCGCGGCCGAGGCGCTCGCCGAGCAACAGGCGCGATAGCAGAACGGTCCACAAGGGCGCCAGGTAAAAGAGAAGCAGAACGCGCACGACTTCGCCGCTGAGCGTTGCCAGCACGTAGCCGAGGTTGCAGGCAGCGGCAGCCAGCGCCAGCCAGAGCAGCGTCCACGACGGCGCCCAGGCCAGCAGCGAACGGCGAAAAACCAGCCGGCCGAGGACGAAAGCGACGCCATAGGTCAGCGTCGAGGAAGCGATGCCGTCGACGCCGGCATCGCGCAGGAGGCGATAGGGGTACCAGATCACGCCCCAGATCAGCGCCCCGCCGAGCAGGGCGCCGATGGCCAGACGCTGCTCGCGAGCACCACTGCCGCCGGCTGTCTGCCGCGCCTTTCCTTTCACCGTCAGTCGATGCCCCTTATAATCGGCGGCACAATCCAGCGCCCCGTGACGAGAAGCCCACGCCTGTGAATCCCCACCTCAGCAAGCTGCAACCCTATCCCTTCGAGAAGCTCCGGCGACTCTTCGCCGACATCACGCCCAATCCGGAGCTGCGCGAAATCAGGCTGTCGATCGGCGAGCCGCAGCATGCCACGCCGGCCTTCATCAAGGAGGCATTGAGCGCCAACCTGGCCGGACTGGCCAGCTATCCTAGCACCCTCGGCAGCGTCGAACTGCGGCGCAGCCTGGCCGCCTGGCTGGGCCGTCGCTACGGCCTCATCGACCTCGACGCGGAAACGCAGGTGATGCCGGTGAACGGCTCGCGCGAGGCCTTGTTCGCTTTCGCCCAGACGGTCATCGACCACACGCGTGGCGACACGCCGCTGGTCGTCAGCCCCAACCCCTTCTACCAGATCTACGAGGGAGCAACGTATCTTGCCGGCGCCGAGCCGCGCTTTCTCAACACCCTGCCGGACGACGATTACGCCTTCGACTTCGCGAGCCTCGGCGCAGCCGAATGGCAGCGCGTGCAACTGTTCTATGTCTGCTCGCCNGGNAATCCGACCGGCAAGGTGCTCAGTCTCGACGACTGGCGACAGTTGTTCGCCCTCGCCGACCGCTACGACTTCGTCATCGCCTCGGACGAATGCTACTCGGAGATTTTCTTTGACGAGACGCAGCCGCCGCTCGGCTGCCTGCAGGCAGCACGCCTGCTCGGTCGCGGCTACGAGCGCCTGGTCATGTTCTCCAGCCTGTCCAAGCGCTCCAATGTTCCCGGCATGCGCTCGGGCTTCGTCGCCGGCGACGCGGCGATCCTCAAGGCCTTCCTGCTCTACCGCACCTATCACGGCAGCGCGATGAATCCGGCGGTCCAGGCGGCGAGCGTTGCGGCCTGGAACGACGAGGCGCATGTCGTCGAAAACCGTCGCCAGTACCGCGAGAAATTCGCCGCCGTGACGCCGCGCCTGGCCGAAGTGCTGGANACCGCGCTGCCCGACGCCGGCTTCTATCTCTGGGCGAGGACGCCGATCGACGACGGCGAGTTCGCCCGCGGACTGCTCGCTGACTATAATGTGGTCCTTCTGCCCGGAAGCGCCCTGGCACGGAGCGCACGCGGAATCAACCCGGGCGCCGGTTTCGTGCGCATCGCGCTGGTCGCGCCACTCGCCGATTGCGTCGAAGCTGCCGAACGAATCCATTCATTCGCTTCAAAACTCTAGGGAAACTGCCATGCAGGCAATCCAGCAAGTCATCGACGAGGCGTGGGAAAACCGCGCCGCGCTGCAACCCGGTAACGCCGACGAGAGCATCCGCCAGAGCGTCGCCGCCGTCCTCAAGCAACTCGACGAGGGCGGCCTGCGCGTTGCCGAGAAGATCGACGGCGAGTGGGTGACGCACCAATGGATCAAGAAAGCCGTCCTGCTCTCCTTCCGCCTGACCGACAACAGCGTGATCGAAGCCGGTCCGCTGCGCTATTTCGACAAGGTGCCGAGCAAGTTCGCCGACTACGACCGCGAGAAGTTCGCCAGTGGCGGCTTCCGTGTCGTGCCGCCGGCGACCGCGCGTCGCGGCTCGTTCATCGCCAGGAATGTCGTTCTGATGCCGTCGTACGTCAATATCGGCGCCTACGTCGACGAAGGAACGATGGTCGACACCTGGGCCACGGTCGGCTCCTGTGCGCAGATCGGCAAGAACGTGCATCTTTCCGGTGGCGTCGGCATCGGCGGCGTCCTCGAACCGTTGCAGAGCAATCCGACGATCATCGAGGACAACTGCTTTGTCGGCGCCCGCTCGGAAGTCGTCGAGGGAGTCATCGTCGGCGAAGGTTCGGTGATCTCGATGGGCGTTTTCATTGGCCAGTCGACGAAGATCCTCGACCGCGAAACCGGCGAGGTCAGCTATGGCCGCGTGCCGCCGGGATCGGTCGTGGTGTCCGGCAGCATGCCGGGCAAGGGCGGCAGCTACAGCCTCTACTGTGCGGTGATCGTGAAGAAGGTCGACGCCCAGACGCGCGCCAAGACGAGCATCAACGATCTGCTGCGCAGCGACTGAGCGCGCCCGCGCCGTGCCCTGAAGCGATGGTGGAAAAACCCATGCTCCTCGACAAGCTTTTTCAAGTGATGGCCGACCGGCAGGCGTCGGATATCTTCATCTCCGCCGGTGCGCCGATCCACATCAAGATTCAAGGCGTAACGGTACCGGTCAATCAGCAGAAGATGGAACCGGCGATGATCGACAAGATCGCGCTCGAGCTGATGAGCCCGGAGCAGGCCCACACCTTCGAAGCGACCAAGGAGATGAACCTCTCGGTCGGCGTCCCCAAGCTTGGCAACTTCCGCATCAACCTGTTTCGCCAGCGCGGCTCGATCTCGATCGTCGTGCGTTACATCCTCGGCAACATCCCGGCGCTCGATTCGCTGCTCCTGCCGCCGGTGCTTGCCGACCTGGTCATGGAAAGGCGCGGCCTGATCCTCATNGTCGGTTCGACGGGTTCGGGAAAATCGACNACCATTGCGTCCATGCTCGATCATCGCAACAGCAATTGCGCGGGCCACATCCTGACCATCGAGGATCCGATCGAGTACCTGTTCAGGCACAAGAAGTCGATCGTCAATCAGCGCGAAATCGGCATGGATACGCTGGGCTGGAACAACGCTCTGAAAAGCGCCATGCGGCAGGCACCGGACTGCATCCTGATCGGCGAAATACGCGACAAGGAAACGATGCAGGCAGCGATTGCCTACGCCCAGACAGGCCACCTCTGCCTCGGCACGCTGCACGCCAACAACAGCTACCACGCCCTCAACCGGATGATCAACTTCTTCCCGCTCGATAGCCGCAGCTCGTTGTACATGGACCTCTCGGTCAGTCTCAAGGCCATCGTCTCGCAGCGCCTGGTGAAAAGAAAGGAAGGCAAACTGGCACCCGCGGTCGAGGTGCTCCTGAACAGCTATCACGTCCAGGAACTGGTCGAGCGCGGCGACATCCCGGCCCTCAAGGAGGCCATGGAGCAGAGCCTCGCGCCCGGCTCGCAAACTTTCGAGCAGGCGCTCTTCCGACTCTACCGGGCCGACGTGATCACCCTCGAGGAAGCGTTGAACAATGCCGACTCGCCGACCAACCTGTCCTGGCTGATCAACAACTACGAGGCGCCACCGGCGCCGCGCAGCGACGAAAAGCGCAACATCGCATCGTACGAGCTATCGACGAGCGACCCCGGCAGCGCCTCCTTCAAGGAGTTCTCTCTCAGTCTCAACGATGCCGACGAGCAGCCCTAGNCGCGGGCGCGAAATGGGCAATGAGCAGAGCCCCGACCGGGGCGACGACGGCACGCCGGCAGTCGCCGACGAGGACGAGGCGACGCTCGACCTCGCCGAGCAACTCATCGCCTGCCGCTCGGTGACCCCCGACGACGCCGGTTGCCTGCCGATCATCGCCCGCCGCCTCGAAGCGATCGGCTTCAGCTGCGAGTTCATCAACCGCGGCCAGGTGAGCAATCTCTGGGCGCGTCGCGGCCGCAGCAGGCCGCTGCTCTGCCTCGCCGGCCATACCGACGTCGTCCCCAGCGGTCCGCTCGAACAATGGCATAGCGACCCTTTCTTGCCCTTGCGCAAGGATGGCGTGCTCTACGGGCGCGGCGCCGCCGACATGAAGGCGTCGCTGGCGGCCTTCGTGACCGCCGCCGAAGCCTTCGTCGCCGCCAACCCCGCGCACGGCGGCTCGATCGCCTTCCTGCTCACTTCCGACGAGGAAGGCGACGCCATCGACGGCACCGTCGCCGTCACCGAGGCCTTGCGCCAGCGTGGCGAGGCCATCGACTACTGCATCGTCGGCGAACCGACGTCGGTCGATACGCTCGGCGACACGATCAAGAACGGGCGGCGCGGATCGCTGTCCGGGAAACTGACCGTCAACGGCGTGCAGGGGCACATCGCCTACCCGCATCTGGCGAAAAACCCCATCCATCTGGCCGCGCCGGCGATTGCCGAGCTGACCCGGACCATCTGGGATCAGGGCAACGAATTCTTCCCGCCGACGACCTGGCAAATCTCGAACATCCACGGCGGCACCGGCGCCAGCAACGTCATTCCGGGCAGCGTCGATATCCAGTTCAATTTCCGCTTTGGAACGGCCAGCGCGCCCGAGGAGCTGCAGGCGAGAACCTGCGCGCTGCTGGACCGCCACGAGCTGAGCTACGAGCTGGCGTGGAACCTGAGCGGCAAGCCCTTCCTGACCGGCCACGGCGCGCTGATCGACGCGTCGCTGCAGGCGATTTGCGCCGAGACCGGCGTAAAGGCCGAGCTGTCGACCAGTGGCGGCACGTCGGACGGCCGTTTCATCGCCGAGATCTGCACGCAGGTGATCGAAATCGGACCGCTCAACGCCAGCATTCACAAGGTCAACGAAGGCGTCGAAATCGCCGCCCTGCCACGACTCGCCGCCATCTACCGCCGCATTCTCGAAAGCCTGCTGCCGAGCCATGTTTGAACAGGCGCAAAACGACCTTCTGACCCTGCGCGACCTGCTGCGCTTTGCCGTCAGCCGCTTCAACGCCGCCGGACTGTCCTTCGGGCACGGTGCCGACAACGCCTGGGACGAAGCGGCCTATCTGCTGCTGCACCGCCTGCACCTGCCGCTCGACCGGCTCGACCCTTTCCTCGACGCGCGCCTGACCGGCGACGAGCGTGCCGCCGTGCTGCGCATCATCNAGCGCCGCATCGACGAACGCCTGCCGGCAGCCTACCTGACCAACGAGGCCTGGCTGGCCGGGTATCGCTTCTACGTCGATGAACGGGTCATCGTGCCGCGCTCGTTCATCGCCGAGTTGCTGTGCGAGCAACTGGCGCCGTGGATCGAAGACCCCGACGGCGTGACGTCGGTTCTCGACCTGTGCACCGGCTCGGGCTGCCTGGCGATCTTCGCCGCGCACGCCTTCCCGAAGGCNCGTGTGGACGCCATCGACATCTCGCCGGACGCGCTGGCGGTCGCTGCGCGCAACGTCGCCGACTACCACCTGGCGGAGCGTATTCGGCTGATCGAGAGCGACGTCTTCGCCGCACTCGGCAAGGAGCGCTACGACCTGATCGTCAGCAACCCGCCCTACGTCAAGGCCGAATCGATGCGCAGCCTGCCCGCCGAATACCGACGCGAGCCCGAACTGGCCCTGGCCAGCGGCGACGACGGGCTCGAGCTGACCCGTGCCATCCTGGCCGCGGCACGCCAACGACTCCGGCCGAACGGCCTGCTGGTGGTCGAGATCGGCCACAACCGGGAAGAACTCGAAGCCGCTTTCCCGGATACCGCCTTTACCTGGCTGGACACCACGGCCGGCGACCAGTACGTCTTCCTGCTGTCTCGCGAAGAGTTGCCCTGAGCGGGCGACGCACTCGTCGGCGCGCCGGCTGATGATCATTGCCGGACAAGCCGGCAGAAAAGGAGCCCCCGATGAACAGCGAAACTGCGCAGCGAATCCACCGCCAGGACTACACACCCCCGCCCTTCCTCGTCGACAGCGTCGAACTGGACGTGCATTTCAACGCTGGCGAGGTCCTGGTCAGCAGTCAGCTGCAACTGCGGCGCAACCCAGCNGCGGCGGCCCAGCCAGCGCCGCTGCAACTCGATGGCCAGGGGCTGGAAACGATCTCGCTGGCCATCGACGGCACGCCTCTTGGCGCCGACGACTACCGCTGCACGAGCTCGACGCTGACCATCGACAATCCGCCGGACGCGCTGACGCTGACCACACAGGTGCGCATCGACCCCGACAACAACAGCAGCCTCTCCGGGCTTTATCGCTCGAAAGACGGCTATTTCACGCAGTGCGAGGCGCAGGGATTCCGCCGCATCACCTGGTTCCCCGATCGTCCCGACATCATGTCGCGCTACCAGGTCACCCTGCACGCCGACAAGGCCAGCCTGCCCGTGCTGCTCGCCAACGGCAATCCGGCCGGCAGTGGCGACNAAGGAAACGGCCGGCACTGGGCAAAATGGGAAGACCCCTTCGCCAAGCCCTGCTATCTCTTTGCGCTGGTCGCCGCGCGCCTCGACGTGCTGCGCGACGAATTCACCACCAGCAGCGGGCGCAGCGTCCAGCTTGCCGTATTCGTCGAGCCCGGCAAGCTCGACCAGTGCGCGCACGCCGTCGACGCACTCCAGCGTGCGATGCGCTGGGACGAGGAAGTCTTCGGCCTGGAATGCGATCTCGACCACTACATGATCGTCGCCGTCGGCGACTTCAACATGGGGGCGATGGAAAACAAGGGCCTGAACGTTTTCAACACCAAGTACGTCCTGGCGCGCGCCGACACGGCCACCGACGCCGACTACCAGAACATCGACCGCGTCGTCGCGCACGAGTACTTCCACAACTGGACCGGCAACCGCGTNACCTGTCGCGACTGGTTCCAGCTGTCGCTGAAGGAAGGGCTGACCGTCTATCGCGACCAGGAATTCGGCGCCGACATGCACAGTCGCGCGGTCACCCGCATTCGCGAAGTGCGCGCCCTGCGCGCCATGCAGTTCCCCGAGGACGCCGGCCCGATGGCGCATCCGGTGCGCCCCGACTCGTATATCGAGATCAACAACTTCTACACCAGCACCGTTTATGACAAGGGCGCCGAAGTGGTGCGGATGATCGAAACGCTGATCGGCAAGGAGGCTTTCCGGCGCGGCATGGACCTCTACTTCGAGCGCCATGACGGCCAGGCCGTCACCTGCGACGACTTCGTCGCGGCGATGGCCGACGCTTCCGGCGTCGACCTGACGCAGTTCAAGCGCTGGTACGACCAGGCCGGCACGCCGCACGTCTGGGCCAGCGGCCACTACGACGAGCAGGCACGCACCTACACCCTGACGCTGTCGCAATCGCTGCTGGCGAGCGCCACTGCGGCGAACGCCGAACCGCTTCAGAGCCCGCTGCAGACGCCGTTTCACATCCCGGTGGCCGTCGGCCTCAACGGCGCCCACGGCGAAGACATGCCGCTGATGATCGCCGGCGAAGGCAGCGCCGCGGGCAGCGGCCGAACGACGCGCGTCCTGTCATTGACCGAGTTCGAGCAGCAGTTCGTCTTCGAAGAACTGCCCGCCGCCCCCGTCGTTTCACTGCTGCGCGACTTCTCGGCGCCGGTCATTCTCGACTTCTCCTGGAGCGACGAAGAGCTCGCTCACCTCCTGGCCCACGACAGCGACCCGTTCAACCGCTGGGAAGCCGGGCAACGCCTGGCCAGCCGCCTGATCCTGGCGGCCGCCGAGGACCTCTCGGTCGGCCGCCCAGCCTACTGGCCGCAGAGCTTCGTCGAAGCCGCCGCACGCCTGCTCGAACACGCCAGCGACGACCCCGCTTTCGCTGCCGAAGCGCTGACCCTGCCCGGCGAAGCGACGCTGGCCGAAGAGATGACCGTCGTCGACCCGAGCGCANTNCACGACGCCCGCAACGGNCTGCGCCGCTTCGTTGCCGAACAACTGGGCAGCGCGCTGCTGCACTGCTACACGACACACGCCGACGACGCCCCGTACCAGGCGACGCCGGCTGCCGCCGGCCGGCGCGCGCTGCGCAACGTCTGTCTGAGCTACCTCGGCGAGCTGCACAGCGACGAGTCACGCGCCCTGGCCATGCGCCAGTTCGAGTCGGCCGACAACATGACCGACCAGTTCGCCGCGCTGGCCACTCTGGCGCAGGATGACTGCCAGGAACGCGTGCTGGCGCTGGCCAGNTTCTACGAGCGCTGGCACGACGAAGCGCTGGTGGTCGACAAATGGTTGTCGGTGCAGGCGGCGAGNCACCTTCCCGACACCCTTGCGGTGGTCAGGGGGCTGCTCGAGCACCCGGCTTTCGACCTGCGCAATCCGAACAAGGTCTACGCGCTGCTCAACACCTTCGGCAACAACCATGTCCGTTTTCACGCCGCCGACGGCAGCGGCTACCACTTCCTCGCCACGCAGATCGGCGAGCTCGACCGTCTCAACCCGCAGGTCGCAGCGCGTCTGGCACGCCGCTTCGATCGCTGGCGGAAGTTCGACGAGCCGCGCCAGCAACAGGCCAGCTTCGCCCTCGAAAAACTGCATTCGCTCGCAGGCCTGTCGCCCGACGTACGCGAGATCGTCGGGCGGGCCCTGGAGCAGTAGGCCGGCATCGCACGCCGCGCCGGCAAAGCGAACGCGCCCGACAGCCGACCCGGGAATCGGCAAGATAGTGCTTGAGCGAGGCCGGACGCCTCTGTATAATTCGCCGCTTCAGTAGGGCAAGGCGCCCGTAGCTCAGTTGGATAGAGTACTTGGCTACGAACCAAGGGGTCGGGCGTTCGAATCGCTCCGGGCGCGCCAATAGAATCAAACACTTAAGCCACCTTGAAGGTGGCTTAAGTGTTTGTAGTCCACGCTGACGAGACAATGTGCCCAACAATGTGCCCAACAGATGTCTAGGCTTGGACCTTGGCCCCATCATGCGCTTGAATAGACGCGTGGGTGGTGAATCTGTTCGACCCAGCGAAGGCGACGAGTGTTACGCAGAAACAAGACCCGAGCACGCGCCGGACGCATCCTCGACCCGTCAGCCACACCCAAAACAAGAGCCACGAAAACCGACCACCAATACATACAGCGGGTCGATCGAGGCGACGTACGGATCGCCTGGGAATTTGAAGGCGTTGGCAGGCCGAACTTGAGGCGGCGGGGTGCACCCACATGCTCTTGCCTGCAATGAGCGCGTTGGGACCGCTCGGCCGAAGGGGCTGCACACGGCTTCCAGGATTGCGGAGTCCATCCGCGCCGTCAATCCGGCAACGGCCATTCCGCCGTTGCGCCGGAATTGGGCGAACCCGGCTTGGATCCCGCCAAGGCGCGAAAGGCAGAGAACTACCGAAAGTCCGCCACACGACGAAGAGGTTACCCAGCCTTGGCGCCAAGCGAGCCTAACGTAAATGACTGTGGCTGGAGCGGCGCGCGCGAGTTCAGAGAAGCGTTCACCTGACCAAGCCGACTCGCCCGGATCTGTTCGCTGATCCACTCCTGCACCTCAGCCTCGACCCATCCCGACGAGCGCCCGAGCTTGATCTGTTTCGGAAATTCGCCCCGCTTGATCTTGTCGTAGATCGACGATCGGCCAAGCCCTACCATGG
>Ga0056903_1000361_pt1 | contig 22961 bp, 14 predicted proteins | sample EBPBio142005_DNA_FD_55025 | JGI IMG/M metagenome (GOLD analysis project Ga0056903, IMG submission 55025) | Wastewater treatment Type I Accumulibacter community from EBPR Bioreactor in Madison, WI, USA - Reactor 1_6/14/2005_ DNA | ecosystem: Engineered > Bioreactor > EBPR > Anaerobic-Aerobic >...
TCAGCGGGGCAGATCGGAACGGCCCATCAGGAAAGTATCGACTTCGCGAGCGCACTGGCGGCCTTCGCGGATCGCCCAGACGACCAGCGACTGGCCACGCCGCATGTCGCCGGCGGCGAAGACCTTGGCAACGCTGCTGGCATAGCAGCCGTCGCCATCGGTGGTCGCCTTGACGTTGCCGCGGGCGTCGAGTTCCAGCGCCAGCTGTTCGAGCAAGCCGTTCTTGACCGGCGAAACGAAACCCATGGCCAGCAACACCAGATCAGCAGGGATCTCCACCTCGCTATCCGGAACCTCGTTCATGCGACCATTCTGCCAATCGACGCGGACCATCTTCAAGGCCTTGACCTTGCCGCTTTCGCCGATGAATTCCTTGGTGGACACGGCGAAGTCGCGCGCGCAGCCCTCTTCATGCGACGACGAAGTGCGCAGCTTCAGCGGCCAGTACGGCCAGGTCAGACTCTTGTTCTCGCTCTCCGGCGGCTGCGGCATCAATTCGAACTGGGTCACCGACAGGGCTCCGTGCCGGTTACTGGTACCGACGCAGTCGGAACCNGTATCGCCACCGCCGATCACCACCACGTGCTTGCCGGTGGCCTTGATCTGCTCCGGAACCTGATCGCCGGCGTTGACCTTGTTCTGTTGCGGCAGGAAGTCCATGGCGAAGTGCACGCCATCCAGATCGCGGCCCGGCACGGCCAGGTCGCGCGGCGACTCGGCGCCACCGGCAAGAATCAGCGCGTCGAACTCGGCCAGCAGGCGTTCAGCCGGAATCGCCTCGGGCCCACTGCCGCCGATCTCGTGGTTCACGCGAAACTCGACGCCTTCGGCCTCCATCTGCACGATGCGCCGGTCGATATGCACCTTCTCCATCTTGAAGTCGGGAATGCCGTAGCGCAACAGGCCGCCGAGGCGGTCGCTTTTCTCGAAAACGACGACGCTGTGACCAACCCGTGCCAACTGCTGCGCGGCCGCCAGTCCGGCCGGACCGGAGCCGACGACGGCGACGGTCTTGCCGGTCTTGACCTTCGGCGGCTGCGGCAGAATCCAGCCTTTTTCCCAGCCTTTGTCGACGATCGCATGCTCGATGGACTTGATGCCCACGGGGTCGGTATTGATGTTCAGGGTGCACGCGGCTTCACACGGGGCCGGACAGATGCGGCCGGTAAAATCGGGGAAGTTGTTGGTCGAGTGCAGGACGGCCAGCGCCTGTTCCCATTGACCGCGGTACACCAGGTCGTTCCAGTCGGGAATGATGTTGTTGACCGGGCAGCCGGTATTGCAGAAGGGAATGCCGCAGTCCATGCAGCGCGCGCCCTGCTGGCTGGCCTGTTCATCGTCGAGAGTGACGATGAACTCGCGATAATGCTTGAGACGCGATTGGGCGGGCTCACTGACTTCCGCCAGACGCTGATACTCGATGAATCCAGTCGGCTTACCCATGCTTATGCTGCCTCCAGTTGCTTTTGCGCCGCCATCTCGGTGAGTGCCCGGCGATACTCGTGCGGCATGATCTTGACGAAGCTGGCGCGATACTTCGCCCAATCGTCGAGCAGCCGCCGCGCCTGCAGGCTGCCCGTGCAGCGATGATGCTTCTCGATCAGGCCCTTGAGCAGGACTTCGTCGGCAACGCCGAGGTGACGCACGTCGACCTTGCCGTGGCCTTCGAGTTCGTCGCCGGCGTCGCTGCCCTGGCGGGCAGCGAACTCCTCCTCGACCGGTTCGAGCGAGACCTGCGCCATGTTGCAGCGCGACTCGAAGCTGCCCTCCTCGTCGAAGACGTAGGCCACGCCACCGGACATCCCGGCGGCAAAGTTGCGCCCGGTGATCCCGAGCACGACGACCGTTCCGCCGGTCATGTACTCGCAGCCGTGATCGCCAACGCCCTCGACGACCGCCGTGGCACCCGAATTGCGGACGGCGAAGCGCTCGCCGGCGACGCCGGCAAAAAATGCTTCGCCTTCGGTTGCCCCGTAGAGAACGGTATTGCCGACGATGATGTTGTGCAGCGCTTCACCGCGGAAACCGGCATTCGGACGAACGATGATCCGCCCGCCGGAAAGACCCTTGCCGACGTAGTCGTTCCCCTCGCCAACCAGGTCGAGGGTCACGCCACGCGCCAGGAAGGCGCCAAAGCTCTGTCCGGCGGTGCCCGTAAGATGGATGTCGATGGTCCCGTCCGGCAAGCCGGCGTGACCATAGCGCTCGGCCAGGCGGCCGGAGAGCATGGCCCCGACGGTGCGGTTGATGTTGCGCACCGGCAGCTCGATGACCACTTTCTCACCGCGTTCGAGGGCCGGTCGAGCAAGCGCGATGAGCTCGTTGTCGAGCGCCCTGGCAAGACCGTGATCCTGTTCCTGCTGGTGGAAAACNGGCGTCTCGCTNGCTGCCGCTGGGCGGGTGAAGATGCGACTGTAGTCGAGCCCCCTGGCTTTCCAGTGGGTGATCCCCTTGTGCATATCGAGCAGGTCACAGCGGCCGATCAGTTCGTTGACCGTGCGCACGCCGATCTGCGCCATCAGCTCGCGCAGTTCCTCGGCGACAAAGAAGAAGTAGTTCACGACGTGCTCGGGCTGGCCCGAGAACTTGCGGCGGAGCAAGGGATCCTGCGTGGCCACGCCCACCGGGCAGGTGTTGAGGTGGCACTTGCGCATCATGATGCAGCCTTCGACGACCAGCGGCGCGGTGGCGAAACCGAATTCGTCGGCGCCGAGCAAGGCGCCGATGAGCACGTCGCGGCCGGTTTTCATCTGCCCATCGACCTGTACCCGAACGCGGCCACGCAGGCGGTTGAGAACCAGTGTCTGCTGCGTCTCGGCGAGACCGAGTTCCCACGGCGAGCCGGCGTGCTTGATCGACGACTGCGGACTGGCACCGGTGCCGCCATCGTGGCCAGCGATCACCAGGTGATCGGCCTTGGCCTTGGTGACCCCGGCGGCAACGGTGCCGACACCGACTTCGGAGACCAGCTTGACGCTGACCGAGGCCTTCGGGTTGGTGTTTTTGAGGTCGTGGATCAGTTGCGCCAGGTCTTCGATCGAATAGATGTCGTGGTGCGGTGGCGGCGAAATCAGGCCGACGCCGGGCACCGAGTGGCGCAGGAAACCGATATATTCGGAGACCTTGTGGCCGGGTAACTGACCGCCTTCACCGGGCTTGGCACCCTGCGCCATCTTGATCTGGATCTGGTCGGCGTTGACCAGGTATTCGGCGGTGACGCCGAAACGCCCGGAGGCGACCTGCTTGATCGCCGAGCGCAGGCTGTCACCCGGTTGCAGCTGGTAATCGCGCTCGACGCGCGACGCGCCGATGACACCGGCCAGCGTCTCGCCACCGCTGAGGACCTTGAAACGTGCCGGGTCCTCACCACCTTCGCCGGTGTTCGACTTGCCGCCGAGACGATTCATGGCAATCGACAGGGTGCTGTGCGCCTCGGTCGAAATCGACCCCAGCGACATGGCGCCGGTGGCGAAACGCTTGACGATCTCTTTCGCCGGCTCGACCTCGTCGAGCGCGATGGCAGGTCCTGCCGCCCTGACCTCGAAGAGGCCACGCAAGGTCATGTGGCGCTGCGTCTGGTCGTTGATCAGAGCCGCGTACTCCCGGTAGGTCTCGGTCTTGCCGGTACGCGTCGAGTGCTGCAGCTTGGCGATCACATCGGGCGTCCACATGTGTTCTTCGCCGCGCACGCGATAGGCGTATTCGCCACCGGCGTCGAGCATCGTCGCCAATACCGCGTCGTCGCCAAAAGCCTGGCGGTGCAGGCAGATGGCTTCTTCCATGACCTCGAAGACGCCGATTCCCTCGACCTGCGTCGAGGTGCCGGTGAAATACTTGTCGACGAGCGCCTTCTGCAGGCCGACGACTTCGAAGATCTGCGCTCCGGTGTAGGACATGTAGGTCGAAATGCCCATTTTGGACATCACTTTGAGGAGCCCCTTGCCGACCCCCTTGATGAAATGCTTGATCGCCTTGTCGCCCTTTTCGGCGTCGCCTCCGGCCAGATGCTGCAGCGTTTCCAGCGCCAGGTAGGGATGTACNGCTTCGGCGCCGTAGCCGGCGAGCACGGCAAAGTGGTGCGTCTCCCGCGCCGCCCCGGTTTCGACGACCAGGCCGACNCGCGTGCGCAGACCTTTGGTGACCAGATGCTGATGCACCGCCGAGGTGGCGAGCAAGGCCGGGATGGCGACGTGCTCGGCGTCGAACTTACGATCCGAGACGATCAGGATGCTCGAACCGCGATGAACGTGATCCTCGGCTTCGTGGCACAGCGAGGCCAGGCGCGCTTCGACGCCTTCATTGCCCCAGGCCAGCGGATAGCAGATGTCGAGCTCGGCGGAGTGGAACTTGTTGCCGGTATACGCGGCGATGCGGCGCAACTTCGCCATGTTGTCGAAGTCGAGGACCGGCTGGGCGACTTCGAGGCGGTACGGCGGGTTGATTTCGTTGATTCCGAGCAGGTTCGGCTTGGGGCCGATGAACGAGACCAGCGACATCACCAGCTGTTCGCGGATCGGGTCGATCGGCGGATTGGTGACCTGCGCGAAGAGCTGCCGGAAGTAGTTGAACAGCGGTTTGCTGCGGTTCGAGAGGACGGCCAGCGGCGAGTCGTTGCCCATCGACCCGGTGGCCTCTTCGCCGGAATTGGCCATCGGCTCAAGGATGAACTTGACGTCTTCCTGGCTGTAACCGAAAGCCTGCTGGCGGTCGAGCAGCGACGCCGAGTAGGTCCGTGCCGGCCCCGTGGTCGGCGCCGGCAGATCGTCGAGCTTGATGTTGATGCGGCTGAGCCAGTCCTCGTAGGGCTTGAGGTGCGACAGCGTGTCCTTCAGCTCGCGATCCTCGATGATGCGCCCCTGATCGAGATCGATGAGGAACATCTTGCCCGGCTGCAGGCGCCATTTCTTGACGATCCGCTCTTCGGGGATCGGCAGGACGCCGGCTTCGGAGGCCATGACCACCAGATCGTCGTCGGTCACCAGATAACGCGCCGGACGCAGGCCGTTGCGGTCGAGCGTCGCGCCGATCTGGCGGCCGTCGGTGAAGGCCACCGCCGCCGGACCATCCCAGGGCTCGATCATCGCCGCGTGGTATTTGTAGAAAGCGCTGCGCTTGGGATCCATCAGGGTGTGCGACTCCCATGCTTCGGGAATCATCATCATCATCGCGTGCGCCAGCGAATAGCCGCCCATGACCAGCAGCTCGAGCGAATTGTCGAAGGCTGCGGAATCGGACTGCCCGGGATAGATCAGCGGCCAGATCTTTTCCAGGTCGGCACCCAGCATCGGCGACCAGGTGCCCTTCTCGCGCGCGCGCATCCAGTTGTAGTTGCCGCGCACCGTGTTGATCTCGCCGTTGTGCGCGATCATGCGGTACGGGTGGGCAAGCTGCCAGGTCGGAAAGGTATTGGTCGAGAAACGCTGGTGAACCAGGGCCAACGCCGAAACGCAGCGCGGATCCTGGAGATCGGTGTAGTACTCGCCAACCTGCGTCGCCAGCAGCAGGCCTTTGTAGACAATGGTCCGCGCCGACATTGACGGCTGGTAGAACTCCTTGCTGTGCTTCAACCCGAGCGCCAGGATGGCGTTGGCGGCACTGCGGCGAATGGCATAGAGCTTGCGCTCGAGGGCGTCGGTGACCATGATGTCCGGACCACGGCCGATGAAGATCTGGCGAATCACCGGTTCGCGGGCCCGCACCACGGGCGACATCGGCAGATCGTGATCCACCGGCACGTCGCGCCAACCGAGGACGACCTGACCCTCGGTGCGCACCGCGCGCTCGATTTCTTCCTGACAGGCCAGGCGGGACGCCGACTCTTTCGGGAGAAAGACCATGCCGACGCCGTAATCGCCCGCGGGCGGCAGGCGCACGCCTTTGTGGGCCATTTCCTCGCGAAAGAGCGTATCGGGAAGCTGGATCAGGATCCCGGCGCCGTCGCCCATCAGGGGATCGGCACCCACGGCGCCACGGTGATCCAGGTTGTCCAGGATCAGCAACCCCTGCTCGATGATCGAGTGACTTTTCTGCCCCCGGATGTGCGCTACAAAACCGACGCCACAGGCGTCGTGCTCGTTGGCGGGGTCGTAGAGCCCCTGCCTTTCAGGTATGGTCGAATCGATCACGCTCGAATCCTCATAAAGCAAAGCTGCATGTACCCGGGCGAGTGGCACCGGCAATCTCACGAAAAACGGGCGCGAAGGCGGCTAGCCGGCCACTCCGGGCGACCCGCGACTATACCCCGAATGCCGCCCGCGTTCAACATGCTGCGCCGCACCAACGGAGTGCGGCGCAGCCGCGCGCGAGCACCGAAATACAGCGCTGGCGACCATCGCCGGCCTGTGAACGTTGCTTCGCGGCGCACACAGATCGTTCCGCAAGCAATTTTCACGCCATCTCCACCGCCGATCGCCAGGCGCAGCTTGCTGGGTGCGCCTGGCGACGGCGAAGGCAATGACTGCCCCCGGCATCGCCACCCATGGCGGCGCAAGTGCGCAGCAACCCGCCTTCGTCGTCCAGCCCGGCTGCCCATATAGAACGGCGTTTTTTCAGGGTGTTCCGCATGCTGAATTCCTTTTTGCGCTTGTGGTAAGCTGCGGGCGCTAGGCGCTTGACGGGGGCGTCTGTGCCGGCCGGCAAGGCCGAAGCCAGGGGGAGGTCGTTCCGCGCCCCGCGGAACGGGAAATTCTTCGACCGTTTTCAGGATAGAGGCTGGCGATTCGCATTCGTGCGGGAGGCGAACTCCGCAGCTTGCGGACCGTTTTTTTGAACACTGGCACCAACGAGACAAGAGATGGAGGACTGAATGCCGTTAATAATCGGAGTTCCGAAAGAGATCGCAGCCGGGGAAAAGCGCGTTGCGACCGTACCAGAGGTCGTCGAGAAGCTGATCAAGCTGGGTTTCGCTGTTCAGGTCGAGGCCGGCGCAGGTGATGCCGCGACGGTGTCCGACGACGCCTATCGCGCCGCTGGTGCGCAAATTATCGAAGACACGGCCGCCTTGTGGTCGTCTTCCGACATTATTTTCAAGGTGCGTGGACCGTCGCCCGAAGAGGTCGGCTTGCTGCGCGAGGGCGCCACCCTGGTGAGCTTCATCTGGCCAGCGCAGAATCCTGAATTGCTCGAACAGCTTGCCGCGCGCAAGGTGACCGTCCTGGCGATGGACAGCGTGCCGCGCATTTCGCGGGCGCAGAAACTGGACGCGCTGAGCTCGATGGCCAACATTGCCGGCTATCGGGCGGTGATCGAGGCGGCGCATCAATTCGGTCGCTTCTTCACCGGCCAGATCACTGCCGCAGGCAAGGTGCCCCCGGCCAAGGTTTTCGTGATTGGCGCCGGCGTTGCCGGGCTGGCCGCGATCGGTACGGCATCGGGCCTGGGCGCCATTGTCCGAGCCAACGACACGCGCCCGGAAGTCGGCGACCAGGTGACTTCGATGGGTGGCGAGTTCGTCCCNGTCGACTACGTGGAAGAAGGCTCCGGCGTTGGCGGCTACGCCAAGGTGATGAGCGAAGGCTTCCAGAAGGCGCAGCGCGAGGTCTTCGCCAAGCAGGCGAAAGACGTCGACATCATCATTACCACGGCGCTGATTCCCGGCAAGCCGGCACCCAAGCTGATCACCGCCGAAATGGTGCAGTCGATGAAGCCGGGCAGCGTCATCGTCGACATGGCGGCCGAGCAGGGTGGCAACTGCGAGCTGACCGAACCGGGAACGGTCACCGTCAAGCACGGNGTGACGATCATCGGCTACGCCGACCTGCCAAGCCGCCTGTCGAAACAATCGAGCACGCTGTACGCAACCAACCTCTTTCGCCTGACTGAGGAACTGTGCAAGAACAAGGACGGCACGATCGACGTCAACATGGACGACGAGGTGATCCGCGGCACGACGGTGGTCAAGGACGGCGCAATCACCTGGCCGCCACCCGCGCCCAAAATTTCCGCCGCGCCGCCCAAGCCAGCGGCGGCCAAACCTGCTGCCGCGGCCACGAAATCCTCGGGTCACGGCAAACCCGGCGCGCCGTCGTCGGCGAAACGTGCGGGGGTGATTTTCGGCGTTGCGGCGCTGTTCTTCCTGCTCATCGGCGCCGGAGCACCGCCGGCCTTCCTCTCCCACTTCACGGTCTTCGTACTGGCCTGCTTTGTTGGCTACATGGTCGTCTGGAACGTCAAACCGGCGCTGCATACGCCGCTNATGAGCGTCACCAATGCGATCAGCAGCATCATCGCCATCGGCGCATTGGTGCAGATTTCGCCACCTATGGATGGAGGCAGTCTCGACCGGCCTGACGGCTGGATTCGGCTGCTGGCGTTCGTGGCCATCGCCCTGGCGACGATCAACATGTTTGGTGGCTTCGCTGTAACTCAGCGCATGCTGGCAATGTTTCGCAAATAGGAGTCGATGAATATGTCTTACAGCTTGGCAACCGCCTCCTACATTGGAGCTACGATTCTTTTCATTCTCTGCCTCGGAGGACTCAGCAACCAGGAGACCGCCAGACGCGGCAATCTCTACGGCATGATCGGCATGGCCATTGCCGTCGTGGCGACGATTTTCGGCCCCTACGTTGCCGGCTTCGGCGGCGTGGTGTGGGTCATCTTTGCNATGCTGATCGGCGCCAGCGTGGGCCTTTACGCCGCACGCAAGGTGCAGATGACGCAGATGCCCGAACTGGTCGCCCTGATGCACAGCCTGGTCGGTCTGGCGGCAATGCTGGTTGGCTTCGCCACCTACGTTGATCCGATCGCGGCCTCGCACCTCGGCGGCGCCGAGAAAACGATTCACGAAATCGAGATCTACGTCGGCATCCTCATCGGTGCGGTGACCTTCTCGGGATCGGTGATCGCCTTCGGCAAACTGTCGGGCAAGATTTCCGGCAACCCCCTGCTGCTGCCCGGACGCCACTGGATCAATCTCATTGGTCTGCTNGTGGTCATCTTCTTCGGACGGCAGTTCCTGCACGCCGACACTACCGGCGAGGGAATGGCCTACCTGATCGTGATGACCATCATCGCGCTGGCTTTTGGCGTGCACATGGTTATGGCCATTGGTGGCGCCGACATGCCGGTGGTGGTGTCGATGCTCAACAGCTACTCGGGTTGGGCGGCGGCTGCGACCGGCTTCATGCTCTCCAACGACCTGCTGATCGTTACCGGCGCACTGGTCGGTTCGAGCGGCGCGATCCTCTCGTACATCATGTGCGAGGCGATGAATCGGCACTTCATCAGCGTCATCGCCGGCGGCTTTGGAACCACCAGCGGCGCTGCCGCGGCTGGAGGCGCGCAACCGNCCGGGGAAGTGGTGCCGATCCTGGCGCCGGAGACCGCCGAACTGCTGCGTGACGCGAAGAACGTGATCATCATCCCCGGCTACGGGATGGCGGTCGCGCAAGCGCAGCACACGGTGTACGAGATCACGCGCTTTCTCCGCGACAAGGGCGTAAACGTTCGTTTCGGCATCCACCCGGTCGCCGGACGCATGCCTGGTCACATGAACGTGCTGCTCGCCGAAGCCAAGGTTCCCTACGATATCGTCCTCGAAATGGACGAGCTCAACGACGACTTCCCGAAAACCGACGTGGCCATGGTCATCGGCGCCAACGACATCGTCAACCCCGGCGCGCAGGACGACCCGAGCAGCCCGATCGCCGGGATGCCGGTACTCGAGGCATGGAAAGCAANNACGTCGATCGTGATGAAACGCAGCATGGCCTCCGGCTATGCNGGAGTCGACAANCCACTCTTCTACAAGGAGAACAATCGCATGCTCTTTGGCGATGCGAAGAAGATGCTGGATGAGGTGTTGGCGGCGCTGAAAGCCTAACCACAGGGCCTTCGTTTCTCACCCGGCACGACCCCACAACGCCCGCCTTCGCGGGCGTTGTGCCTTCTCCGCNCGATCCGTTTACGCTCGGCACGAGCAGGTTTTCGGATGTCGATCGACATCTGATAGAATCAGCCCGAGCAGTCAAGAAGCGCGTCAGCCAGCTTTCCTATCCCAGGGGGTAACATGGAGGTCAAAGAAGTTCTGCAGGTCAAAGATACCGCGCTGTTCGCCGTCAAACCCGACTCGCCTCTCTCCGAAGCGGTGATCATGATGGCGGAAAACGACATCGGCTCGGTCATCGTCATGGAGGGAGGCAAGCTGGCAGGGATGCTGACCTTCCGCGAGGTGATGCTGATCCTCGCCAAGCGCCAGAGCGAACGTCGCGTTGGCCCGACGCCACCGATCGCCGAGATCCTGGTCGTCGAGGCAATGGATACCCATCCTCCCACCGCGACTCTGGAAATGGACGTCGACGAGTTGCGTCGAGTGATGGTCGATACGCACACCCGCTACGTACCGGTCATGGAAGGCGACACGATCATCGGTATCGTCTCGTTTCACGATGTTGCCAAGGCNGTTCTCGAAGAACGCAATATGGAGAACAAGCTCCTCAAGGCCTACATCAAGGATTGGCCATCGCCTTGACCGGTTGCGCCGGCTGCAGNATTTGCCGAGACGACGAAGGCCTTTGCTGCGCACGCGCGACCGGCGTCAGCCCTCGCCGACCGCGAACAGGCGCCGATGCTCCTTGATGGCATAACGGTCGGTCATCCCGGCAATATAGTCGGCGACCTGCCGCGCCTGATCGCCCTCGCCAGCCAGCTGATACTGCGGGGGTAACATGCGCGGGTCGCTGCTGAAGGCGGCAAACAGATCGCTGACGATACGCCGCGCCTTGCTGGCCATTCGCAAGACCTGATAGTGCTGATAGAGCTGCGTGCGCAGGAAGTGCTTCATTTGCCGCTGCGCCTGAAAGGACTCGTCCGAGAAAGCGACCAGGGCCGGCCCTGACCTGGCCTCGGCAAGGTCACGCGGTGCATGTTGGCGGATCTTGGCGGCGGTCGTTTCGATCAGATCGCAAACCTGGGCGTTGATCATTCGCCGTATCGTCTCGTGAATCAAACGGCGCCCGCCAACGGCGGCATGGAGCCGCCGGACGTCGGCGACGTGGCGCGCAAAAAGGCGCAGCTCTTCGAGCTGCTCGACCCGTATCAGCCCCGAACGCAAGCCGTCGTCGACATCGTGGTGGTTATAGGCGATTTCATCGGCAAGGTTGCAGATCTGCGCTTCCAGCGACGGCTGCCGGCGCACCAGGAAGCGTTCACCGACCTCACCCAGCTGGCGGGCGTTTTCCAGGGAACAATGCTTGACGATTCCTTCGCGCGTCTCGAAGCAGAGGTTGAGTCCGTCAAATGCAGCATAGCGCTCCTCGAGCGTATCAACGATGCGCAGGCTTTGCAGATTGTGTTCGAAGCCGCCGTGATCGCGCATGCACTCGTTCAGCGCCTCCTGCCCGGCGTGGCCAAAGGGCGTGTGGCCGAGGTCATGGGCGAGCGAAATGGCTTCGACAAGGTCCTCGTTGAGCGCCAGCGAACGGGCGATGGCACGGGCAATCTGGGCGACCTCGAGACTGTGCGTCAAGCGCGTACGGAAGAGGTCGCCTTCGTGATTGACGAAAACCTGCGTCTTGTATTCAAGCCGACGGAAGGCCGTCGAATGCACGATCCGGTCTCGATCGCGCTGAAACTCGCTGCGATGAAGCGGCTCGGTGTCCGGGTAGCGCCGGCCGCGCGAGTTTTCAGCGCTTACGGCGTAGGCAACGAGCTCAGGCATGCGGGGACCGCGCCAGGATCGCCGTTCTGACTTCGTCCTGCGCCGCCGCGTCGCTGACCACCGCCTGACCTATTCCTTGCAGGAGGACGAAGCGAAGCTTGCCGTCGCGCACCTTCTTGTCGTGCTGCATCAGCGCGAGGTAGCGCTCGACTTCCAGCGCCGGGCCGGACACCGGCAATCCCGCCCGCCGAAACAGCCGCTCGATGCGGTCGAGCTCGGACGAGCCGATCCAGCCCAGTTGCAACGAGAGTTGAGCGGCGATCATGGTGCCCGCGGCGACCGCTTCTCCATGCAAGCATTCGCCATAGCCCATACCGGTTTCGATGGCGTGCCCGAAGGTGTGGCCAAGGTTGAGCAAGGCCCGCTCGCCGCTCTCGTGCTCGTCGGCAACGACCACTTCCGCCTTGTTGCGACAGGAACGGGAAATGGCCTCGGCGAGCGCCGCCGGCTCGCGCAGCAGGAGGCGTTCGAGGTGTTCTTCCAGCCATTCGAAAAACGGCAGGTCGCGGATCAGACCGTATTTGATCACTTCGGCCAGCCCCGCGCTCAGCTCACGATCGGGCAGCGTCGTCAGGGTGTCGGTGTCGGTCAAGACCAGTTTCGGTTGATAGAAGGCACCGATCATGTTCTTGCCGAGCGGGTGGTTGATCGCCGTCTTGCCGCCCACCGACGAATCGACCTGGGCGAGCAAGGTGGTCGGAACCTGGATGAATGGTATGCCGCGCTGAAAACACGCGGCGGCAAAACCGGTCATGTCGCCGACGACGCCGCCGCCAAGCGCCAACAGCGTCGTTGACCGCTCACAACGGCGCTGCAGGAGAACGTCAAAGATGAGGTTCAGCGTCTGCCAGTCCTTGAATTGTTCGCCGTCGGGCAGGATGATTTCGACGACTTCGACTCGGGCACGACGCAGCGAGTCCGACAGGCGCTCGAGGTACAGGGGTGCGACGGTGGTATTGGTGACGATCGCCACCTTTCTTTGGCGAAGGAAGGGCAGCAACAGTTCGCTCTTGTCGAGCAGCGCGCGCCCGACATGAATCGGATAGGCGCGGTGACCAAGGGCGACGCTCAGCGTTTCCATGTTTTTTCCATTTCCTTGACCAGCAGTTGCAGGACCGCTTGCGCACTGATTCGAGATCCGCTGACCACCAGGTCGGCGATGCTTCGATAGAGCGGGTCGCGCTGCTCGTGCAGCTCCTTTAGTTTCAGCAGGGGGTCGCTGACCTGCAACAGCGGCCGGTTCTTGTCGTGTCGCGTGCGCTCGCAGAGGGTTTGCAGTGGCACGTCGAGGTAAATGACCAGGCCGCTGCCGCGCAAGCGCTCCCGGTTCTCCGGGCGCAGCACGGCACCGCCGCCGGTGGCCACGACGCGGCCGGACAAGGAGGCGAGGTCGGCAATGACCTGTGCCTCGCGTTTGCGAAATCCCTGCTCACCCTCGATCTCGAAGANTGTCGGCAGGCTGACGCCGGTACGAGCCTCGATCTCGTGGTCGGAGTCGACAAACTGGTAAGCCAGCCGTCTCGCCAGAACCTTGGCAATCGTCGTTTTCCCGGCCCCCATCAGGCCAACCAGGTAGACGTTGCGTTTCTCGTCCGCGATGTTCACCGATCCATTCTATCGCAAGCTGAAATAACCGAGGCGGGCCGGAAAAAAGCCGGCTCGACGCCGGCTTCGCGTGCTCGCCAAGCCCCGGTCAGCGTACCGAGAGGTTGTCGGCAACGATCCGCGGCGTGATGAAGACCAGCAGTTCTGTCTTGTCGTCGATGATCTCCCGGTTCTTGAACAGGAAGCCAATGTAGGGAAGATCGCCAAAGAACGGAATTCGCGTGGTGTTGTTGCGGGTTTCCTGCGTGTAGATGCCACCGATGACGACCGTGCCGCCGTTCTCGACCAGAACCTCGGTCTTGACGTGCTTGGTGTCGATGGCCACACCGGCGCCGGTCGACAGACGGGTGTTCGGGGTGTCCTTGTTGACGTCCAGTTTCATGGAAATCTTCCCATCCGGCGTGATCTGGGGCGTTACTTTCAGCGCCAGGTTGGCCTTCCGGAACGAGACGCTGGTGGCACCCGAGCTGGTCGCCTGCTGATAAGGAATTTCCACGCCCTGCTCGATGATCGCCTCAACCTGGTTGGCGGTCATCACGCGCGGACTGGAGATCACCTTGCCGCGACCGTCGGCTTCGAGCGCGGAAATTTCGGCCGTCAGGAACTGCGTCAGGGCGTTGTTGAAGAGCAGGAAGTTCAGCGTACCGGCGTTTCCGGTCCGCGGCGTCGCGGGCAGGTTGACCTGCGTTCCGCCCATGTCAAGCTGACCACTGACGGCTCCCCCTCCGATGCTGACCGCGCCGTCGGGGAAGGTTTGCCGCCAGCCCAGGCGGACGCCGAGGTTCTTCGCAAAACTGTCGCCAGCCTCGACGATCCGCGCTTCGATCATTACCTGCCGAGCGGCGATGTCGACCTTGGCAATCATCGCTCGCACTTCGTCCAGGCGGCTCGGCGTGTCCTTGACGAAGAGAATGTTCGAGCGCTCCTCGACAACGGCGCTGCCACGCTTGGACAGCACGGTCTGCTTGGGGTCGATGAGCAGTTTCTGCACCGCGTCGGCCTTGATGTAGTTCATCTGGAAGCTCTCGGCCACCAGCGGCTCGAGGTCACCAATCTGTATTCTCGATTCGAAGTCGAGCTTTTCCTTGGTCGCGATCTCCTCGCGCGGCGCAATCAGAATGACGTTGCCATTCTTGCGCATGTCGAGGCCCTTCTGCTGCATGATGATGTCCAGCGCCTGATCCCAGGGAACGTCCTTGAGGATCAAGGTAATCGCACCGCCGACGGAATCGCTGACCACCATGTTCATGCCGGTAAACTCACCGATCACCTGCAGCAGGCGGCGGACATCGACGTTCTGGAAGTTGAGCGACAGCTTTTCGCCCTGATAGCCGCCGCGACTCCCCTGCACCAACTTGTTCGGGTTCTCGATGATCGGCTTGACTTCGATGACGAACTGCGTGTCGCTCTGGTAGGCGTTGTGCTCCCAGAGCCCCTGCGGGGTAATCGTCATGCGCGTATTGGGCCCTTTTTGAACCGTATTCACCTTTACCACCGGCGTGGCAAAATCGGTCACATCGAGCTTCTTCTGCAGCGCACCCGGAACCGTCACGTTGGCGAAATCGACGACCAGATTCGCGCCTTGCTGGCGGATGTCGATACCGGCGTTGGCGTCGCTCAGATCGACGGTAATCCGGCCCTCGCCGTCCTTGCCGCGCCGGAAGACGATGTCGCGAACGGTGTTCGCGCTGGTCGACGGGAGCGCTTTGGCGAAATGCTCGACGGCGGCGGTGGCGCCCTGCGTCGTGGCGCTCGGCACCAGAGCGAGCAGCAGGCTGTTGCCTTCAATGGTCGCTTCATAGGTCATCGGCTTGTGCAGGTTCAGGACCAGGCGCGTGCGGTCCTCGGCCTGGACGATATTGGCGCTCTTCAGATCGCCCTCGTTATACGCTTGACTCGATCTGCCCAGGCCGTTGGTCGTATTCGAAAAATCGAAGGCGATGCGCGCAGGTTTGGCGACACTGAATGCCGGTGGCAATACCTTCAATGGTTCCTTGAAGGTGAGCTTGACGTTGAGCACCGAGCCCTGCTGAATGACATTCATCGACTCGATCGAATTCGAGCCAGCGTCCTGCGCGCTGACCATCCCGGAGGTCAATAGCACGGCTCCGACCAGGCCGAGAAGGTATTGTCTGATCTGCTTCATNTACTTCGCTCCCTTTTCCTGCAACAGCAGGCTGCTCGTCCTCTCCACCCAATCACCGGCGGAATCCTGAACAAGCTCTCGCAAAACCACCTCGGATTCGGAAACGTCGACCACCACGCCGAAGTTCTGCCCCATGTAGTTGCCGATCTTGACCTGATACAAGGCGCTCTCGACCTGAATGATGGCATACGACACCTTTGCCCTGGTCATCACGCCGACATACTTCAGCGATTCCAGAGGGTACAGCTCCAGGGGTTCCTTGGGTCGGTCGAGATCAGGCTTGAAGCCACCACCGCCCTTTCTGGTATCCGACCCCAGCTTGGCTGGCTTGAACGGGTCGATCAGGTCGCCCACGTCGTAGGGCACGGGCTCGTAGGCTTCGACCACCGGCAGCGGCGGTATTTTTCCTTTGGCATCCTGCGCGACCGTGCTCATCCACTCGCGGATATCGTCATGATCGCCGCTCGAGCAGGCGACCACAAAGGCGCTAGCCAGCAAGGCAAGGAGTTTGCTCATCGCCTGCCACCCTTGGCCGCCGCCTCGGCAGCCCTCTTCTTCGCCGCCAGTTCTTCCGCATCGAGATAGCGGAAAGTCTTGACAACTGCATCGAGCACNAGGCTTCCATCCTTGCGCTGCGGGTTGTCGACGATCGAGATATTGTTCAAGGTGACAATTCGGGACAGCTTGCCGATATCTCCCGCGAAAGCACCGAAGTCATGGTAGGTCCCCGTCAGGCGCACGTCGACGGGCAGTTCGGCATAGAAATCCTGCACCTGCTCGCTACCGGGCTTGAAGAGATCGAACTGCAGGCCCCGGCCCATCCCCGCCTGGTTGACTTCGACCAGCAACGCCTCTACTTCGGACTTGTTGGGCAGCTGCTTGAGCAGCGCACCGAACGAGCGGTCGATTTCATCCAGCTGCTGAACGTAGAGGTCGAGGTTGACGGCCTGCATCTTCTTGGCCACGAACTGGTCTTTCAACCTTTGCTCTTCGTGACCCTTGCTCTCCAGCGCGTCGAGCTGGTCAGCCCAGACAAACCACCAGCCAGCGAGCAGGAGGATCACCAACAAGCCGACCAGCACGGTCACCCGCGGCGCAACGGGCCACGCCCCGGGATCCTGTGGATCGAGATTCTCGAAGTCTCTGAGCATCTCGCGGAAATCGATCGATGGCAGCTCGGGCTTCTTCATTTCTGCCCCTCCTGGCCCGCAGCAGCCCTTTTCAGGTAGGCGTACATGCTGAATTCGTTGAGGCGACGCTTGTCAACCAGCACNGCCTTGATCTCGATCAAACGAGGTTTCTCAAGCCACGGTGACGCCTCGATGTTGCGCATCAGCGTCGAAACGCGAGCGCTCGACTGCGCGTAGCCAATCAGATGGATGCTCTGCCCGACCTGCTTGAGCGAGCGAACATACACCCCCTCAGGCATCTGCTTGGTGAGCTCGCTGAGCAAGCGCACGGCTTCCGCCCGGTCGCGCTGCAGGGATTCGATGATCCGCTTGCGCGCCATCAGGGCGTCGCTTTGCGCCTTGAGCCGCTTGATTTGATCGATCTGCTTGTCAAGGACGGCGATCTCGGTCTGGAGAAACGCGTTCTTGGCGTCCTGGGCGGCAATATAGCCGCCAATCACGGAGTACACGAGAAAGACGATCAGCCCGGAAAGAACGCTGATCAAGCCGAACAGGGCATAGAACTGCTGTCGCCGCGCGCGTCGCTTCTCTTCCCGATGCGGCAGGAGGTTGATGCGGATCATTCGTCGAACCTCCGCAGCGCAAGACCACAGGCAACCATCAAGGACGAGGCATCCGTCAACAGATTCTTGGTGCGCACGCGATCGGAAAGCAGCATATTGGCAAACGGATTGGCAATGATGGTGTTGATCTGCGTGCGCGACGCGACGACTTCGTCGGCTCCGGCGATGACCGCACAGCCGCCGGCCAGAACGATGTGGTTGATCTGGTTGAACTGGGTCGACGTAAAAAAGAACTGCAGGGCACGCGACAGCTCCAGCGCCATCGACTCAAGAAACGGCCGCAAGAGCTCAGTTTCGTACTGCTCGGGCAGGTTGTTGCGGCGCTTTTCCGCTTCTGCCTCCTCGAAGCTCATGCTGAACAGGCGAGCAATATCCTGCGTCAGCTGGTTTCCGCCAAACGCCTGCTCGCGAACGTAAAGCTGCTGGCCGTTGCGCAGGACGGTCAGGTTCATCACGTTGGCACCGACATCGACCAAGGCGACAATCTGCCCCTGACCACCCTCGGGAAGCTGTTTTTCGATCAGCTCGAATGCCGCCAGTACCGCATAGGACTCGACATCGAGCACCACAGGCTTGAGACCGGCCGCTTCGGCAACGGCGACACGGTCCTCCACCTTTTCCTTGCGCGACGCGGCGATCAGCACCTCGATTTCGTCCGGAGACGATGGCACCGGCCCGACAACCTGAAAATCCAGATTGACCTCTTCGAGCGCGAAGGGAATGTACTGGTTAGCCTCGGACTCGACCAGCACTTCCAGCTCTTCTTCCCTTTGGCCAGCCGCAACGATGATCTTCTTGGTAATGACGTGCGACGCCGGCAGGGCAATGGCAACCTGCTTGGTCACGGTCGCCAGCCTCTTCCACGCGCGCCGGACCGACTCGGCCGCAGCCTCCAGGTTGACAATGTTGCCATCCGAGACGACGTCCCTGGGCAAGACCTCAATCGCATAACGCTCGACGCGGTAACCGCCTTTTGCGTCGCTGGCCAGTTCCACCATCTTGACCGACGATGAACTGATATCCAGACCGATCAGGGAGCGCGCCTTGGGATTGAAGATCGAAAGATCAAGCTGCAAATCGCCACCCTCCGACAAAAAACCCTTCAAAAATTTGTAGTTAGCGTATTTATTGATACTTTACTTTAGATGCTAGCAACAAGCTCCCGACGTGTAAAGCAATTTCATGGTTGTTACTGGGGACATCGCTCATTAGGCCAGGAGTGTAGCGTAAACCACTAAAACTATTGGCTTTCCATCGCTTTACCATGACCAGGAGATGGCCAGCGTGAAAGACCCTGGCGGCAGCGGGCAGCGACGTCGAGGGCAGCACCGTCGCTTCCGGCGCTTCGCCGCTCGCCTCCGGACAGCCTAGCCGCGCCGATCTTCACGCCTTTTTCACGGCCGCGCCAATATAATAGCGGGATCTGCCTTTCATTCCGGACGCCGTGTTGCCTACCGCCCTCCGCTGGATCCTGTACCCGCTCGTGTTTGTTGCCGGCCTCGCCGCCATAGCCCTGGCCATGGTCGCCGTGGTCCTCAGCCTGGCGTACCCGAACCTGCCGTCGCTGGAGATTCTTACCGACTACCGCCCCAAAGTGCCGCTGCGGGTGTACACCGCTGACGGCTATCTGATCGGCGAATTCGGCGAGGAACGTCGCGCCGTGGTCAGCATAAACGAGGTTCCGGCGATCATGAAGCAGGCCATCCTTGCCGCCGAAGACGAGCGCTTCTATCAGCACAGCGGCGTGGACACGCTGGGCATCCTGCGCGCACTGCAAGCCAACCTGGTGGGTGGCGGCAAACGCCAGGGCGCTTCGACGATCACCCAGCAGGTAGCCAAGAACTTCTTTCTTTCCTCCGAGAAGACCTACACCCGCAAGCTCTACGAAGCGCTGCTCTCTTTCAAGATCGAACACAACCTGAGCAAGGATCAGATTCTCGAACTCTATATCAACCAGATATTTCTCGGCCAGCGCGCTTACGGATTCGCCGCTGCGGCGCAGACCTACTTCGGCAAACCGCTGGCTGACCTGACCATCGCCGAGGTGGCCATGCTTGCCGGGCTGCCGAAAGCCCCCTCGGCCGACAACCCGGTCGCGAAACCAAAACGCGCGCGCATTCGTCAGCAATACGTTCTGCGGCGCATGAACGATCTGGGGTTCATCACCGACGAGCAGCACGAAGCGGCCCTGGCGCAAGCACTGGTGATCAAGCGCGACGTCAGCGAGACGCCAATGCACGCCCAGTACGTCACCGAAATGGCGCGCCAGATCGCCGCCGAGCGTTTTCCGGAAGATGTCTACACACGCGGCCTGCGCGTCTACACGACCATTCTCAAGGCCGATCAGGAAGCCGCCTACGACAGCGTGCGGCGAGGCGTCCTCGACTATGACCGCCGCCACGGTTACCGGGGTGCCGAGGCCTACGTCGACATCAGCCGGATCAAATCAGANCAGGACGAAGGTCTCGAAGAGCTGCTGCAGGATTTCACCGACGCCGAAGACATGCACCCGGCGATCATCCTGCAAGCCAGCAGCAAGGCGATTCGAGCCTACCGGCGGGGCGGCGAGATCGTCACCCTCAGTGGTGAGGGGCTGAAGTTCGCAGCACGCATGATCGATGACAAGGCTCCGGCCAACAAACGCCTCAGCAGGGGCGCGGTCATTCGCGTTCAGAGCGACGAGAAAGACAACTGGCGCATCGTTCAGATGCCCGATGTGGAAGCAGCCTTCCTGGCCGCCGATCCGCGCGACGGCGCCATACGCGCACTGGTGGGCGGCTTTGATTTCAACCGCAGCAAGTTCAATCACACGACGCAGGCGTGGCGCCAGCCGGGTTCGAGTTTCAAGCCGTTTATCTATTCAGCGGCGCTCGAACGGGGCTTCACCCCCGCCTCGGTGGTCAGCGACGAACCGATCAGCTTCCCGGCAACGGTCACGGGCAGTCAGGCCTGGGAGCCGAAAAACTACGACGGCAAGTACGAAGGGCCGATGCGCATTCGTCGNGCGCTCGCCAGATCGAAGAACATGGTCTCCATCCGTCTCCTGCAGGCGAGCGGCGTGCGCTTTGTCCAGGACTACGTGACGCGCTTTGGCTTTGACGCCGACAAACACCCGCCCTACCTGACCATGGCANTGGGCGCCGGCGCGGCCACCCCCTGGCAGATGGTCGCCGGCTACGCGATCTTCGCCAACGGCGGCTACCACATTCGGCCGTACATCGTCAGCCAGATACTGGATGACAAGAATCAGCTGCTGGCGCAGGCGGCGCCAACGACTGCCGGCGATGAACGCCTGCGCGCGATCGACCCCCGCAACGCCTTCCTGATGGACAGCCTGCTGCGCGACGTGACCATCTACGGAACCGGGGCGCGTGCTTCGGCGACGCTCAAGCGGCGCGACCTCGCCGGCAAGACGGGAACCACCAACGATCAGGTCGACGCCTGGTTCTGCGGCTACCAGCAAACCGTCGTTGCCTGCGCGTGGATCGGCTTCGACCAACCGAAGAACCTTGGCCGGCGAGAGACCGGCGGCTCGGCAGCGCTGCCGATCTGGATCAGCTACATGGGCAAGGCACTGAAGGATGTCCCCGAGTCGTTTCTGCCCACTCCGGACGGAGTCGTCTCGGTCGCCATTCCCGATGNTGGCAAAGGACCTGGCAGGGAATGGTTCTACAAGGAAAACGCGCCGGCCGAAATAGAACCCGTGTCTCCCGTCGACGATAGCGAAGCCGTGGACTGAGTTCCTTTGACCGCCGCCAGCAAGCCCGCCAAAGCAGCCACCTCTTCGCTACGAATCTATTTTCGCCTGCTCGGCTATTTGCGGCCGTTTCTCGGCATGTTCGCCATCAGCCTGGTGGGCTACATGATCTTCGCCTCGTCGCAACCGATGATGGCCGGGATTCTGAAGTACCTTGTCGACGAACTGAACGAACCGAGCAGCGTCACGCGGCACGCCAATGCCTTCACCGGCGACCTCGACCTGACCTACGGCGTACCGCTGCTGCTGGTCATTGTCGTCACCTGGCAGGGGGTCGGCTCCTTTCTTGGCAACTACTACCTGGCGAGGGTCTCGCTGGGCCTGATCCACGACCTCAGGCGCGCCCTCTTCGACAGCCTGCTACACCTGCCGAATGGCTATTTCGACCAACACAACACCGGTCATCTGATCTCGCGAATCACCTACGACGTNACCATGGTCACCGGCGCGGCGACCGACGCGATCAAGGTCGTCATTCGCGAGGGACTGACGGTCATCTTCCTCTTCGGCTACCTGCTGTGGATGAACTGGCGACTGACGCTGGTGATGGTGGCCATCCTGCCGATCATCGGCGTGATGGTGACCCGGGCCAGCCGCAAGTTTCGCCGGCAAAGCCTCAAGATCCAGGCGACCATGGGCGACCTGACGCATGTCGCCTCGGAAACCATCCAGGGCTACCGTGTGGTACGCAGTTTCGGCGGCGAGAATTACGAGTCGACGCGCTTCCGGGTGGCCAGCGAGGACAATACCGCCAAGCAGTTGCGCATGGTCAGGACGAGCGCGACTTACACCCCGGCGCTGCAGTTGGTCACCTTTTCCGCGATGGCTGTCCTGCTGGTATTGGTCCTGGCGCTGCGCGGCGACGCCTCGGCGGGCGACCTGGTCGCCTATCTCACCGCCGCCGGGATGTTGCCCAAGCCCATTCGCCAGTTGTCCGAAGTCAGCTCGACGATTCAGAAAGGGCTGGCCGGCGCCGAAAGCATTTTTTCCCAGATCGACCAGGAGCCGGAGCCCGATAACGGACGCATCGAAAAGCAGAGAGTCAGCGGCCGGCTCGAAGTCAAAGACCTGTCCTTCGTCTATCCGGGCAGCACTGCGCGCGTTCTCGACCGGATCAGCTTCGCGATCGAACCCGGACAGATGGTCGCCCTCGTCGGGCGCTCGGGTAGCGGCAAGTCGACACTGGCCAATCTCATTCCCCGCTTCTACCATCACGACTCGGGCCAGATTCTCATCGACGGCATCGACGTCGAGGACTTCACGCTGCGCAACCTGCGCCAGCATCTAGCCCTGGTCACCCAGCAGGTGGTGCTGTTCAACGATACGGTGGCCAGCAACATCGCCTACGGCGACCTTTCCGACTCGCCACGCGAGGCCATCGAAAACGCCGCCGAAGCCGCCTTCGCTCGCGAGTTCATCGACCGTCTGCCTGACGGCTTCGAGACCATGGTCGGGGAAAACGGCGTCATGCTGTCCGGCGGCCAGCGGCAGCGGCTGGCGATCGCCCGCGCCCTGCTCAAGGATGCGCCGATCCTGATCCTCGACGAGGCAACTTCAGCGCTCGACACCGAGTCCGAACGCCATATTCAGAACGCTCTCGACCGGGTGATCGCCGCCCGGACGACGCTGGTCATCGCCCACCGCCTGTCGACGATCGAAAAGGCCGACCTGATTCTGGTCATGGATCAGGGACGCATCGTCGAGCGCGGCAGTCACGCCGAGCTCCTGGCCAACGACGGCCACTACGCACGCCTGCACGCGACGCAATTCGGCGAGCCGGCGGCGGACAACACCCCGGCCGCCGCCGGCTGATCGTCTGCCGCAGGCGAGCACCGGGAGCGGGTCAGTCGCACAAACCGTCGCTTCAGCCGCAGGCGGCCGGCAGCTGCTCGTCGAGCCAGCGCCGCAGCGCACAGGCCGACGGCCAGTTGCGCAACAGGCGGGCGCGATCCCGCCGCCACGCGCGCTCGTACGCGGCGACCGACCGATGCTGCACGACGCCATCGAGATCGATGAGCAGAACGCGCTCGCCGTCCCAGAG
>Ga0056903_1000368_pt1 | contig 22810 bp, 14 predicted proteins | sample EBPBio142005_DNA_FD_55025 | JGI IMG/M metagenome (GOLD analysis project Ga0056903, IMG submission 55025) | Wastewater treatment Type I Accumulibacter community from EBPR Bioreactor in Madison, WI, USA - Reactor 1_6/14/2005_ DNA | ecosystem: Engineered > Bioreactor > EBPR > Anaerobic-Aerobic >...
CGGAATACTGCGGCGTTGGGGACTCGGTACAGCGTCGATGAACCGATTGTTTCTCCTACTCCGCAGCGAATACCGTTGAGTGATCCGTATCCAATGCCGGACGGTTCGACTGCTCGCGATGTGGCGCAGGTAACGCCGCAGCCCTCTAATCCTGGTTGGGTGGACGTTCAGTACTTGCGGGAACCGGTGACTGATTCTGTGGGTAATCCTGTGGCGCAGCCAGAGGCGACGCGCACCAGCGAGGAGCGTTCTGATTTATGTCGGGACCATCCTGACATCTTGGCATGTCAGGAGATGGGGGAAGCGGAGGATGTTGATTTGGAGGTGGACGAACGGCAGATTGCGATACAGCCACAGTCGGGTTGGGGTTTGGCGAATGCGTCTTGCCCCGCTGATCTGACCGAGACGCTACACACCGGGCTGGTGGTGCGGTTCAGTTGGTCGCCGGTGTGTCAGGCGGCTACCGCGTTGCGTCCGTTGGTCATTGGCATGGCGTGGCTGTCTGCGGTCCTGGTGGGTGTGGCTATTTCTCGGAGGGCGCAGGGGTGAGTCTAGCGGGGTTGTTGACGGCGTTGGCGGGTCCGCTTGCCAAACGGGTTTTAACCGCATTGGGGCTCGGGATGGTGACGTTCGCGGGGGTTGAGGCGGCCGTGCAGGCGGGTTTGTCGGCCGCGCAGTCTAATTTTTCCGGGGTTGGGGCCGATGTTGCGGCCATTCTCGCGATGGGTGGTGTTTTCACGGCATTGTCGATTGTTGCCGGGGGTATTACTGCGGGGTTGTCGATGATGATTTTGTCACGTATAGCGGCGGTTTAGATGAGCGTTCACGGCGATAAACCAATTGCGTTGATTACTGCTACGCCTGGGGGCGGTAAAACGGCGTTGGCGGTTCAGATGATGGTAGAGGCTGTCGCGGACGGTCGTCCTGTGTTCGTGATGGGTATCGCTGAATTGAAGGTCGAGCATTTGCCGTGTCCGCCTGTCGAGGAGTGGACTGAGCGGCGGCCAGACCCTGATAACCCGGAACTCACCCTCCCTTATTTCGTTTTTCCTGAGCGGGCGCTGGTTGTGTTGGATGAGGCGCAGCGGGTGTTTAGAACTCGGCCGGCCGGGTCTCGGGTCCCTGATCATGTCGCGGCATTCGAGACCGTTCGGCATACTGGCGTGACGTTTGTTCTGATCACTCAACATCCGGGTTTTCTGGATGCGCATATCGGCAAGCTGATCGGTCAACACGTTCATCTGCGCGACGTGGGGGTGTTGGGGCGTCGTTACTACGAATGGCCGGAAGTGGGTGACCCTAAGCGGTACTCGACAGCGCCTATCAAAAAGTCGTACAAGCTGCCTCGGCAGGTGTTCGGTTTGTACAAGTCCGCTTCGATGCACATTAAGCGGCGGTATTCAGTGCCTCCGTCTCTGATCGTTCTCGGGGCTTGTCTGGTGGTGGTTGCGGCGGGTTCCTGGTACGTCTATCGTTCGGTTTCTCAGCGGTTCGTGGCTCCCGTGGCGGAAAAAGCGGTCGGTGTCGTGGCAGGCGAGCGGGCGTCCGGGGTCTCTCGCGCATCTGTTGCTCCTGCCGTTGATCGGGCGACAGAATTGCTCATGGAGTTTGAACCGCGTATCCGGTCTCGTCCGGAGACTGCGCCGGCGTTTGACGCTCTGCGAGTTGTGGCGAGCATGCCGGTCGTTGCCGGGTGTATCGAGTCGGCGCGCGCGTGTCATTGCTACACGCATCAGGGTACGGAAGCGGGTTTGCAGGCGGGTGACTGTCGGGCGTGGTTGGAACGTCGGCCGTTCAACGCGTACGAGCGTGTCGAGACGAAAACGAACGATGTGCCGGTAGCGAAACCTGTGCCGGGCAAATACGAGGGTTCCGGCGAGCGTGTCCATGGAGCACCGCGGGGTGAGCAATCATGAGGCGCGTTGGTTTGCCTCCTGCGTTCCTGGGCGTCGAGCCTGAACTGTTCTATCCGGTGGAGGAGGAGGTGCCGATGTGTTGGTATGGTCGCGGCCGGTGGAAAGGGGGCGCGCTTCATACGTTCGTGGATGACTGGCGTCAGGAGTTTTTTTGGCGGCGTCCTGAAGAGGGTTTGCTGGTGGCCACGCTTGCGCGTCATGTGACGGCTCCTGATTTCACCGTGTGGACGAATGATCCGGCCGAACAGCGCCGCTATCAGGGCTGGCGTTCTGCTGTCGTGGGCAGCTATTGGCAGAGGTCCGGGGTTCGCGTGTTGCCGGTCGTCAGTTTTGGCAGTGATGTCGAACGGTACGTGCGCCCTGGTAGTACTTGGGCAATTCGGGGGCCTTCTCGGTCGGTGGCGGGTGAGTGGTTGGAACGTCTCGTGCGTTTCGTGGATCGCGCGCAGGTTGGACGTTTGATTCTTTTCGGTCGGGTTCCTGATTCTATTGCGGGTCTCCGTTGTCCTGTCGTTTGGCGTCGGCTGCACTCGGCCACTGCGGAGGGTTAGGTATGGGGGGTCGAGAGGAGCGGCGGCAATATCCCGAGCGTGAAGAATGGATTACCGAGGTGTCGGACACCCGTTTAAGTCGCTATGGGGCGTTGCTGGAAACGCCAGGTATCGCGCATCGGCTCAACGGGGAGCGTCGTCCGGAGGGGGGCGAGTATTTTCGTGATCTGGTGGAGCGGGAGCGATCGCGGCGGGGTGGTTCGTCTTGAGGGCGTTGCGTTGTGGGCGTTTTAGCGTGGCTGGATAGCCGGGAGGACAGACGACGCGCGGCACGCGCGGCGTCTGGCCGACTGGCTGCGTAGACAATGTGTTCGTTCACAAGCAAAACGCCCCTCGCGGGGCGTTGTTGTTTCGGCCGTTCCTGTCACTGGTTGGTGGATTGCTTCAGGCTCCGTTGCCTAGTTGCCAGAGGGCGCGCAATGCTAGGGTTGTTCCTCCTATCATCAGGGCCAGTGTGCACACGTAGGCGACGCATCCGAATACGAACATTGCCCGATCTTGCAGTGTGTTGAGGTCTATCATGCTTCGCTCCTCAGGTCGCGGTTGGTTTCGAGTTCAATCCACCGGGTCACGGTCTTGCCAATCACTTTCCAGTTGTTGAGATAGACGAAACAGGGAAGCAAAGCAGATTGATTGATCGCTGGTTGCGTGAATTGCGCGCCCATGTGCTTTGCTTCCTTCAAGTGATGCGTGAGTGCGTCCGGCGTGATATCTAGCCTCCTGCGCAGAATGCGCAGGGTTAGCGGTCCATGCTGAAGCATGGCGAGCATTCGGAGCGTGGTTAGCAGCGAAAGGTCGTGCCTCCCTGCAAAAATCTGGACTGTTGAACCCTCGGCGTTAGCGGGTTCGGCTTCGCGGCCGTTGGCGGTTTTGCGGTTTTGGTCTTGCATGGCTGTTACCTCCTGTAGTGAATCCGTCCTGTCGTTACCCTCGCAAAGCGTCCAGCCCTTTAACGGCGTTTACGCCGTGCTTGTCGCGTTCAGGAAAAGCAAGATGGCATGACAGACCGGCTCTATCGGGCTGGCGTGACTTCTTGCCCTTCCTCTAATTTCGGGCTGGATTAGGGGTAACGACAGGACGGATTCACGGAGGGGACGAGTGGCAAGGGCGCAACCGTGGCCGACGGCGGCGAAGCCGCACCCGCAAGCGGAGGGCGCAGCCCTACGCGGACATTCCGCGCTTAGCGCCGTGTTTCATCTCTTTGGCATTCGCTGTTGATGTTGTTTCGAGTTTGGCGCGGCCGTTGGATTTCGTGCGGTGTTCAGCACGTGGCTTCGCTGTTCAAAAAGAGGGGGAGCGGTCTAGCCTTGCAGGCACAGCATTGCACCGCTGCTGGGTGTACTTTTTTTGCCTGCGTTCAGGCGCTGCCAGAGGTCGCGCATGAATTTGACGGTGCGCATAATTTGATGTTCTGACAACTGTTTAGCCGTCAAATTGTCGGCCGCGTGTGCGTCGTTTTGCAGCGATCCATAGAGCAGCACCGTTGCTGATACGCCGATGTACACGGCATGACTGAGAAAATCCAGCCAAAACCTTCTCTTCTCGGGGTTCTTCTCCGTCTCGGCTTCTAATTCTGCAATGACTTCTATCGGTTCGCGTTCTGCGGCGAGTGCTAGCCGTGTTGCTGCGTATGCGTCGGGTATACGAGTTCCGTTTTTAAAGTCGCTTATGCGGTTCTCTGGAATCTGCGTGAGTTTCGCTAGCTGATAGTTGCTGGTCAGATTGTTTGCGGCTTTTGCCTGCTCTATTAATTCAAGTACTTTTGACATTTTCTATGCCTCTTTCATGTTGAGGGTGCGCCCCTTTTTGGGTGCAATTTCAGCATAGCGCTTTTTGATCCTCTTGCAATGCCCCCAATTTTGGGGTAGGTTTCTGGTACTCTCAATCCGGGAGCATCCACAAAACGAGGTTCAACGATGAGTGCAGAGGTTCAGGCGATGCCGGCCAGTGAAAAACGGCGTTCTATCGCTCCTGGTCAAGTTTTCCTGCAGGGGAGGATCGACAGCTTCACGCGTAACGAGAAGGGGCATTTCACCGTTTTGCAAACGGCAGCTCCCGATCCGTACTCTATGCCGGGTCTGCATGAGGTTCAGAGCAAGCGCGCTTTGGGTCGGCCGGGCGATTCTGTCGAGTGCCTGTGTGTAGCCGGTGGCTATAGCAAGTCGGCCACCAATCGCCAGACCGGGGAATCGTTCCGCATCATCAGGAACACGCTTCGCGTCGTTGATGAGTAACGGCGATGTCGGCGCATGTTCGCCCCGAGCAATGGGATCCGCCATTGTTCGGCGTGGCTGTGGGGCGTCCGTTGTTGTCGGGTGATTCCTGCGTGACGTGCAATGCGTCGCGCGTTGTGTTTCAGGGTCGCAACGTTGGCGGCCTTTGGTGTCAAGTCAAAAGCTCGTTGCGTGCTCCTTCTTCTCAGTGTGATTCGTGGCTGCCTATGGTCGGGCCGCGCGGTTCGCAGGCGGCGGCGTTGGGGGCCGGGTCTGATCTTCCACACCGCGTACAAGTAAATAGCGGTGTGGGGTCTCAATTTGGGACTGAAGCAGGGTCTGGCTATGTCTGAAAACCGGGTTTTCATTGACTGGATGAACATCCGGCAGCAGCACGTACAGGGTGGGTTGCCTATTGTCGGCGATGGGGTCTCGATGCAGGTGAGCAAGCTGAACTGGTGCGAGACCAATGCCGATGAAATGCTGTTGTCGATTACCCCTGGTGAGCGGTTCCGGTATTCGGTCCCCAGTGCTCGGCGGGAGGGTTCGTACTCAACGGCTGTGCGCGTGCGGTCTGACGGGTCGTTGGTGAGTCTGTCGGGGAATCCTGGCAGGTATGACCGGGCGGACAATCTGTTTAGCTATGGCATTGAAGAGACCGTTAAGCGAGCGTCTGCCATCGTGATGGCGGACGGGTTGCCTGCGTTCTCGGCCGGGGAACGTCGTTTTGCTGACAACCTCAACGAGCGCGATGCAAAACTGGGTTTGTGGGAGCGGTGGACGGGTGCGGTTTACAACGAGCTTCACGCGACAATGAATGTGTCTCTCGGCAATGAGGCGATTGCCAAGGAATTTATGTGTTGGGTCGGGTCTCAGCGCGCAGCGAGGATCGCCAAGGGGGTGTTTGGCGATGAAACGGTGGTTTTCGGGAGTCTGGCCAAGAAGGGCAAGCCTTTACACAAAGCCCTAGTGGTCTATCGGAAACCTGCGGAAATGCTCGCGCATTCGCGGGGCGAGCATGCCAAGAAGGCGATGCTGGCTTCTAAGGTTTATCAGTACGCGCAGGACGTGGGTTTGGTGCGCATCGAAGGCAAATGGGGTAGCAAATTTCTACGAGACAACGGTTTACGGTTCATGGGTGGGACAACGATGGCAAAGATTATTAGCATTTTCGAGAGAGAAACGGATTTTCTTTTAGGCGCGAGTCCGGAGCGGGGCGTGCGGCTGGTGAGTGATTTGCCCAGCCGGCTGCGGCTTCCGGCGTTGGCGTGGATTCGCGGTGACGATCTGCGCAGCCTGCTGCCTCGGTCTACGTATTTTCGGGTCACGAAAGCGCTTCGGGCGTTCGGGCTTGATGTTTCTGAGCCTCGGCGGGATGGGAATCCGGGACAGGCCGAACGCGATCTGCAAGCGCTTCTCGATTCGCTCCCTCGGTTTGAGGTCAAGGTGTTGGATAGGCCGGACTGGTACGAACTGTCCGAGCTTGCTATAGCCGCTTGATTTCGGGTGGTGTTCAGCAAGTGGCTTCGCTGTTCAAAAAGAGGGGGGCCGGCTGTGGAGGATGAGAAGGTGTTGGTTGCGATTACTTTTGCTGTCTTGCTGGCACTTTCGGCAAGCAGGTTTCCGTCGTGGGTTTTGCCGGGGTTTGCGGTGGGGTCGTGGCCGGCGGTTTCTTCTTTGTTGCGGTGAGTTTCGGAGGTGTCTGTTATGAAAAAGCGGTATTGTCATGTTCCGGTGGTGTTCTGCGCTTTGCTTCCTCTGTTGGGGCATGCGGCTGTTCCTGCTGCTGTCGAAGAGGGTTTGCAAGAGGCTTTGCTTGATGCTGCGGTCGTGGGTGGGATGGCGCTTGTCATCATCGTCGCCGTTTATCCGGTCGGATTTCTTGATTTTCGCGCGAGTCATCTGGCCCTCGACGCGCGCTTTTTTAACGGGGCTAAAAAGGAGATTGAAATGCTGAAAAAACTCAATGGCAAGGTGGTTTCGGTTGCGTGCAGTGCCTTCGTTCTTCCCGGTGCCGTGTTCGCTGCGGTTCCGGAAAACGTCAGTACCGGTCTGACGACTGCCGCAACGGATGCCGGGGTCGTTGCCGGTCTGGCGCTGCTCATCGTGATCGGCATCGCCGCGTTCAAGTACATGCGTCGCGGCGTTTAACGTCTTGCGGGTGCGCCGCTCGCGGCGGCGCGCCCGCGTTCGGGTTTCACGTTCGGGAGCTTTTAGGGTTATGGGTCATCTGTTCGCGGGGTTTTGCTATTCGAGTGCGGTCGATGTGACTGACGCCTATTTCAGCGGGCAGGGCGTCTCGATGACTGCTGGCAGTCCTATGTATTTGGGCTGGTACGCGAAGGAAGCGGACGGGTGGAAGGTGATCACGCAGGGGATTGATTCAGGCGGGGGTGTGGTTTTCTCTGCGTCGAGGGCGGCGACTGTGCCAGCGTTCGCGGATTGCGATCCGGTTGCCTCGTTGGGGGATGGGTTCGCGCTCGGTTGGGCTGTGGTGGCTGCAATGGCGCTTGCCTGGGGGATTATGCAAATGAGGAGGGGGCTGTGAACGTGGTTCTGCTGGAAGTCGTCGGTTTTCTGGTGGTTGTCGGTCCGGCGTGGGTGCTGTTCCGATGAGTCGCGGTTTGCGGCTGATTCTCTGGTTTGCCGTGGGTCTTTGCCTGGGGGGTTTCGTGTCGTACGCGTCGGCGGCGCAATACGCATTGCAAATGCCGTCGAATATTGGCGGGTCCGCTGGTGCTCGTGTTGTTACGGGTGCGATTGATGCGGTCAATGATCGGATGTTCTCGTCTGCGATGACTACTAGCGTCGGCGGGCGCGCGGTGACGGTTCCGGCCAGTTGGCGATTCGCGGCGAATGCCGGGCGGCTTGCGGCCGATGCGGTGCGGCTTAATCCTACCTGGATGGCGGTAGCGGGTGTCGCGGCTTGGCTGGCTCCGTATGGTTTGGAGTGGATCGAAAACCAATGGATGCGCGCGGGTAGTTCGTCTCCTGCGGAGCAAAGTTACGCGGGCACGATTACGAAATGGATCGCAGACGGTTATACGGGTTGTAACACTCAGAACTTCCAGACTCCTTTGGCATGTGCTCAATACGTTTTGGCGACCACGAATTCCCCGAGTTCTGTCGAGCATCAGCAGTATTTCATCCGGTACACGATTTACAAATTTGGGAACTCGTACACCGTCAACGTTCGTCCGGTCTGTGCGTCTGGTTCCGGAGGGATTCGGGAGGGGGTAACGGGTTGTTACCTGGAACAACCGGTTACCAACTGTCCGGCCGGCACCACGTTGAACAATGGGTTTTGCGTCGGCGCGGCAACGCCTGCGGGTACGACTGATTGGGATGCGGTTGCGGCCGGGACTGTTCCTGACGTGGTGCTGCGGAATACTGCGGCGTTGGGGACTCGGTACAGCGTCGATGAACCGATTGTTTCTCCTACTCCGCAGCGAATACCGTTGAGTGATCCGTATCCAATGCCGGACGGTTCGACTGCTCGCGATGTGGCGCAGGTAACGCCGCAGCCCTCTAATCCTGGTTGGGTGGACGTTCAGTACTTGCGGGAACCGGTGACTGATTCTGTGGGTAATCCTGTGGCGCAGCCAGAGGCGACGCGCACCAGCGAGGAGCGTTCTGATTTATGTCGGGACCATCCTGACATCTTGGCATGTCAGGAGATGGGGGAAGCGGAGGATGTTGATTTGGAGGTGGACGAACGGCAGATTGCGATACAGCCACAGTCGGGTTGGGGTTTGGCGAATGCGTCTTGCCCCGCTGATCTGACCGAGACGCTACACACCGGGCTGGTGGTGCGGTTCAGTTGGTCGCCGGTGTGTCAGGCGGCTACCGCGTTGCGTCCGTTGGTCATTGGCATGGCGTGGCTGTCTGCGGTCCTGGTGGGTGTGGCTATTTCTCGGAGGGCGCAGGGGTGAGTCTAGCGGGGTTGTTGACGGCGTTGGCGGGTCCGCTTGCCAAACGGGTTTTAACCGCATTGGGGCTCGGGATGGTGACGTTCGCGGGGGTTGAGGCGGCCGTGCAGGCGGGTTTGTCGGCCGCGCAGTCTAATTTTTCCGGGGTCGGGGCCGATGTTGCGGCCATTCTCGCGATGGGTGGTGTTTTCACGGCATTGTCGATTGTTGCCGGGGGTATTACTGCGGGGTTGTCGATGATGATTTTGTCACGTATAGCGGCGGTTTAGATGAGCGTTCACGGCGATAAACCAATTGCGTTGATTACTGCTACGCCTGGGGGCGGTAAAACGGCGTTGGCGGTTCAGATGATGGTAGAGGCTGTCGCGGACGGTCGTCCTGTGTTCGTGATGGGTATCGCTGAATTGAAGGTCGAGCATTTGCCGTGTCCGCCTGTCGAGGAGTGGACTGAGCGGCGGCCAGACCCTGATAACCCGGAACTCACCCTCCCTTATTTCGTTTTTCCTGAGCGGGCGCTGGTTGTGTTGGATGAGGCGCAGCGGGTGTTTAGAACTCGGCCGGCCGGGTCTCGGGTCCCTGATCATGTCGCGGCATTCGAGACCGTTCGGCATACTGGCGTGACGTTTGTTCTGATCACTCAACATCCGGGTTTTCTGGATGCGCATATCGGCAAGCTGATCGGTCAACACGTTCATCTGCGCGACGTGGGGGTGTTGGGGCGTCGTTACTACGAATGGCCGGAAGTGGGTGACCCTAAGCGGTACTCGACAGCGCCTATCAAAAAGTCGTACAAGCTGCCTCGGCAGGTGTTCGGTTTGTACAAGTCCGCTTCGATGCACATTAAGCGGCGGTATTCAGTGCCTCCGTCTCTGATCGTTCTCGGGGCTTGTCTGGTGGTGGTTGCGGCGGGTTCCTGGTACGTCTATCGTTCGGTTTCTCAGCGGTTCGTGGCTCCCGTGGCGGAAAAAGCGGTCGGTGTCGTGGCAGGCGAGCGGGCGTCCGGGGTCTCTCGCGCATCTGTTGCTCCTGCCGTTGATCGGGCGACAGAATTGCTCATGGAGTTTGAACCGCGTATCCGGTCTCGTCCGGAGACTGCGCCGGCGTTTGACGCTCTGCGAGTTGTGGCGAGCATGCCGGTCGTTGCCGGGTGTATCGAGTCGGCGCGCGCGTGTCATTGCTACACGCATCAGGGTACGGAAGCGGGTTTGCAGGCGGGTGACTGTCGGGCGTGGTTGGAACGTCGGCCGTTCAACGCGTACGAGCGTGTCGAGACGAAAACGAACGATGTGCCGGTAGCGAAACCTGTGCCGGGCAAATACGAGGGTTCCGGCGAGCGTGTCCATGGAGCACCGCGGGGTGAGCAATCATGAGGCGCGTTGGTTTGCCTCCTGCGTTCCTGGGCGTCGAGCCTGAACTGTTCTATCCGGTGGAGGAGGAGGTGCCGATGTGTTGGTATGGTCGCGGCCGGTGGAAAGGGGGCGCGCTTCATACGTTCGTGGATGACTGGCGTCAGGAGTTTTTTTGGCGGCGTCCTGAAGAGGGTTTGCTGGTGGCCACGCTTGCGCGTCATGTGACGGCTCCTGATTTCACCGTGTGGACGAATGATCCGGCCGAACAGCGCCGCTATCAGGGCTGGCGTTCTGCTGTCGTGGGCAGCTATTGGCAGAGGTCCGGGGTTCGCGTGTTGCCGGTCGTCAGTTTTGGCAGTGATGTCGAACGGTACGTGCGCCCTGGTAGTACTTGGGCAATTCGGGGGCCTTCTCGGTCGGTGGCGGGTGAGTGGTTGGAACGTCTCGTGCGTTTCGTGGATCGCGCGCAGGTTGGACGTTTGATTCTTTTCGGTCGGGTTCCTGATTCTATTGCGGGTCTCCGTTGTCCTGTCGTTTGGCGTCGGCTGCACTCGGCCACTGCGGAGGGTTAGGTATGGGGGGTCGAGAGGAGCGGCGGCAATATCCCGAGCGTGAAGAATGGATTACCGAGGTGTCGGACACCCGTTTAAGTCGCTATGGGGCGTTGCTGGAAACGCCAGGTATCGCGCATCGGCTCAACGGGGAGCGTCGTCCGGAGGGGGGCGAGTATTTTCGTGATCTGGTGGAGCGGGAGCGATCGCGGCGGGGTGGTTCGTCTTGAGGGCGTTGCGTTGTGGGCGTTTTAGCGTGGCTGGATAGCCGGGAGGACAGACGACGCGCGGCACGCGCGGCGTCTGGCCGACTGGCTGCGTAGACAATGTGTTCGTTCACAAGCAAAACGCCCCTCGCGGGGCGTTGTTGTTTCGGCCGTTCCTGTCACTGGTTGGTGGATTGCTTCAGGCTCCGTTGCCTAGTTGCCAGAGGGCGCGCAATGCTAGGGTTGTTCCTCCTATCATCAGGGCCAGTGTGCACACGTAGGCGACGCATCCGAATACGAACATTGCCCGATCTTGCAGTGTGTTGAGGTCTATCATGCTTCGCTCCTCAGGTCGCGGTTGGTTTCGAGTTCAATCCACCGGGTCACGGTCTTGCCAATCACTTTCCAGTTGTTGAGATAGACGAAACAGGGAAGCAAAGCAGATTGATTGATCGCTGGTTGCGTGAATTGCGCGCCCATGTGCTTTGCTTCCTTCAAGTGATGCGTGAGTGCGTCCGGCGTGATATCTAGCCTCCTGCGCAGAATGCGCAGGGTTAGCGGTCCATGCTGAAGCATGGCGAGCATTCGGAGCGTGGTTAGCAGCGAAAGGTCGTGCCTCCCTGCAAAAATCTGGACTGTTGAACCCTCGGCGTTAGCGGGTTCGGCTTCGCGGCCGTTGGCGGTTTTGCGGTTTTGGTCTTGCATGGCTGTTACCTCCTGTAGTGAATCCGTCCTGTCGTTACCCTCGCAAAGCGTCCAGCCCTTTAACGGCGTTTACGCCGTGCTTGTCGCGTTCAGGAAAAGCAAGATGGCATGACAGACCGGCTCTATCGGGCTGGCGTGACTTCTTGCCCTTCCTCTAATTTCGGGCTGGATTAGGGGTAACGACAGGACGGATTCACGGAGGGGACGAGTGGCAAGGGCGCAACCGTGGCCGACGGCGGCGAAGCCGCACCCGCAAGCGGAGGGCGCAGCCCTACGCGGACATTCCGCGCTTAGCGCCGTGTTTCATCTCTTTGGCATTCGCTGTTGATGTTGTTTCGAGTTTGGCGCGGCCGTTGGATTTCGTGCGGTGTTCAGCACGTGGCTTCGCTGTTCAAAAAGAGGGGGAGCGGTCTAGCCTTGCAGGCACAGCATTGCACCGCTGCTGGGTGTACTTTTTTTGCCTGCGTTCAGGCGCTGCCAGAGGTCGCGCATGAATTTGACGGTGCGCATAATTTGATGTTCTGACAACTGTTTAGCCGTCAAATTGTCGGCCGCGTGTGCGTCGTTTTGCAGCGATCCATAGAGCAGCACCGTTGCTGATACGCCGATGTACACGGCATGACTGAGAAAATCCAGCCAAAACCTTCTCTTCTCGGGGTTCTTCTCCGTCTCGGCTTCTAATTCTGCAATGACTTCTATCGGTTCGCGTTCTGCGGCGAGTGCTAGCCGTGTTGCTGCGTATGCGTCGGGTATACGAGTTCCGTTTTTAAAGTCGCTTATGCGGTTCTCTGGAATCTGCGTGAGTTTCGCTAGCTGATAGTTGCTGGTCAGATTGTTTGCGGCTTTTGCCTGCTCTATTAATTCAAGTACTTTTGACATTTTCTATGCCTCTTTCATGTTGAGGGTGCGCCCCTTTTTGGGTGCAATTTCAGCATAGCGCTTTTTGATCCTCTTGCAATGCCCCCAATTTTGGGGTAGGTTTCTGGTACTCTCAATCCGGGAGCATCCACAAAACGAGGTTCAACGATGAGTGCAGAGGTTCAGGCGATGCCGGCCAGTGAAAAACGGCGTTCTATCGCTCCTGGTCAAGTTTTCCTGCAGGGGAGGATCGACAGCTTCACGCGTAACGAGAAGGGGCATTTCACCGTTTTGCAAACGGCAGCTCCCGATCCGTACTCTATGCCGGGTCTGCATGAGGTTCAGAGCAAGCGCGCTTTGGGTCGGCCGGGCGATTCTGTCGAGTGCCTGTGTGTAGCCGGTGGCTATAGCAAGTCGGCCACCAATCGCCAGACCGGGGAATCGTTCCGCATCATCAGGAACACGCTTCGCGTCGTTGATGAGTAACGGCGATGTCGGCGCATGTTCGCCCCGAGCAATGGGATCCGCCATTGTTCGGCGTGGCTGTGGGGCGTCCGTTGTTGTCGGGTGATTCCTGCGTGACGTGCAATGCGTCGCGCGTTGTGTTTCAGGGTCGCAACGTTGGCGGCCTTTGGTGTCAAGTCAAAAGCTCGTTGCGTGCTCCTTCTTCTCAGTGTGATTCGTGGCTGCCTATGGTCGGGCCGCGCGGTTCGCAGGCGGCGGCGTTGGGGGCCGGGTCTGATCTTCCACACCGCGTACAAGTAAATAGCGGTGTGGGGTCTCAATTTGGGACTGAAGCAGGGTCTGGCTATGTCTGAAAACCGGGTTTTCATTGACTGGATGAACATCCGGCAGCAGCACGTACAGGGTGGGTTGCCTATTGTCGGCGATGGGGTCTCGATGCAGGTGAGCAAGCTGAACTGGTGCGAGACCAATGCCGATGAAATGCTGTTGTCGATTACCCCTGGTGAGCGGTTCCGGTATTCGGTCCCCAGTGCTCGGCGGGAGGGTTCGTACTCAACGGCTGTGCGCGTGCGGTCTGACGGGTCGTTGGTGAGTCTGTCGGGGAATCCTGGCAGGTATGACCGGGCGGACAATCTGTTTAGCTATGGCATTGAAGAGACCGTTAAGCGAGCGTCTGCCATCGTGATGGCGGACGGGTTGCCTGCGTTCTCGGCCGGGGAACGTCGTTTTGCTGACAACCTCAACGAGCGCGATGCAAAACTGGGTTTGTGGGAGCGGTGGACGGGTGCGGTTTACAACGAGCTTCACGCGACAATGAATGTGTCTCTCGGCAATGAGGCGATTGCCAAGGAATTTATGTGTTGGGTCGGGTCTCAGCGCGCAGCGAGGATCGCCAAGGGGGTGTTTGGCGATGAAACGGTGGTTTTCGGGAGTCTGGCCAAGAAGGGCAAGCCTTTACACAAAGCCCTAGTGGTCTATCGGAAACCTGCGGAAATGCTCGCGCATTCGCGGGGCGAGCATGCCAAGAAGGCGATGCTGGCTTCTAAGGTTTATCAGTACGCGCAGGACGTGGGTTTGGTGCGCATCGAAGGCAAATGGGGTAGCAAATTTCTACGAGACAACGGTTTACGGTTCATGGGTGGGACAACGATGGCAAAGATTATTAGCATTTTCGAGAGAGAAACGGATTTTCTTTTAGGCGCGAGTCCGGAGCGGGGCGTGCGGCTGGTGAGTGATTTGCCCAGCCGGCTGCGGCTTCCGGCGTTGGCGTGGATTCGCGGTGACGATCTGCGCAGCCTGCTGCCTCGGTCTACGTATTTTCGGGTCACGAAAGCGCTTCGGGCGTTCGGGCTTGATGTTTCTGAGCCTCGGCGGGATGGGAATCCGGGACAGGCCGAACGCGATCTGCAAGCGCTTCTCGATTCGCTCCCTCGGTTTGAGGTCAAGGTGTTGGATAGGCCGGACTGGTACGAACTGTCCGAGCTTGCTATAGCCGCTTGATTTCGGGTGGTGTTCAGCAAGTGGCTTCGCTGTTCAAAAAGAGGGGGGCCGGCTGTGGAGGATGAGAAGGTGTTGGTTGCGATTACTTTTGCTGTCTTGCTGGCACTTTCGGCAAGCAGGTTTCCGTCGTGGGTTTTGCCGGGGTTTGCGGTGGGGTCGTGGCCGGCGGTTTCTTCTTTGTTGCGGTGAGTTTCGGAGGTGTCTGTTATGAAAAAGCGGTATTGTCATGTTCCGGTGGTGTTCTGCGCTTTGCTTCCTCTGTTGGGGCATGCGGCTGTTCCTGCTGCTGTCGAAGAGGGTTTGCAAGAGGCTTTGCTTGATGCTGCGGTCGTGGGTGGGATGGCGCTTGTCATCATCGTCGCCGTTTATCCGGTCGGATTTCTTGATTTTCGCGCGAGTCATCTGGCCCTCGACGCGCGCTTTTTTAACGGGGCTAAAAAGGAGATTGAAATGCTGAAAAAACTCAATGGCAAGGTGGTTTCGGTTGCGTGCAGTGCCTTCGTTCTTCCCGGTGCCGTGTTCGCTGCGGTTCCGGAAAACGTCAGTACCGGTCTGACGACTGCCGCAACGGATGCCGGGGTCGTTGCCGGTCTGGCGCTGCTCATCGTGATCGGCATCGCCGCGTTCAAGTACATGCGTCGCGGCGTTTAACGTCTTGCGGGTGCGCCGCTCGCGGCGGCGCGCCCGCGTTCGGGTTTCACGTTCGGGAGCTTTTAGGGTTATGGGTCATCTGTTCGCGGGGTTTTGCTATTCGAGTGCGGTCGATGTGACTGACGCCTATTTCAGCGGGCAGGGCGTCTCGATGACTGCTGGCAGTCCTATGTATTTGGGCTGGTACGCGAAGGAAGCGGACGGGTGGAAGGTGATCACGCAGGGGATTGATTCAGGCGGGGGTGTGGTTTTCTCTGCGTCGAGGGCGGCGACTGTGCCAGCGTTCGCGGATTGCGATCCGGTTGCCTCGTTGGGGGATGGGTTCGCGCTCGGTTGGGCTGTGGTGGCTGCAATGGCGCTTGCCTGGGGGATTATGCAAATGAGGAGGGGGCTGTGAACGTGGTTCTGCTGGAAGTCGTCGGTTTTCTGGTGGTTGTCGGTCCGGCGTGGGTGCTGTTCCGATGAGTCGCGGTTTGCGGCTGATTCTCTGGTTTGCCGTGGGTCTTTGCCTGGGGGGTTTCGTGTCGTACGCGTCGGCGGCGCAATACGCATTGCAAATGCCGTCGAATATTGGCGGGTCCGCTGGTGCTCGTGTTGTTACGGGTGCGATTGATGCGGTCAATGATCGGATGTTCTCGTCTGCGATGACTACTAGCGTCGGCGGGCGCGCGGTGACGGTTCCGGCCAGTTGGCGATTCGCGGCGAATGCCGGGCGGCTTGCGGCCGATGCGGTGCGGCTTAATCCTACCTGGATGGCGGTAGCGGGTGTCGCGGCTTGGCTGGCTCCGTATGGTTTGGAGTGGATCGAAAACCAATGGATGCGCGCGGGTAGTTCGTCTCCTGCGGAGCAAAGTTACGCGGGCACGATTACGAAATGGATCGCAGACGGTTATACGGGTTGTAACACTCAGAACTTCCAGACTCCTTTGGCATGTGCTCAATACGTTTTGGCGACCACGAATTCCCCGAGTTCTGTCGAGCATCAGCAGTATTTCATCCGGTACACGATTTACAAATTTGGGAACTCGTACACCGTCAACGTTCGTCCGGTCTGTGCGTCTGGTTCCGGAGGGATTCGGGAGGGGGTAACGGGTTGTTACCTGGAACAACCGGTTACCAACTGTCCGGCCGGCACCACGTTGAACAATGGGTTTTGCGTCGGCGCGGCAACGCCTGCGGGTACGACTGATTGGGATGCGGTTGCGGCCGGGACTGTTCCTGACGTGGTGCTGCGGAATACTGCGGCGTTGGGGACTCGGTACAGCGTCGATGAACCGATTGTTTCTCCTACTCCGCAGCGAATACCGTTGAGTGATCCGTATCCAATGCCGGACGGTTCGACTGCTCGCGATGTGGCGCAGGTAACGCCGCAGCCCTCTAATCCTGGTTGGGTGGACGTTCAGTACTTGCGGGAACCGGTGACTGATTCTGTGGGTAATCCTGTGGCGCAGCCAGAGGCGACGCGCACCAGCGAGGAGCGTTCTGATTTATGTCGGGACCATCCTGACATCTTGGCATGTCAGGAGATGGGGGAAGCGGAGGATGTTGATTTGGAGGTGGACGAACGGCAGATTGCGATACAGCCACAGTCGGGTTGGGGTTTGGCGAATGCGTCTTGCCCCGCTGATCTGACCGAGACGCTACACACCGGGCTGGTGGTGCGGTTCAGTTGGTCGCCGGTGTGTCAGGCGGCTACCGCGTTGCGTCCGTTGGTCATTGGCATGGCGTGGCTGTCTGCGGTCCTGGTGGGTGTGGCTATTTCTCGGAGGGCGCAGGGGTGAGTCTAGCGGGGTTGTTGACGGCGTTGGCGGGTCCGCTTGCCAAACGGGTTTTAACCGCATTGGGGCTCGGGATGGTGACGTTCGCGGGGGTTGAGGCGGCCGTGCAGGCGGGTTTGTCGGCCGCGCAGTCTAATTTTTCCGGGGTNGGGGCCGATGTTGCGGCCATTCTCGCGATGGGTGGTGTTTTCACGGCATTGTCGATTGTTGCCGGGGGTATTACTGCGGGGTTGTCGATGATGATTTTGTCACGTATAGCGGCGGTTTAGATGAGCGTTCACGGCGATAAACCAATTGCGTTGATTACTGCTACGCCTGGGGGCGGTAAAACGGCGTTGGCGGTTCAGATGATGGTAGAGGCTGTCGCGGACGGTCGTCCTGTGTTCGTGATGGGTATCGCTGAATTGAAGGTCGAGCATTTGCCGTGTCCGCCTGTCGAGGAGTGGACTGAGCGGCGGCCAGACCCTGATAACCCGGAACTCACCCTCCCTTATTTCGTTTTTCCTGAGCGGGCGCTGGTTGTGTTGGATGAGGCGCAGCGGGTGTTTAGAACTCGGCCGGCCGGGTCTCGGGTCCCTGATCATGTCGCGGCATTCGAGACCGTTCGGCATACTGGCGTGACGTTTGTTCTGATCACTCAACATCCGGGTTTTCTGGATGCGCATATCGNCAAGCTGATCGGTCAACACGTTCATCTGCGCGACGTGGGGGTGTTGGGGCGTCGTTACTACGAATGGCCGGAAGTGGGTGACCCTAAGCGGTACTCGACAGCGCCTATCAAAAAGTCGTACAAGCTGCCTCGGCAGGTGTTCGGTTTGTACAAGTCCGCTTCGATGCACATTAAGCGGCGGTATTCAGTGCCTCCGTCTCTGATCGTTCTCGGGGCTTGTCTGGTGGTGGTTGCGGCGGGTTCCTGGTACGTCTATCGTTCGGTTTCTCAGCGGTTCGTGGCTCCCGTGGCGGAAAAAGCGGTCGGTGTCGTGGCAGGCGAGCGGGCGTCCGGGGTCTCTCGCGCATCTGTTGCTCCTGCCGTTGATCGGGCGACAGAATTGCTCATGGAGTTTGAACCGCGTATCCGGTCTCGTCCGGAGACTGCGCCGGCGTTTGACGCTCTGCGAGTTGTGGCGAGCATGCCGGTCGTTGCCGGGTGTATCGAGTCGGCGCGCGCGTGTCATTGCTACACGCATCAGGGTACGGAAGCGGGTTTGCAGGCGGGTGACTGTCGGGCGTGGTTGGAACGTCGGCCGTTCAACGCGTACGAGCGTGTCGAGACGAAAACGAACGATGTGCCGGTAGCGAAACCTGTGCCGGGCAAATACGAGGGTTCCGGCGAGCGTGTCCATGGAGCACCGCGGGGTGAGCAATCATGAGGCGCGTTGGTTTGCCTCCTGCGTTCCTGGGCGTCGAGCCTGAACTGTTCTATCCGGTGGAGGAGGAGGTGCCGATGTGTTGGTATGGTCGCGGCCGGTGGAAAGGGGGCGCGCTTCATACGTTCGTGGATGACTGGCGTCAGGAGTTTTTTTGGCGGCGTCCTGAAGAGGGTTTGCTGGTGGCCACGCTTGCGCGTCATGTGACGGCTCCTGATTTCACCGTGTGGACGAATGATCCGGCCGAACAGCGCCGCTATCAGGGCTGGCGTTCTGCTGTCGTGGGCAGCTATTGGCAGAGGTCCGGGGTTCGCGTGTTGCCGGTCGTCAGTTTTGGCAGTGATGTCGAACGGTACGTGCGCCCTGGTAGTACTTGGGCAATTCGGGGGCCTTCTCGGTCGGTGGCGGGTGAGTGGTTGGAACGTCTCGTGCGTTTCGTGGATCGCGCGCAGGTTGGACGTTTGATTCTTTTCGGTCGGGTTCCTGATTCTATTGCGGGTCTCCGTTGTCCTGTCGTTTGGCGTCGGCTGCACTCGGCCACTGCGGAGGGTTAGGTATGGGGGGTCGAGAGGAGCGGCGGCAATATCCCGAGCGTGAAGAATGGATTACCGAGGTGTCGGACACCCGTTTAAGTCGCTATGGGGCGTTGCTGGAAACGCCAGGTATCGCGCATCGGCTCAACGGGGAGCGTCGTCCGGAGGGGGGCGAGTATTTTCGTGATCTGGTGGAGCGGGAGCGATCGCGGCGGGGTGGTTCGTCTTGAGGGCGTTGCGTTGTGGGCGTTTTAGCGTGGCTGGATAGCCGGGAGGACAGACGACGCGCGGCACGCGCGGCGTCTGGCCGACTGGCTGCGTAGACAATGTGTTCGTTCACAAGCAAAACGCCCCTCGCGGGGCGTTGTTGTTTCGGCCGTTCCTGTCACTGGTTGGTGGATTGCTTCAGGCTCCGTTGCCTAGTTGCCAGAGGGCGCGCAATGCTAGGGTTGTTCCTCCTATCATCAGGGCCAGTGTGCACACGTAGGCGACGCATCCGAATACGAACATTGCCCGATCTTGCAGTGTGTTGAGGTCTATCATGCTTCGCTCCTCAGGTCGCGGTTGGTTTCGAGTTCAATCCACCGGGTCACGGTCTTGCCAATCACTTTCCAGTTGTTGAGATAGACGAAACAGGGAAGCAAAGCAGATTGATTGATCGCTGGTTGCGTGAATTGCGCGCCCATGTGCTTTGCTTCCTTCAAGTGATGCGTGAGTGCGTCCGGCGTGATATCTAGCCTCCTGCGCAGAATGCGCAGGGTTAGCGGTCCATGCTGAAGCATGGCGAGCATTCGGAGCGTGGTTAGCAGCGAAAGGTCGTGCCTCCCTGCAAAAATCTGGACTGTTGAACCCTCGGCGTTAGCGGGTTCGGCTTCGCGGCCGTTGGCGGTTTTGCGGTTTTGGTCTTGCATGGCTGTTACCTCCTGTAGTGAATCCGTCCTGTCGTTACCCTCGCAAAGCGTCCAGCCCTTTAACGGCGTTTACGCCGTGCTTGTCGCGTTCAGGAAAAGCAAGATGGCATGACAGACCGGCTCTATCGGGCTGGCGTGACTTCTTGCCCTTCCTCTAATTTCGGGCTGGATTAGGGGTAACGACAGGACGGATTCACGGAGGGGACGAGTGGCAAGGGCGCAACCGTGGCCGACGGCGGCGAAGCCGCACCCGCAAGCGGAGGGCGCAGCCCTACGCGGACATTCCGCGCTTAGCGCCGTGTTTCATCTCTTTGGCATTCGCTGTTGATGTTGTTTCGAGTTTGGCGCGGCCGTTGGATTTCGTGCGGTGTTCAGCACGTGGCTTCGCTGTTCAAAAAGAGGGGGAGCGGTCTAGCCTTGCAGGCACAGCATTGCACCGCTGCTGGGTGTACTTTTTTTGCCTGCGTTCAGGCGCTGCCAGAGGTCGCGCATGAATTTGACGGTGCGCATAATTTGATGTTCTGACAACTGTTTAGCCGTCAAATTGTCGGCCGCGTGTGCGTCGTTTTGCAGCGATCCATAGAGCAGCACCGTTGCTGATACGCCGATGTACACGGCATGACTGAGAAAATCCAGCCAAAACCTTCTCTTCTCGGGGTTCTTCTCCGTCTCGGCTTCTAATTCTGCAATGACTTCTATCGGTTCGCGTTCTGCGGCGAGTGCTAGCCGTGTTGCTGCGTATGCGTCGGGTATACGAGTTCCGTTTTTAAAGTCGCTTATGCGGTTCTCTGGAATCTGCGTGAGTTTCGCTAGCTGATAGTTGCTGGTCAGATTGTTTGCGGCTTTTGCCTGCTCTATTAATTCAAGTACTTTTGACATTTTCTATGCCTCTTTCATGTTGAGGGTGCGCCCCTTTTTGGGTGCAATTTCAGCATAGCGCTTTTTGATCCTCTTGCAATGCCCCCAATTTTGGGGTAGGTTTCTGGTACTCTCAATCCGGGAGCATCCACAAAACGAGGTTCAACGATGAGTGCAGAGGTTCAGGCGATGCCGGCCAGTGAAAAACGGCGTTCTATCGCTCCTGGTCAAGTTTTCCTGCAGGGGAGGATCGACAGCTTCACGCGTAACGAGAAGGGGCATTTCACCGTTTTGCAAACGGCAGCTCCCGATCCGTACTCTATGCCGGGTCTGCATGAGGTTCAGAGCAAGCGCGCTTTGGGTCGGCCGGGCGATTCTGTCGAGTGCCTGTGTGTAGCCGGTGGCTATAGCAAGTCGGCCACCAATCGCCAGACCGGGGAATCGTTCCGCATCATCAGGAACACGCTTCGCGTCGTTGATGAGTAACGGCGATGTCGGCGCATGTTCGCCCCGAGCAATGGGATCCGCCATTGTTCGGCGTGGCTGTGGGGCGTCCGTTGTTGTCGGGTGATTCCTGCGTGACGTGCAATGCGTCGCGCGTTGTGTTTCAGGGTCGCAACGTTGGCGGCCTTTGGTGTCAAGTCAAAAGCTCGTTGCGTGCTCCTTCTTCTCAGTGTGATTCGTGGCTGCCTATGGTCGGGCCGCGCGGTTCGCAGGCGGCGGCGTTGGGGGCCGGGTCTGATCTTCCACACCGCGTACAAGTAAATAGCGGTGTGGGGTCTCAATTTGGGACTGAAGCAGGGTCTGGCTATGTCTGAAAACCGGGTTTTCATTGACTGGATGAACATCCGGCAGCAGCACGTACAGGGTGGGTTGCCTATTGTCGGCGATGGGGTCTCGATGCAGGTGAGCAAGCTGAACTGGTGCGAGACCAATGCCGATGAAATGCTGTTGTCGATTACCCCTGGTGAGCGGTTCCGGTATTCGGTCCCCAGTGCTCGGCGGGAGGGTTCGTACTCAACGGCTGTGCGCGTGCGGTCTGACGGGTCGTTGGTGAGTCTGTCGGGGAATCCTGGCAGGTATGACCGGGCGGACAATCTGTTTAGCTATGGCATTGAAGAGACCGTTAAGCGAGCGTCTGCCATCGTGATGGCGGACGGGTTGCCTGCGTTCTCGGCCGGGGAACGTCGTTTTGCTGACAACCTCAACGAGCGCGATGCAAAACTGGGTTTGTGGGAGCGGTGGACGGGTGCGGTTTACAACGAGCTTCACGCGACAATGAATGTGTCTCTCGGCAATGAGGCGATTGCCAAGGAATTTATGTGTTGGGTCGGGTCTCAGCGCGCAGCGAGGATCGCCAAGGGGGTGTTTGGCGATGAAACGGTGGTTTTCGGGAGTCTGGCCAAGAAGGGCAAGCCTTTACACAAAGCCCTAGTGGTCTATCGGAAACCTGCGGAAATGCTCGCGCATTCGCGGGGCGAGCATGCCAAGAAGGCGATGCTGGCTTCTAAGGTTTATCAGTACGCGCAGGACGTGGGTTTGGTGCGCATCGAAGGCAAATGGGGTAGCAAATTTCTACGAGACAACGGTTTACGGTTCATGGGTGGGACAACGATGGCAAAGATTATTAGCATTTTCGAGAGAGAAACGGATTTTCTTTTAGGCGCGAGTCCGGAGCGGGGCGTGCGGCTGGTGAGTGATTTGCCCAGCCGGCTGCGGCTTCCGGCGTTGGCGTGGATTCGCGGTGACGATCTGCGCAGCCTGCTGCCTCGGTCTACGTATTTTCGGGTCACGAAAGCGCTTCGGGCGTTCGGGCTTGATGTTTCTGAGCCTCGGCGGGATGGGAATCCGGGACAGGCCGAACGCGATCTGCAAGCGCTTCTCGATTCGCTCCCTCGGTTTGAGGTCAAGGTGTTGGATAGGCCGGACTGGTACGAACTGTCCGAGCTTGCTATAGCCGCTTGATTTCGGGTGGTGTTCAGCAAGTGGCTTCGCTGTTCAAAAAGAGGGGGGCCGGCTGTGGAGGATGAGAAGGTGTTGGTTGCGATTACTTTTGCTGTCTTGCTGGCACTTTCGGCAAGCAGGTTTCCGTCGTGGGTTTTGCCGGGGTTTGCGGTGGGGTCGTGGCCGGCGGTTTCTTCTTTGTTGCGGTGAGTTTCGGAGGTGTCTGTTATGAAAAAGCGGTATTGTCATGTTCCGGTGGTGTTCTGCGCTTTGCTTCCTCTGTTGGGGCATGCGGCTGTTCCTGCTGCTGTCGAAGAGGGTTTGCAAGAGGCTTTGCTTGATGCTGCGGTCGTGGGTGGGATGGCGCTTGTCATCATCGTCGCCGTTTATCCGGTCGGATTTCTTGATTTTCGCGCGAGTCATCTGGCCCTCGACGCGCGCTTTTTTAACGGGGCTAAAAAGGAGATTGAAATGCTGAAAAAACTCAATGGCAAGGTGGTTTCGGTTGCGTGCAGTGCCTTCGTT
>Ga0056903_1000413_pt1 | contig 21363 bp, 23 predicted proteins | sample EBPBio142005_DNA_FD_55025 | JGI IMG/M metagenome (GOLD analysis project Ga0056903, IMG submission 55025) | Wastewater treatment Type I Accumulibacter community from EBPR Bioreactor in Madison, WI, USA - Reactor 1_6/14/2005_ DNA | ecosystem: Engineered > Bioreactor > EBPR > Anaerobic-Aerobic >...
GCGTGGGGCTGGACGTTGGCGTAGTCGCAATCGAACAGCGCCTTGACTCGTTCGATGGCCAGGCGCTCGGCCACGTCCACGTTCTCGCAGCCGCTGTAGTAGCGCTTGCCCGGATAGCCTTCGGCATATTTGTTGGTGAACACCGAGTTCTGGATCGCCATCACCAGCGGGCTGGCGTAGTTCTCGGAGGCGATCAATTCGACATGATCTTCTTGGCGGCGTTCTTCGTTCTGCAGGGCTTGCGTCAGCTCGGGGTCGAAGTCCGTAAGAGCGAGAGATGTGTCGTACATGGTGGGGAGTCCTATCGTCGGTTTCGTTGAGGTTGGGTTGTTGGGGATGGCTCGGGCGTGTCCATGTCCAGTTGCCTGCGGATACTGCGGATGAGATCGCTGGCAGCGGCCAGGGCTTCGGCCGCTGACTTGTCCGCCAGGCTCTCGATGAGCCAAGCACCAATGACGACGGCATCGGCGCTCTGGGCGATGTCGCGGGCGGTCTGCGCGTCACGGATGCTGAAGTCGATGCCCACGGGAATGCGCACATGGCGGCGAATGCGTGCCGGCGTCTGGTCGCCAGTGAGGGCCTTGACGCATAGGCAGCAGAGGTAACCGCTGGCGCGCTCGGCCACCGCCCGCACGTGGCGCTCCGTGGCGGACGATGCCAACCGCAAGATCATGTCGAGGCCGCAATGGCGCAGTTGTGCGGCCAGCCCATCGGCGGCTTCTGGCGGGCAATCGACCACCAGCACACCATCCACGCCCGCGCTGGCCGCGTTCTCGGCAAAGGCGCCCGACTGACGCAATTGGTCGTAGCGTTCGATGGGATTTGCATAAGCCCTCAGCACCACGGGCGTGGCGCCATCCGCCTCGCGGAACTGTCGTACCTGGTCAAGGACTTGCAGCAGTCCAACCCCTGAGCGCAATGCCTGTTCGCCAGCGGCTTGGACAGCCGTGTCTTCCGCCGATGGATCGGAGAACGGCACGCCCAATTCAATGACGTCGGCTCCAGCCTCCACCAGCACGTGCATCAACGCAGGCGTGATGTCCGCGTAAGGGTATCCCGCGACGACATGGGCAATCAGCACCTTGCGACCTTGTTCGCTCAGACGCTCAAACGTGAGGGCAAGGCGATGCATGGTTGGACCCACAGTCACCTCACACACTCCGCCTGCATTGCGGCGTCAGGCGCCGCAGGACTCGAACGACTGAGCGCAGGAACGGAGGACAGCAAGGGGGCGATACGCGCCACGATGTCGTCAATCTGCGCTTCGTCGCAGATCAGCGGGNGCAGCAAACGGATGGTGGTGTCGCGTGTCACCGTGATGAGCAAGCGCTGCTCCTCCAACGCCCGCCCGACCAGTTCCTTGCAACTTCTGTCCAGCTCGATGCCTGCCATCAGGCCCTGGCCCCGGATTGCCAGCACATTCGGGTGATTACCCAGCGTCTTTTGCAAGCCTGTGAGCAGGCGGTCTCCCAGGACAGCGGCCCGCTGCGGCATGCTGTCCCGCGCCATGATGTCGAGCACAGTGCAGCCCACGCGACAGGCCAGCGGATTGCCGCCAAAAGTCGATCCATGCTGGCCGGGTGAGAACAGGTCGGCCGCCCCACCCCGCGCCAGGCAGGCGCCGATGGGAAAGCCGTTGCCCAGCGCCTTCGCCAAGGTCATGACATCGGGCGTGATGCCCGCATGCTGGTGCCCGAACCACGCGCCGGTGCGGCCCATGCCCGCCTGGATCTCGTCGATCATCAGCAGCCAGCCACGCTCATCGCACAAAGCCCGCAGCTGCCGCAAATAGTCGGCACTAGCGACGCGGATGCCGCCTTCCCCCTGAACAGGCTCGATCAGCACCGCAACGATGCCGGGCGCTTGGTCTGCCGCGCTGCGCACCGCTTCGATGTCGTCGTAGGGAACCCGCAGGAAACCCGGCATCAGCGGCTCAAAGCCTTGCTGCNTCGCCGGATTGCCGGTGGCCGAGAGTGTGGCCAGGGTGCGGCCATGAAAGCCGTTTTCCATCACGAGGATCTGGGGCTGCGCCACCTGCCTGCGGTGCCCATGCAGGCGTGCGAGCTTGAGTGCGGTTTCGTTGGCCTCGGCGCCAGAGTTGCAAAAGAAGACCCGCTGCATGCCCGCCAGCGCGCACAGACGTTCGCCCAGTTGCTCCTGCCAGTCGATGCGGAACACGTTGGAGGTGTGCAGCAGCAGTCCGGCCTGCTCGGCGATGACGGCGGCAATCTCCGGATGGGCATGGCCCAGGCTGGTGACGGCGACACCCGCGATGGCGTCCAGGTACTCCACGTCGTTCGCATCCCACAGACGCGCGCCGCTGCCACGCGTGAATGAGATGGGTTGGCGGGCATAGGCCCGCATCAAGTGGGAAGGGGTGTGTTGCATGAACGATGACTCCAATGAGATTCAGAAAACGCTTGGCGGATACGCACCAGTTCGCGTGCGTGGGTCTGGCTGTTGGCTTGGGGACTGGCCACTCGGCTCGGCAGCACCAATTCGGCGCATTGCGCGTTGTGGGTGTGGCGCAGCGCCTGTACGATCATTTGGCAAGCTCTGGCGATGGCTTCGGGCAAGGTGGCACCGTTGAGCCAGTGCCCCGTCAGAGCAGCGCCGAACAGATCGCCGGTTCCTTTGGGCACGGCGTCTATGCGCGCATGCGTGATGACGTGGGCTTGCGTGCGGGTGACAAACGCGACCTGCATTTCGCCGTCCGCCCAGGTAGCCGGCGCCGCACTGGTCACCGCGACCCACTGGGTGCGGCCCGTCAGCAAGGTGCGGGCCGCAGTGACGACACTCTCCATGTCATCGACCGGGCGGCCTGTCAGTTGCGCCAACTCGAAGCCGTTCGGGGTCAGTCCATGGGCCAGCGGCAGCAAAAGCTGGCGGTAGGCGTCGGCCATACCGGTATCGACATAGATGCCGTGGTCGTGATCGCCCATCACGGGGTCGATGACCACGCGCAGATCCGCGCGCGCGGCCTGCAAGGCTTGCGTCCAGCGGGCCAGCACCTCGGCTTGCCCCGGATTGCCCAGATAGCCGACCAGGACGGCGCGCAGGGCATGCAGCGCGCCGCGTGCCGACAGGTCCTGCAAGTACCCCTCGAACCATTCGATGGGAAGCGCACCACCGTGCACCGTCGGGTAGTGCGGCGTGTTGCTGAACACGACGGTGGGCACGGCCGCCACCGACAGGCCCAGCGACTCCAAGGTTGGAACCGCCACGCTGTTGCCCACCCGGCCATAGACCACTTGCGATTGCACCGAAACCACGTCGGGCCGCAGCGGCTGCAGGGCAGGAGACGGTGTGTCGGTCATGGCGGCGTCCCCGCTGTCTCTGTCGGCCAGTAGTAGCTGTCCGGCATGGCGCGCGCACCAAAAATAGCTTGCCCGACGCGCACCACCGTGGCGCCTTCCTCAATGGCGATCTCGAAATCGCCGGACATGCCCATGGACAACTCGTCCAGCCCGACGCCCGCTGGCGCGCTTTGCCGCAACTGGTCGCGCAAGCTGCGAAGCAGGGTGAAGCACTGGCGCACCCGCTCCGCCTCGGCAGAAAACAACGCCAGCGTCATCAATCCACGCACGCGCAGCGCCGGGAATGCGGACAACTTCTTGAGGAAGTCCTGCACACCCTCGGGCGACAGTCCGTACTTGCTGGCCTCGCCCGAGGTGTTGACCTGCACGAACACATCCAGCGCGCGGCCCTCAGCCTGCAGGCGCCGCTCCAGCGCTTCGGCCACGCGCAGACTGTCCAGTGCCTGGAACTCGCTGGCGAAGCGCGCCACCAGCTTGGCCTTGTTGGTCTGCAGGTGGCCGATGACCGACCAGTGCAGATCGGTCAGGTCCTGCATGGCTTCCCATTTGCCAAAGGCTTCCTGCACCTTGTTTTCACCGAGCAGGCGGCAACCGGCCGCGTAGGCCAGGCGCAGACTGGCCTCGGGCTTGGTCTTGCTCACTGGCAGCAGGCGCACCGTCGCGGTGTCACGTCCCGCCCGGCGGCAGGCGGCTGCGATGCTCGCCTGCACCGCCGCTAGGTTGCGCCGGAAGTCCTCGACAGTGGTGGCCTCGGGATAGCGGCCGTGCTGGTCGTGGCCGGTCTGTGTATCGAATGGCGCTGGCATCAGTTCCCCCCCTTGTTGATCGGCGTGGGGGCCATGGCGGGTGTGGATGCCTTTTTCGGCAACCGGCCATTGAGCACCGCATAGGCGATCAGCCCGATCACCAGTCCCCAGAACGCACCGCCAATTCCCAACAGACTGATGTTGGCGGCGGCCGCCAAGAAGGTGATCAGTGACGCCTCGCGTGTCTTCGCGTCGGCCAAGGCGGTGGCCAGGCTGCCGCCGATGGTGCCCAGCAGCGCCAGCCCCGCGAGCGTGGTGATGAAGGTCGCCGGGAAGGCCATGAAGACAGCGGCCAGTGTCACGCCGAACACGCCCACGAGGATGTAGCACACGCCTGCGGCGATACCCGCGATCCAGCGCTTGGACAGGTCTTCGTGCGCCTCCCGGCCCGTGGCGATGGCGGCCGTGATGGCGGCGATGTTGAAGGCATGCGAGCCGAACGGCGCCATCAGCAGCGATCCCAGCCCGGTCACCGTGACGATGGGGTTGGCGCTGGTCTTGAACCCGTCATTGCGCAGCACCAGCATGCCAGGCATGTACTGGCCGGTCAGCGTGATGAGGAACAGCGGCAAGGCGACGCTCAGCAGCGCATTGAGCGAAAACGCTGGCATGGTGAAAACCGGGGCGGCGAGCTTCAAGCTCAGTCCCGACAGATCCACCCGATCCTGCATCAGCAGAAAGAGCAGGCCCAACACCAGGATGCCGACGACGGCATATCGGGCGCTGAAGCGTTTGAGCACCACATAAGTCACGATCAGCAAGCCGGCCAGCACCGGATCAATGCTCATGCCACCGAAAGCCTTGATACCGAATTGCAGCAGGATGCCCGCGAGCAAACCCGCGGCCACGCCCGGAGGAATCAGCCGGATCAAGCGCTCGAACCAACCCGACAGCCCCAGCAACACAAATGCCGCTGCTGAAATCAGATACGCACCCACCGCTTCGGCATAGGGCGTGGTCGCCAGCGCCGTGACCAGAAACGCCGCCGCCGGCGTGGACCAGGCGGTAATGATGGGCTCGCGCGTCAGCCAGCTCAGGATGATCCCCGTCACGCCCACGCCGATGGAAATCGACCACACCCACGAGGCCGTCAGCTCCGGGCTCAGGCCCGCGACCTTGGCGGCCTGGAACACCAGAATGAATGTGCCGCCGTAGTTGACGATGACCGAGATCAGGCCGGCTACGACGGGATGGGTGAGATCGTTCCAGCGAACAGATGAATGTGAAGGGACGGATGACATGGCTTGACGGAGGCTCCTGACAGATCGGTTGAATGGCTTGTGAAACGTATTTATAGATTTAAAATGGTTGGATGCTCCCCGCCACTTTCATGAAGAGATACCGGCCAATTGTTTAAACACGCCCAACTTGAATCCGTCAAAGCCTGGATCGGCGACCCTGCGCATGGCGCCTTGCCGCTGCACGCGCGCGTGCAGCGGGCCATTCGCCAATTGATCCTTGATGGGGTGCTTGACGTGGGCAGACCCTTGCCCGCGTCACGCGCCTTGGCGAAGTCGTTGGGGGTATCCCGCGATACGGTCGAGTCGGCCTACAGCCAGTTGCATGCGGAAGGCTTTATCGAACGGCGCGTAGGCAGCGGCAGCTTTGTGTCGGAGCGGGCGCAGCGCCTACCGGGACGCGGAAAACCTCGGCAAACCAGTGTGGATCGCAAGGCCACACTGCGCCTGAGCCAACGCGGCTCTGCCATGTTCCAGAGTGGCGGCGTGCGCGACTTCCTGACACCACGCCCGTTCGCGCCCGGTGTACCGGAAACGCGCAGCTTTCCGCTCCAGACCTGGGAGCGGCTGGAGCGGCAGGTGTTGAAGGAATACGGCACCCTGGCGCTGCTGCACAGCCCGCCGCAGGGCATGGAGCCACTGCGGCGCGCTATCGCCGATTACGTCAATCTCGAACGGGGAGCGCGCGCCACACCCGAGCGCGTGCTGGTGCTGACCAGTTCCCAGCAAGCCCTGACCCTGTGCGCCACGGTGCTGCTCGACGCGGGCGACCGGATCTTCATCGAAGACCCCGTGTACCACGGCGCACGCAAGGCGTTCGACGCCGCCGGGCTGGCGTGCGTGCCCGTGCCGTTGGATGCCGATGGCCTGCGGGTAGATCGTTTGCTGGAGGCAAGCAAGGCGCCCGGCGATCCAGCCAGGGCGGTGTTCCTGACGCCATCGCACCAATTTCCCACCGGGGCGACACTGTCGCTGGACCGGCGCCTGGCCGTCATTGAATGGGCCAGAGCGCAGCAGGGCTGGATCATCGAAGACGATTACGACAGCGAATTCCACTACGCCGGCAAACCCACCGCCTGCGTGCAGGGGCTCGATCCGCATGAGCGGACGATCTACATCGGCACCTTCACCAAATCGCTGTTTCCCGGCCTGCGCATCGGCTACATGGTGCTGCCGCCGCCGCTGGTGGCGCCCATGACTGTGGCCCGCACCCTGCTGGATGGGCACAGTGCGCCGATTCCGCAGCTCACGCTGGCGCGCTTTATCGAAGGTGGCCACTTCGGCGCCCATGTGCGCATCATGCGCGCCGTCTACGCCGAACGCCGCGACGTGCTGGCGCGGCTGGTGCGCCAGCATCTGGCCGAATTCGTGGAACCACGGGTGCCCGCTGGGGGCATGCAGATGCCCTGTGTGTTCATCCGCGACATCCCCGAGCGCGAGGCGGTGGAGTCCGCCCGCCGGGCGGGCATCGACTTGCTGGGGCTGACGACGCTGCATGCGTCGAGCAAGCACAAAGCAGGGTTCCTCATGGGATTCGCCGCCCATGCTCCGCATGAACTGGAAGTTGCCGTGAAAAAACTGGCAAACGTGCTGCGTGCGCTGTGCCGCTGATGTCGGCCCTTCATCTCAGGAGAACGCTTCTCATCCATCCCGAGAGCCGTCGAAAACGGGCTCAAGGCCTCACGTTCATGCCTTCAACAACTGCGGCACGGAAGACACCAGCAGCGCCACGCCCGAGACCGTAAGCAGGCCCAGCACGATCTGACGAAACCGTGCCTCGCTGATGCCGATGTACATCCGAGTGCCGAGCAGCGTGGGCACCAGCATGGCGGGTGCCACGATGGCGAACAGCGGCAGCATGTCGCGCGTCACGATGCCGGTGGCGAGATAGGTGCCCATCGTCACCATCAGCATGGACAGGTTGAAGTTCTGGATCACGATGCGTTGCGTATCCTTGGGGTAGCCGCGCAGCGTGCACCATAGTGTGGGAATGGTGCCGGTGACGCCGCCGATGCCGCCGAGCACGCCGCCAGCCATGCCCACGATGCCATCCGCCAGCCGGCCGCCGACAGAAATCATTGGCAAATGCTTGGACAGCAGCATGACGGGGCACCACAGCACCAGCAGGCTGCCCAGAATGGCTTTGAACCAGATCATGTCCAGGTGTGGCAGCAGCAGCACGCCGAGCGGAATGTCCACCCGTCCACGCAACCGTCGCATCACGGTCACGCTGCACGAGGACACCAGCGATCACCTGCTGGCACGGCTGCGCGCCCACGAATTGGATTGCGTCATCGGACGAACGTCAGCGATCTTGGACATGACAGGCCTGAAGCACACCGTGTTGTACCAACAGGAGCCGCGCATGGTGGCCCACCGGCGCTTGGCATCCAGATTGGGGCGAAGGCCTTTGCAGTGGGCCGAGTTGACGGAACTTGACTGGGTGCTGGGTGCGCACAGCACACCGATGCGTGAACAGATTACCGATTTCTTCCTGCGCGCGGGTGTCGAGCCGCCGCTTCCGTTCGTCGAGAGCCTGTCCGCTAAAATCATCGGTGAACTGGTCGCGGCCAACGAGCGCGCCGTCTCCATCGTGCCTGCGGACGTTGCCGAAGAGCTGGTGCGTATTGCCGGCGTGGGTATGGTTGCGCATCGCTTCGGCTGGACCTTGCCGCCCATTACCTTGTTCCAGCGCAAGGGCGGCGCGCAGTATGAGGAGCAGCGGCTGTTTGCCCATGCGCTGAAAGAGGTTTGCGCAGAACTCGCCGCCGCTTGAATTCGCTTTCAGATCGAAGGCGTTCGCTGCCTTCCGATCATCCAAGACACGCTGCCACCACGCACCGCTGCGGCGAGTTGCTGCCCCAGCCGTTGCTCGATCACGGGCTTCCACGGCACAAGGCTGAACCCCATTCCGTCATCGAGCATCGCATAGCGCCCGCTGGCGAGCATGATGCTGCGCCGGTAGATGCCTGCCACGCGCTGCCCGTCCGCTACGGGGCGGTGCTCCAGCCCGGTATCGGCGGCAATGCTCTTGGCTGCCTGCGCCAGTTCCCGGTTGCGTAGCGTACCCAGCAGGTTGCGCGCCAGGATCACACGCTGCCCGCGCCGCTCGGCCAGCCCCTGTTCGGTCAAGAAGTCGGCGCGCTTTTGCAGCGCATCCTTGACCTCGCTGCCGAACCCCAGATCACCCAGACCTTTGCCGCCGCCGATCAACTGCTGGTCGAGCCAGGTGGCACCGATCACGCGGGCCTGCCGCTCGATGGACAGGTGCGATTTCCGCTCCACGGCCAGGCCGCTCAGGCGCTGCGCGTCGTACTGGCGGCCCTGCTCGGGCAGGTCACCCGGCACCTTCCATAAACCCTCGGCCACGCGCTCCACGATGCTCGCCCGGCGCAGGGCTTCCAAGCGTCGGACGTGGGTGGCTACCACTTCCTGCGGATCGCGGCCTTCCTTGGCCTGACCTTGTGCAATCGCCAAATGATGGTCGGTGCGGTACAGGCCATCGGTCGCCAGTGCGGCGATGGTCTTGTCCGCTGTACGCACGTCGGCTGAACCCTTAACCTCGACCACCGCGCCCATGGGGTATTGCTCCAGTTCGGTCTTGGGTGGCAACGCCACATAGTGGGCCTTGCCGTCGATGCCATCGACCACCAGATAGCCCCGGTCATACAGCTCGTCGGCGAGACCCTTGCCCGCCACGCGGCCGATGACGGAGTGCCCATCCTCACCCGACTGGAACACGGCCAGGTCACGCCGCTGGCCGCCCATCGCCCGTTGCATGGTGCGGATGATGTCGCCACGCTCGCCCATAGCCCGCAGAGTGGGCTCGGCCTCGGCATGCACGGCCCAGGTTCCAGGCTGGGCTTCGGTGGCCAGACCCATGCGCTGCAAGCGTTGCAGCCGCCCGACCAGCAGCAGGCGCTGGCGTTGCAGCTTGGGATCGTTGAAGCGTTCGATCTTTACCAGGCCATCCACCGCCTCGCGCTGCAAGGTGCGATCCAGGGAGGTCCAGCGCTCCTGCTCCACCTCGCGAGCCAGGGTGCGCTGAATCTCCAACTCGGTGCGCGGCCCCAGCCATTCGGTAGCCAGCTCCATCGCCCGCTCGCGCATGCCGCGGGTGATGTAGTCCTGCGAGATGATGAGATCCTTGCCGGTGTCGTCCTTACCGCGCAGCACCACGTGGGTATGCGGGTTGTCGGTGTTCCAGTGATCGACCGCCACCCAGTCCAGCCGGGTGCCCAGGTCGGCTTCCATGCGGCCCATCAGGTGGCGGGTATAGGTGCGCAGGTCTTCAAGCTGCTCCGCAGCTTCGGGCGAGACGATGACGCGGAACTGGTGGCGGTCGCCCCGGCCGCGCTCATCGAAAGCTGCGGTGTCCGCCTCGTCGGTGATGGCGCCATAAGCCCGGCCCTGTCCGCCCTGGCGGTCCACGCCTTCGCGCTCGATGTAGCGCAGGTGCTGCACGGTGGATTTGCCACTGGCCTGCTGCAAATACACGAGCCGCACCTTGACCGTGGCCCGGCGTGAATGGGCGGTCAGCGACTGGCCCGTGAAGCGCGCTGCCACATGGCCGCGCCCCAGGCGCGAACCGGGAGCCTTGCCAGTGGTTTTGCCACCGGCTTTGCCACCCATTCCACGCCTGCCTCCGGTAGCGCCCGCTGCCTTGCTGGTCTGGCGCAGCACCTGCGCAATGAAGGTGTCGCCGCGCTGCCTGGGTTTGCCGGGCCGCACGCGGAAACGGTCATCACCCTCGGAATTTCCGCGCTGGCTCATGATGCAGCTCCGGACAAGCCCAGCGCGCCCGAGCGGATGCGGCACACGGAATTCCCAATGACCGCAAGGCATGGGGGCTGTGGGCGGCACGAAGCCGCCCTTGGGCGCGTGCCGCGCCCAACCCACGTGCAGACTGGCTTGGTGCGCACCGTGGTGCCGCACCCTTCAATCTTGCCTTCCGCCTTTGCCTCCCGCTTTCGCTCCCGGCAGCGGCGGCCCGGCGGTGCTGCGCCGCTTGCGACCAGCCCGTCGGCGAACGCGGCCAGGGCCGCAGGCCGGCCGTGTTCAAGGCAAGACGCCTGCACGGTGGACGGCTGCGCCGGAGGCAGCGCGAAGTGCGATGCGAATGCACCCGCACTGCACGCGCGACGACACAGCAACAGCAGCCTGAACGACACGCCTGATGGCACGACAAGATGCACGGCAACGTGCAGCGAATCGGCGGCCATCATGGACGTGGCTCCAGCCAGACCGGACGCGCCACGCCGATCACGGCGGACGCGTTGACCGGGCCGAAATAGCGGCTGTCGAACGACGCCGGGTTGGTCACGCTGAGCAGGAACAGTTCACCAGGCCGAAGCCGCCTGCACTGCGGCCAAGATGGCAGCTGCCGGCCCAGCCGGTCAGCAGCCAGGGCGGTGGCCACCGGCACGCCGTCCATCCAGACCATTGCATCGACGATGCAGACGTGTTGCGGCGCGACCGCGCCCACACGTTTGAGCAGCGGCACGCGCGCCGGCAGGTAGCCTCGCTGCGCAGCGAGGGCCGCGGCGCCAGCAGGCAATCGGGTCAGGACGATGCTGCCCACGGACAACGGACGAGGCAGCGAGCCGGTTCGATGGTCGAGCGGATCGATGCGATACCAACCGACCGCCACGCTGTCGGACGGGTTGTAAATCAGGCGCGGCAGCGGATGCACGAAGGACGCCCAGGCCAGCGCAGCGAGGCCGCAAGCGGACAGCGCAGCCAGCACGATGCGAGCGCGCAGGCGCGAGCGAGGATACGGCGCCGTACTGGCGGCGCTGGCGGACGTGAGAATGATCGTCATGGCAGCGCCCTCCCGGTCAGCCAGGCGGCGTGCCGCTCGGCGTTGTATTCCGGCAGTGGCAATCGTGCCGCGAGCCGGTTGCCCAGCGTGCGCCAGTACGCGGGCGAAGCGGCAGCGGGCGCGATGCCCAACATCTCGATGACGTCGATGCGCTCCAACACGGCGCGCACTTGGTTCTCGCCTTCGGCGTGCAGCAGCAGGCGCGCGCCGGGCTGCACGCCCGGGATGCGCTGCGCCGCATCCAAGGGTGTGCAAGCCTGCATCACCATGAGCTGCCAGCGGATCGTGCCGTAGTCGTTGGACTGCCAGCGGATGCGGCAGAACATGGCATTCGGCACGAACATCGCCACGCTGCGCCAGCGGTCGAGCCGCAGCGTGCGCGCCGGCTCGCCAAAGCGCAGATAGAGCTTGATTCGGTGCTCAACGTAGGCCAGCGAAACGCGCGTCAGCGGCATTGAGGTGGGCCGTGCCGCGTGTGCGGCGAGGGATGGCGGCGGTGCCACCGTCGTCGCGCCAGCGGCAGGCAAAGCGGATGCGTTCATGGCGTGTTCTCCCTGCGGTGTTCTGGAAACTCCCGCTCCAGTAGCGCACGCAGCAGGTCGGCCACCGTCACGCCCTGCGTGAAGGCCGACACCTTGATGCGCGCGCGCAGCACGGGCGTGATGTCGAGGGTCAGGCGAGCGGTATAGAGATCGCCTTTCTGGAGGTCTTCGGCGCTACCTTGGCGAATCCACGCCTCGGCGTGCGGATTCGCAGGCGGGCGCGCGCCGATGCCGACGCGCTTGGCCGTGCGTTTGCTGTTGGGTGGCGGCTTCGCTGTCATGTCGGCCACCGCAGCAGTTCATCCACCAGTGCGGTGATTTCGCGCGCGGCTGCGCCATCCGGAGCCAGCTCACGTGCCAGCCGACCCGCGGCCACGCTGTCGGCGAAGACGATGCGCTGGCGCACTTCCGAGCGCAGTGCAGGAAGTGGCTGCTCGGCCAGTGCGCCGCGTGCTTCACGCCCGATCACGGTGGTGCTGACGCGCCGGTTGATGACAAAGGCTGCGCGCAGCGCAGGCCGGAACACCTGCGCCTCTCGGATCAGCGCCACCATTTCCGCCGAAGCCCAAAGGTCGTAGGGGCTGGGCTGCACCGGGATCAGCACCCGCTCGGCCGCAAGCAGCGCGGAGCGCGCCAAGGCGGCGATCCTGGGCGGCCCATCAATGACAACGTGATCGGCCCGCCGGGCGAGTTCTGGCGCTTCTTGGTGCAGGGTTTCGCGTGCCAGGCCCACGGCGCTGAACAGCCTTGGAAAACCTTGCTGGCTTCTGCGCTGCGTCCAGTCCAGCGATGAACCCTGCGGGTCGGCATCCAGCAGGATGACGTGCTGGCCGCGCAGCGCGAGTTCGCCGGCGATGTGCGTGGCGAGCGTGGTCTTGCCTACGCCGCCTTTCTGGTTGAGCAAAGCGACGATCATGGCGCGGCCCTCCAAGCTGGAAAGCTGGCTTGCGCTCGCCTTGCAAAACGGGGTTTTTTCGGGCTTCTGGCTTGCTGCGTTTTTTGCCTTTTGGCGGTTGTCCACCGGGGCGCGGCGCTTCTACTAAAAGTTAGAGTATTTAAGTTAGAGAAGTTAAGAGAGGCCAAAACCCGCGCCGTTATTGGCTTTGCGGCCGATTTTGTTGCCTGATAGCACGAGGATCTGTTGCCTGATAGCACGATACCTGTGTTGCCTGATAGCACGAGCCCGTCCACAGGCCACGCACCGTTTATCCCCGTGCCGTTTGCGGCACGGGCCGGAACGTGAGCAGCGGCGAGGAAATGCCGCAGACATGCTCGATGCCCAACTGGTAGCCCGGCAAGGCTTGTCGCGCCACTAGTGCCCGCAGGTCGGCAGCGAAGTCGTAGTACCGCGCCACGCTGCCCGACTTGCGGTACAGGTGCTGGAAGTCGAACTGCCAGCCGCCGGGCTGGTGCCCGCCGTGCTTGCGCACCAGCCGGTACAGCCAGCGCTCGATGCCCCCGGTGAGCCGGAAATACGCCGGGTCGATGGTCAGCACCAGTGCCGCATCCAGCACGCCCGCATAGAACCAGTCCGGCAGGATCAGTTCTATACCCAGCGGCGTGCCGCTGGCATCGGCCAGTTCCTTCCACTCGTTGATCCACGAGAAGCGGTGCAGCCGCCTTCCCGTGGTCTCCCGGATGGACGTAGCCACCGTCGTGGACTGCAAGCGATCCAGCGCGGCCTTGAGGCGCTGGTAGTCGCGCAGCGACGTACCACGCCCGATGAAGCGCAGGATCTCGTAGGGCGTGGCCTGCATCAGCCGCGACGGACGCAAGCCCGCATCGCGTGCCTCCACGATCTGGCTGGCCGCCCAGATCAGCACGTCCGCATCCCAGATCGTAGCGATGCCGTGCTCGGCCGTGCCCTCCACGCGGATCGTCACGCCGCTGGTGCGGAAGTCGATCGGCGCCGTGCGCCTCGACTTCGCCAGCGAGAAGAACGGAAACGCCATCAGGTCCTGGTTGTCGCGCGGCGCTATGTCGCCCGGCAAGGCGCGGAACAGGTCGAGCTGTTCGCGCTCCTGCGACGGCCGCTGCCGTGGTGGCAGCGATGGGCTGGACATGGCGAAGGCCACCCGCGCGCCAGCGATCAGCGCGCACGGCTGTCCGCCGAGTGCTGCTCGGCATACTCGGGATCGGATGTGCTCTCGAAGCTGCGCTCCGCGGCCCAGGCATCGAGGTCGGCTACGGCGTACATGACGCGTCGGCCGAACTTGCGGAACTTCGGCCCGCCACCGATCACGCGCTGTTTCTCCAGCGTGCGCGGCGACAAGCGCAGGTAGTCGGCGGCTTCGTCGTTGGTCAAATAGCGTTGGGGTTGCGCAGCAGCCGTCGAGGGTGTGGCAGCAGGTCGCAAGGGAGTAGGACGCATGGTGAAAACCTCCATCGGTTAAAAGGTTCCGGCCACAAAGCGCAACCGGATGGAGGTAGTCTCAGAAAACGCGGCTGTTCTGCTCAGGGTCGATCTGCGCTGGATGCAGAACGACCCTTCTCAAGCGGCGGAAGTTGTGCTAGGCGGCGATAGCCGCCGCGCATCAACGCATCGCCGCGCTGCACTAGGCGGCGCACCTTGGAGCGCAGGCCGCCGTCGCTGTACCAATCCGCCGCCGCATCGACTCCGTACAACCCTTCGGCGATCTCGCGCAAAGAGGCGCCCGCTAGGGCCGCATCGAGCGCCTGCAAGGTGTGCAGTTCCTGCAATGCCGACAGCGATGGCCGCACCGATGCCACCGCCGCAGGCGAGGCATCAGCGGCGGTCGCGAGCTGTTGCAGCATGGCGGTCAGACTCTGCAACTGCGCGCAGGCGCGGATGGCATAGGCGAAAGCCATGCCATCGGCCAGGCCAGGCGCAATGGCCAGCCGCANGCTGTAGCCCGGCCAGCGCAGCACCAGCATCAGTCGCTTGCCGTCATGGATCAGGCACTTGCTGCCGGGCAGACGCCAGAACGCGAAGACGATGGCGTCCATTGGCGGATCAGCGTCCGGGTAGAGCTGGAGCACGCCATCGTGGCCGGGGAACCAGGCTGGGTGCGCGTCACGCGCATCCAGTTCCGGGTCTTCCAGCAGGCGCAAGCCCCAGCGATGCGCCGTATCCGATCGGCGACGACGGCGCAGCCAGTCGAGCCGGTAATCGGGATTGCGGCGCAGGTACTCCCAGGCCAGCGCGGGGCCATCGAGGTGCAGTGTGTAGAGATACGCGGCTGTCGGATACCAGGGTTCGGTGTGATGCTCGGCCATGGCGAAGGCTCCTGTCGAAGATCAGGAACGTCGCCATGACGAAAGTCCGGGAGCTATCGCATCAGCATCAAAACATCATCAAAATCGGGGTAAGCTGTAACCATTGGTATTCAAGACCGATTGGCTCCGGGGTATTGCGAAATTCGTCCGAATGCGACGACCTCATGACCCAAAAATGTCACGCGGCACAAAACACGGTGCCCCAGCCCGCATGAAAGATCGTGACTGTTTTAGTCACAGATACACAGGTTTGAAGCAAGAGTGCGGATTCAGACCGGCCAGGTCTGATGCCAGACTGAAATAGTCTCAATGCGCCCGGTTCGGCCGGGGCGCGAACGGTTCAATCCACGATGGAACCGTTCTCCTGCGCCAGAAGCAGGTATTCCGACAGGGGCCGTACCGCCTGGAAATACCGATCCCGCATCACGGGCTGCTGGCGCGGCCCGACGATGGAGGCCAGATCGGACAGCTTCACGTGGCCCAGCTCGGGCATGCTGATCCCCAGGTCGATTAGGCCGTAGGCCGTGTCCCCATCGGCGGGATCAAGCGCGGCCAGCAGCCAGGTGGCGTGCGCGTCCGGCGTGAACAGCCGCGCCACGGGCAGCGGGTCGATGACCCGGCCAGCGGCGCGGGCCTGGCCGTGGGCCAGCAGTTGCACGCGCTCGTCCTCGGTGATGAGTTGGTTCATGGATAGCCCCTTCATTGACACAAATCCGCCAAAGCGTGAAAGCGTAAAGCCGTATCGATGGATTTGAGGGAAAGCACGGATGCGATTTTGTGGTTCTGTCGGAATCCGTAAATACGTATTTACGCAAAAACGCAGAAGCACGAAAAAGGGTCAAAAACGCGAATGAGTTAAAGATAACGTGGTTTTAATTATGCTGTGACTTGACGCTTCTGTCTATGCAGAAGCGAACTGTCCAGCGTGGCCGACCGGCCGGCGCCACCACCTTCGACGCCGAACTGGCCCTGGCCTTCGGCGCGGCGGTACGTGCGCTGCGGTTGGAGCGTGGGGTCGCGCAAGAATCGCTGGCGCACCTCGCCGGCATTGAGCGTTCGCACATGGGCAAGGTCGAGCGCGGCGAGCACATGCCCACGTTGGCGATCATCTTCAAGATCGCTGGCGCGCTTGAATGCAGCACGGTAGTGCTGATGAGCAAGACCGAAGGCCAGCTTGCTGCGGCCCGGTCGTAGCGATAGGAAACCCGCCCTTATGACAAGGCGCTGACCTGGCCGATCCGGCGCAGCCGGTTCGGGGCATTCAGGGGTGCCAAGCTCTGCGCGGCGGGGATAGCCCCTTGGGCTTTCCCCTGGAGGCAAGCGCCAGCGCGCAGCGCCGCAGGCGCGAAGGCGTGAGGGATTGATGCCGAATGGCCGTGACGACAAAGGCGGCACGGGGCGCAGCCCGAAAGCCTGACGGCGCATCGCGCCGACACGCCATGCCGTCCCCGCAGCCACAGATTCAAGCCATGCCGATGGAGGCAGCCGATACAGCCCTGCCTCTTGCAGTGCCGCGAAAGCAGCACTGCGCCCCGCCGAAATGGGCGGGGCGCAGTGGCCGTCAGGCCGCCTGGGGCTTGCTGCGCGACCAGATCAACGTGTGTGTGCCGTCTTCTTCCTCGATCAGGCGAGCATAGACCGTTGCCGGGAACGAAGGGTCATCGATGGTGCAGGACACGTAGGCTCTCCCGGCCTCGCTGGTCTTGCGCCACCCCGCACCTACGTCGAAGCCCGACGCCTGGATGCGGAAGTCCGGGGCGTTCTCGTTGCCGCCCTTATCGTTGGGAACCAGCTTGGCCTTGACATTGAGCGTCAGGGTGCGAAGCGTGCCGGTGAAGCCGTCTTTGTCTGCGGTGAAGGTGCCGATGTTGGCCATGATGATTTCTCCTTTTGGTTGAACAAGGTTCGCGCCCATCGCGTCCTTGTTGTGATCCGGCCGGCGGGGGACGGGCTGGCTGCACCGCTTGCGGGCGCAACGCAGTGGAGCACCGGGAGGCGGCAACAATTTGGCCCCGCGAGGAATCTGCGCAGCAGAGGGGAAATTGTTTTCGCCGTACGGTTGCAGCCATGAAGCCCGAGGCGCAGCCGCGCCACCGCCAGGATTCACAACAACACAAGGACGCCTTGGGCCGAACCACCTCTAAAAGGAGACAGGGCCGACTCGGCAACCCCGCATGAAGGCTGCACGGGCACGCCCCCTGACACAGGCAAGAGCCCCCCACCGATCAGGGCGCGAACGCCTCGCCGTACCTAGCGGCACTGTGCTTGACGTGTGGAATGGAAGCTCCATGGCGAGGCCGGACAACGTTTCCGTGAACCGTCCGTCGTGACGTGATGGGCGAGACCCGCCAGCGTCGCGGACGGCACGCATTCACACAACCTGCCGCAGCAAGCCACGGCGTATCCACCATGCACTGCCCGTACGGCGGGGCGCTGGCCTGGCCGATCCGGCACCGCCGGTTCGGCGGCATTCGAGGGGCGCCAAGCTGTGCGCGGCGGGGATGGGCCTGGCGCCGATCCCCTGGAGGCAAGCGAAGCGCGCAGCGCCGCAGGCGCGAAGGCGTGAGGGATAGCTGCCGAATGGCCGTGACGGCGAAGTCGGCGCGGGGCGTAGCCCAATAGCCCGGCGGCGCATCGCACCGACACGCCATGTTGAACAAGGCATGCATCTTGATATAATTAGCCGCCATACAATATGGCAGCTACGAAATGAAACTGGAACAAAAGTATTTAGCGCTGATACAGGAGGCGAAGCGACGCAAGCTGCCCGACGTGGAAGGCATCCGGCTGTGCTTCCAGACGCTTTCGCTGTCAGCGGCCATTGACCGCGACTGCGCCGCTCTGCTGGCACCGCATGGCCTGTCCGAAGGCCGTTTCGTGTTGTTGTTCCTGCTGGATGCCGCCCCTGACGGGCTGGCGCCCAACACGCTCGCGGAACTGGCCGGTGTCACCCGCGCCACGGTGACGGGGCTGCTCGATGGTTTGGAACGCGACGAACTGATCGAGCGCCATGCGGTCGCAGGCGACCGCCGCGCCTTATCCATCCGGCTCACCCAAAAGGGAAAACGCGTGGCAAAGAAGGTGTTCGAGCAGCACGGCCACTGGATCGCCAGCTTGTACGGCAACCTGTCCGCAGCGGAACGCACCCAACTGGCTGCGCTATTGGACAAGGTAGCGGGCAACCTCCCGGACAAGACGCCATGACAGCCATCGCCCGCAAGGACGGTCCCCGCAAAGGCGCGGTCCGCGCCGCCGACATTCCTGCCGACGTACTGCAAGCCCTGTCGCGCGGTGAGATGCCGAGCGCCACCCTGGCCGAGTGCATGGCGCTCGACCAGGGCGCGCTGATGCGGGCGGTGTTCCCCAGCCTGTCCGCGCCAGCCCTGAAGGCTGTTGATGCCGCCTGCACATTGGGCGTGCTCAAGCGCATGGGGCGCGTCGGCGCGATGCTGCTGGATGAGTTGGGCACGGACGGTATCGCACGATGCCAGGCCCATGCCGCCGATACGGTGCGCGGCTGGGCTTGCTTCATGGTCGGTGCGCAGCCTGATCTGGATCTGGCGCTGCGGCTGGCNGCCATCCGCCCGCTGGCCGACGACATGCATTTCGGGGTGCGCGAATGGGCCTGGATGGCCATGCGTCCGCATCTGGCGCGGGAGTTGGACGCATCCATCGCGCACTTGGCGCAATGGACGGCGGAGCCGTCCGAGCGCCTGCGCCGCTTTGCCAGCGAAGCCCTGCGCCCGCGTGGTGTGTGGTGCGCCCACATCGGTGCGCTCAAGCGCGAACCCGAGCGGGCATTGCCCATCCTGTCGCCGCTACGTTCCGATCCTTCTGCCTACGTTCAGGACTCGGTGGCCAACTGGCTCAACGACGCCACCAAGGATCAACCCGATTGGGTGCGCAACCTGTGCGCGCAGTGGCTCGAAAGAGCACCGGGCGACGCCACCCGCCGCATCTGCCAACGCGCCCAGCGCAGCCTCAAGTAAAGGAGAAACCCTGTGTCCCACTACCTCGTCGAACTCTATACGCCCAATGCCGCCTGGAAGGCGCTGCCCGTCGAACAACGCCAGCAATTCCTGGGCCACATCGGCTCCGCCATGGGGGGCCTGTCCAGTCTGGGTGTCGAAGTTCTCGCTCTGGCAGAAGCCGAACCCGGTATCGACCAGGGCAGTGAGCACCGCTTCCTTGGCATCTGGCGCTTTCCCGACCCGCAGGTGCGCGATGCGCTGCTGGCCGGTATCAAGGCCAGCGGCTGGTATGGCTACTTCGACCATGTGAATGCCGCCAGCGGCGCAGGCGGCTTTGAGCGTCATCTCGCTGCACTCGCAGCGGCTTGACGAAGGCGGCGAAATGCCGCCATCGGTGCCAGCGCCCGAAGGCATCTTGCACCACCGCGATGCCTTCAACGCGGCCGCCTGAGTGACAGTCAGGTGGCCGCGTTCTGATCGGGCTGTCCGGCGCCAACACCGGGCACGGCCACTGCCGCGCCCGGATTTTTGAATCCACCGGCCCCAGCGCCAAACGCTGGGGCCGGTGCCGATGACCGTTATTCCTTCGTCTCGATGATCCACCACACGGCACGCACCAAGGCGCGGCCCGTGATGGGATGCATGTCCATGAGGTCGGCGCAGGACGTCCAGCCCAAAGGCGGACGGTAGCCGCGCACGTCGCCTTCGCCGTGCCAGCGGCGTGCGCGTACCGTGCCGGGCATGTAGATTGCGGCCATACGCGGGCGGCTCGGGGTGGGGTTGTCGGTGGGCATGGTCTGGCTCCTTGCAAGCCAGCGCCCGGATGACTCCGGGCGCTGTGCTGTGGTGAGAATCAAGCGGCCAATGCTTCGGCGGGTTCATTCGTCACGGCTTCGGCGCTCTCCGGGGTGCCTTGCTGCGGGTCTTCTTCCTGCGTGCCTTCGCCTTTGAAGATGGCAGGCATCCACCCCGTGCCATCGGCCAGCCGTTCCGCTTCGCTGGCAATGTCGGCTTTCTTCAGCTTCGCCAGCCGGGTGACGGAATCCGGCGCGAATTCGCCCACGGCCTCCAGAATCACCGCCTTGGAAACATGCTTGAAGTAGCCTTCTGCGCTCGGCTTCCACCATGCGGCCATGTCCAATCCCACAGCCTGCGCCAGTTCCGCGCCCGGTTGGTGTGCGGTGGCGCGCGGCGTCACCACATCCACCGCCCCCGCCACGCACACGGCCAGCAGCTCGACCAGTTCGCCTTGCGACTTCGCCAGCAGCGCGGCGAACAGCTCGGCGCTGTCCTCGGGCAGGTCTTTGCCCGCCACCTGTTGCATTTCGCGCAACGCCACGGCGGCGGGTGATTCCGGCCAATCCGGGGCCATGCCTTCCAGCCGGTCTTGCACCGTCAGGCGCACGCCCAGCGGCAGGTCGTGCCCGTAGCGGCTGTCCTGCAGGACGGTTTGCACCATGCCATGCACCAGCGCGGCCAATGCCACCTGTGGATGCCGGGCGACTTCGATTTGCAGCGCGGCGGTGCGGTGGGCGCTCAGGCGCTGCGCCAGCCGGTCGGACATGGCCGAGGCCTGCGTTGCGTCCGCCGTTTCGCCTTCAGCGTCGATCTCGGCATCCTCGCCGCCGAACCCTTGGCGCAGGCGTTCCAACGTGCGCAGCGCCTTGGCTTCGGCTTCGCGCATCAGTCCGCGATGAATCACGGCCTCTCCGTTGCGGTCGATGGTGACGATGGCACCGGCTGCGGCCTTCACGTTCGGGGCATAGTCCAGCAGACCATCTTCCACCCCCTGTAACTGTTGGCCCAAGGCTTCGCCTTCCTCCTGCAAGGCATCGGCCTTGTCCTCGTCGTCGACATCCATCGCCGCATCTACGGCTTCGCCAATGGCCCGCATCTTCTCTTGCAGCTTCTCGATGCGTTGCGCTTCGCGCTTGTTCGGTTCGCGGCGCTCTCTCGGGGCACGCTGGAAGGCCTGCAGGTCGGCATACGTGGCGGCGGGCGCGGCATCCACCCAGGCCCATCCTTCGCGGCCGACCTCGGCGGCGATGCCCGCCAGCTTGTCCAGTGCCAGCCGTTCCAGCAAGGCGGCATCGTTGAGGTACACGCCCGCATCGCCTTCCGCGAACAGGTCACGGCGAATACCGCCGCCCGCCTGCTCGTAGGCGTCCAGCCCGACGAAGCGCACCAGCGGATGGCGGTAGGCGTCAATCTCGCGTTCCGTCAAGCGGTCACGCAAGGCGGACGGGCTACGCTGCCACTGCGGTGCATCGTAGAACGCAGCGTCTTGCGATGCGTGATCGTCAGTGACGGCCAGCGCCATGAGTTGGTCGAGCGTGACGGCATCGGCCCGGTAGTCGGCCATTAGGCGCGGCGACACATTCGCCAGCTTCAAGCGGCGCTGCACCACCAACGGTGTAACGGAGAAATCCGC
>Ga0056903_1000432_pt1 | contig 20638 bp, 18 predicted proteins | sample EBPBio142005_DNA_FD_55025 | JGI IMG/M metagenome (GOLD analysis project Ga0056903, IMG submission 55025) | Wastewater treatment Type I Accumulibacter community from EBPR Bioreactor in Madison, WI, USA - Reactor 1_6/14/2005_ DNA | ecosystem: Engineered > Bioreactor > EBPR > Anaerobic-Aerobic >...
AGATGGCCGCGTCGCGCCGCCGCGGGTCATGCCGCCATGGGGCATGCCGCCATGTGGCATGCCGTAGTGGGCCGCACTCCCGCCGCGCCGCGTCCGGCGCGGCGCTGCTGCTGGTGATCTGGCTGATCGCGCTGCTGACCGCGGTGGTCGGCGCGTTCGCGATGGCCGCGCGGGTCGAATACCTGCAGGGACGGACGCTGAGCGACGGCGTGGTCGCCGACGAAGCGGCCCGCGCCGGCCTCGAATACGCGATGACCCGCGTGGTCGACCTCGACCAGACCCGGCAGTGGCTGCCCGACGGCCGCGACTACGACTGGCGCTACGGCGACGCCGAGGTGAAGGTGAAGATCACCGACGAGTCCGGGAAGGTCGATCTCAACGCCACCGATCTCGACCTGCTGGCGGGGCTGATGCAGGCGGAGGGCGTCGAGCGCACGCCCGCGCGCAAGCTGGCGGCGGCGATCATCGACTGGCGCGACCCGGACAGCCTCACCCAGGCCGAGGGCGGCGCCGAGGACAGCGACTACGCCGGCGCCGGGCTGCCCTACGGCGCCAAGGACGCGCCGTTCGAGACCGTGGCCGAGGTCCAGCTGGTGCTGGGGATGACCCCGGAACTGTTCGGGAAGCTGGCCCCGCACCTCACCGTCTACAGCGGCCAGGGGCGGCCGAACGAGCAGTACGCCGACGCCAAGGTGCTGCAGGCGATGGGCGTCGATGCGGACCGCGCCCTGGCCGAGCGCCTGCGCCCGCGCCAGCCCGGCGAGGCGGCGGCGCTCGTCGGTGCGGGCACGGGCACGTATAGTATCGACAGCCGGGCGCGGTTGCGTGGCGGTCGCGTCTCGGTGCTTCGCGCCGTGGTGCGCGCCGGCAACAGCGGGCTCCCGGGCTCGGCCTACACGCCGCTGCGCTGGGAAGAAGGCGCCATCGTGCGATGAGCCCGGGACCGCGCCGCCGTGGCCCGGGTCCGTCGCGGACCCGCACCGTATCCGAACCGGGGGCCCGAACCTTTCGGGGCCCGCGGGGTCTTGTGTGCGTGAGGCGCCTCGCCGGCGCCGCGCGTCGATCGAACGAGGACAGGTTCTGAGCACTCCTGCCGACAATGCGACGCCCGCCCGGGCGCTCCCCCGACTGCCGCAGGCCGGTCTCGGTCGCGCATGGCCGGGGCTGCGCGGGTTCTGGAGCTGGTGGCTGAACGCCCTCGGGAGCTGGCTGCCGCCGCGGATGCGCGCGGTCTTCGGCCTGGCCCAGCAGCGGCTGCTGCTGGAGACCCGCGGCGAAACCGTCGCGCTGTCGCTCACCCTCCCGGCCCAGCCCGGCGAGGCGCCGGTCCGTCCGCTGGCCGAACTGCCGCAGGAAGCGGTCGCCGGGGCCTCGGCCGACCCGCTGGCGCGGATGCTGTCGCCGCGCATCGCCGGCCTGCCGCGCTGGCTGGTCCTGCCCGCCGCCGCCGGCCTGCGCCGCCGGCTCACCCTCCCGGCCGCCGCCGCGGACCGCCTGCACGACGTGCTCGGGTTCGAGATCGACCGGCAGACGCCCTTCCCGGCCGAGGACGTGCATCACGACGCGCGCCTGGTCGGGCGTCGCGGCGACGGCCAGGTCGACGCCGAACTGGTGGTGGTCCCGCGCGCGGCCCTGGAGGCGGCGCTGGCCGCGCTGGGCGAACCGCTGGCCGCGACCCTCGCCGGGGTCGACATCGCCGGCGCCGATGGCCTGCCGCTGGGCGTGAACCTGCTGCCGGGCGCGCGCCGCCGGCACCGCCGCGACCCGCGCGCGGCCTGGAACGCCGGCCTGGTCGTGATCGCCCTGGCCGCCGCCGCCGCGGGGCTGTGGCAGATCCGCGCCAACCGCGAACAGGCCGCCGACGCCCTCGAGCTCGAGGCGAAGCAGCGCGGCCAGCAGGCGCGCAAGGTCTCCGCCGAAAAGAAGCAACTGGTCGATCTGGTCGAGGGCCTGCGCTTCCTGCAGCAGACCCGCAACGGCCGCCCGACCACGGTCGAGGTGCTGGACGAGCTGACCCGCCGCCTGCCCGACGACACCTACGTCGAGAAGGTCTCGATCGAAGGCGATCACCTGATGATCATCGGCCTCAGCTCGCAGGCGCCGCAGCTGGTCGAACGGCTGCAGTCCTCGAAGCTGTGGCACGCGATGAACCTCACCGGCGCGCTGATGCCCGATCCGGGCAAGGGCAAGGATCGCTTCACGCTCGTCGCCGACCTCACCATCGCCGGGACGCCGAAGAAGGGCGCCAGGCCCGCGGGCGCCGCCGGCGCGGAGACGGAGGGCGCGCCATGACCGCGACCGCGACTTCGAGGACCGCGACTTCGAGGGCCGCGACTTCGAGCGCGCCTTCGACCACGACCGCGACCGTCCCGCCGCGCGAGCGCTGGATCGCGCTCGGCCTGCTCGCCGGCGTGGTGCTGGTGGCGTACTTCGCGCTGATCCATCCGTGGTGGACGGTGCCGATGCTGGACCTGCAGGAACGCATCGACGATCTGAAGGAACGCGACGCCCGCGCCCGCGCGACGCTGGCGCAGGCGCCGGAAATCCGCAAGCGCCTGGGCGACGTCCGCGAACAGGCCGCGCGCCTGCCCGGATTCATGGCCGAGGGCAGCACCGAACTGGCGACCGCGGCGCTGATCCAGCGCCTGGAGACCGCGGTCCAGGAGGCCAGCCCCAAGAACCGGAGCTGCGCGATCCAGAACCGTTCGCCGCTGACCGACCCGCGCAAGGAGCGCTTCCAGCGCGCGGTGGTGCAGGTCCGGCTGCAGTGCGGCACCCCGGAACTGGCGGCGGTGCTGCATTCGCTGGAAAGCGGTTCGCCGCGGCTGTTCGTGGACAACCTCAACGTCACCGCGCAGCGCTTCTTCTTCTCGCCCGACCAGGCGCCCGTCGGCGGCGGCCTGGACGTGGCGTTCGATCTCTACGGCTATGTCGCGCCCGCCGCGGGAGGCACCAGCGATGCGGCTCGATAGCCTCAGTCCCCGCACCTGGCTGCTGGCCGGCGTCGCCGGCTGGGCGGTCTGCCTGTGGGTGTTCGCGCTGGCCGGCCTCGGCGGCCGCCTGGGCAAGCTGCCGGACGATGTCGAACCGCAGCGCCTGCCGGCGACCAAACTGCCCGCCGCCGAGCGTCCCGGCCCGCCGGCGCAATACCTCGCGATCGCCGACCGCCCGATCTTCTCCGAGAACCGGCAGCCGCAGAAGTTCGTCATCGGCGGCACCGCCGACGAAGCCAAGGCCAACACCTTCGACTTCACCCTGACCAGCGTGCTGATCGCCGGCGACACCCGGATCGCGATCCTGCGTCCGACCGCCGACGGCGCCGCGCCGGTGCGGGTGAAGCTCAACGAAGCGGTCGACAGCGCGCCGCAGTGGACGCTGGCCGTGCTGCAGCCGCGCCAGGCGACCTTCCGCGGGCCCGACGGCGAACGCGTGCTCGACCTGCGCGTGTTCGACGGCGTCGGCGGCGACGCCCCGCCACCGATCGCCTCCGCGCCGCCGCCGCCGGCGAGCGGCGCCGCGGGCCCGGGCGGCACCGTCGGCCCGGTGCCGCCGCCCCCGGGCGCGGCCGGGCCGCAGCCGGGCGTGGTGCAGGTGCAGCCGCCGGCGCCGCCGAGCGTGCCCGCGCCCGGCCCGGCATCGGCGCCGGTATCCACCGAGGCCCAGCTCGAGGCCATTCGCAAGCGGATCGAGGCGCGGCGCGCCCAACTCCGCCAACAGGCCGCGCAAGCCGGCCAGACGCCCGGCGGCGAGCCGGGCCAAACTCCCTGAGATCCGATGATGACCCTGCGATTCTTCCGGCGCACGTCCTGCCAAGCCTTCTTCGCCGCCGCGCTCGCCGCGATGCTCGCGGCCTGCGCCGCCTCGCCGCAGCCGCGCATCGAGCGCAACGAAGCGCGCGTCTCCGGCGTCGCGGGCGAAGCCACGGCAGGCGCCGCGGGCGGTGACGCGGCCGGCGTCGCGACCGACCCGGCCGAGGCGCGCGACGACGGCCGCCCGCAGCCGCGCATCCGCCGCGGCAGCGGCCGGGTCATCGACAGCGTCGCCGCCAGCGCGCCGCTGCCGGACATCGGCGCCACCAGCGGCGAAGCGCGCTTCAACTTCGAGGGCGAATCGCTGCACGCGGTGGTCAAGGCGATCCTCGGCGACATGCTCGGCCAGAACTACACCATCGCCCCGGGCGTGCAGGGCACCGTCACCTACGCCACGCCCAAGCCGGTGAGCGCGGCCCAGGCGCTGTCGGTGCTGGAGATGATCCTCGGCTGGAACAACGCGCGGATGATCTACAGCGACGGCCGCTACAGCATCGTGCCCGCCGACCAGGCGCTGGCCAACGGCGTGGTCACGCCGCGGGTCGGCTCGCCGGCCAACGCCCGCGGCTTCGAGTCGCGGGTGGTGCCGCTGCGCTACATCTCGGCCACCGAGATGGAGAAGCTGCTCAAGCCCTTCGCCCGTCCCAACGCCATCGTCAACGTCGATTCGGGCCGCAACGTGATCACCGTCGCCGGCACCCGCGCCGAGCTCGAGAACTACCTGCGCACGATCCAGATCTTCGACGTCGACTGGATGTCGAGCATGTCGGTCGGCGTCTATCCGCTGCAGTCGAGCAAGGCGCAGAAGGTGGTGTCCGACCTCGAAAAGGTGTTCGGCGAGCAGAGCAAGTCGCCGGTCGCCGGCATGTTCCGCTTCATGCCGCTGGAAGGCGCCAACGCGGTGCTGGCGATCACCTCGCAGCCGGCGTACCTCGACGACATCCAGGAATGGATCGAGCGCATCGACGGCGCCGGCGAGGGCGTGCGCCTGTATTCCTACGAACTGAAGTACGTCACCGCCAAGGAACTGGCGCTGCGCCTGAGCGAAGTGTTCGGCGGCGGCGGCGGTCGCGGCGGCGGCGATTACGACGGCGGCGGCGGGTATTCGCTGATCCCCGGCGGCCAGACCAGCGTGATCGGTGGGGGCAGCGACACCAAGGACGGCGGTGGCGGCTACGACGGCAGCGGCATCAATCCCGGCGGCGGCCTCGGCAACACGTCCTCCGGCGGCGTCGGCGGCGGCCTCGGCGGCGGCAGCCTGTCGCTGGGCCAGTCGCAGGGCGGCAGCGGCAGCGTGGTGCTGGAGGTCGGTGGCGACAAGGTCGCGGTCTCGGCGATCCAGGAGAACAACACGCTGCTGGTCCGCGCCACGGCGTCGGCGTGGCGCTCGATCCTCGACGTGATCGAGAAGCTCGACGTGATGCCGCTGCAGGTCCACATCGAATCGCAGGTCGTGGAAGTCACGCTCAGCGGCGAACTGTCCTACGGCGTGAGCTGGTTCCTCGAGAACGCCGCGACCGAGAACAACCTGCCCGACGTGACCAGCGGCCTCGACATCCCGCGCAAGTGGAGCACGCTGGGCGCGAGCATCGGCGGCGCGTCCGGTCCCGGACTGGCGTGGACGCTGATCCAGAACGACGCCGCGGCGATCATCAACGCGCTCGACAAGGTCACCGACGTGCGCCTGCTGCAGACCGGCTCGGTGCTCACCCGCAACAACTCCGAGGCGACCCTCAACGTCGGCAGCCGGATCCCGGTGACCTCGGTGTCGGTCAACCCGGTGCTCGGCAACAGCAGCACGGTCAGCCAGGTGCAGTACCTGGACACCGGCGTGATCCTCAAGGTGCGGCCGCGCGTCACCAAGGACGGCACCGTGTTCCTCGACATCGTCCAGGAAGTCAGCTCGCCCGGTTCGCAGGCCGACGCCAACGGCAACGTGCGCATCAACACCCGCCGGCTGAAGACCGAGGCGGTGACCAGCAGCGGCGACACCGTGCTGCTGGCGGGCCTGATCCAGGACAGCACCACCCGCGGCGCCACCGGCCTGCCGGGGCTGAGCCGCATCCCGATCATCGGCGGCCTGTTCGGCCAGCAGACCAACAGCCAGGACCGCACCGAAGTGGTGGTGCTGCTGACCGCGACCATCATGCGCAACCAGGAGGAGCTGCGCACGATGACCGACGAGTACTCGCGACGCTTCCGCGCGATGGAACCGCTGCCCGCGCCCAAGGGCGTGCGCGCGATCCCGCCGCAGCCGCATCGCTGAGGCCGGGCGTCCGCGCACGGGGATGAGCGGACTGCCGACCGGACTGCCGATCGTGCTGGTGCCGGTGGGCGTCGACGACGACGCCCTCGACGCCTGCCTCGCCGCGCTCGACGCCGGCACGCCGGCGGGGACGCGGGTGTGGCTGGCCGACGACGCCCAGGCCGGGCCGCGCGGACAGGCGGTGATCGCGCACTGGCTCGCGCACACGCCGCTGCAGGCCGACTGCACTCGCAGACCGCGCTCGATCGGCCAGGCCGCGCACCTCGACGAAATGCTGCGCGCCTGCGGCGATGCCGACGTGCTGGTGCTCGCCGGCGACGCGGTGCCGCTGCCGGGCTGGGCCGAACGCCTGGTCGAATGCGCCGCCCGCGATCCCGCCATCGCCACCGCCACGCCCTGGTGCAACGCCGGCGAGACCGCGGCCTGGCCGCGGGTCGGCGAGGTCGGCCCGGTGCCCGACGAACCCGCGCGGCTGGCGCGCGCCGCCGCGTCGCTGCCCGCGCACCATCCCGAACTGCCGTCCGCGGTCGATCACGCGCTGTTCCTGCGCGGCCGCGCGCGGGCGAAGGCCGGCGGTCTCGACGCCGCCAGCTACGCCTCCGCCTACGCCGCGCTGGTCGATCTGTCGCTGCGCATGGCCGGCCTCGGCTGGCGCAACGTGCTGTGCGAAACCGCGTTCGTCGCCCGCCGCGGCGAGGGCGCGCCGCTGGACGACGACGTGGAGACGCTGGGCGCGCGCTGGCCCGGCTGGCATGCGCGGCTGGCGCAGTTCCTGATGCGCGATCCGCTGCATGCGCTGCGCACGGCGCTGGCGCAGGCCAACGCGGACCTCGCGCTGCGCACCCAGCCCGACCTGTTCGGCGGCGACGCCGCGGAGCGCGCGCCGTGACCGCGGCCGACGGCATCGCCGCGATCGTGGTGACCCACCGCAGCGCCGAGACCATCGACGCCTGCCTGACGCGGCTGCGCGCCGCGGAAGGCGTCGCCTGCGTGCGGGTGGTCGACAACGCCTCGGACGACGGCACGCTCGACATCGTGCAGCGCCACGCGCTGGCCGACCCGCGGGTGCGCTTCATCGCCAACCCGGACAACCCCGGCTTCGGCGCCGCCTGCAACCAGGGCGTGGCGGACCTGGGGGCGGCGAGCCCCGATGCAGCGAGCCCCGATGCGCCTGGCTCCGATGCGGCCGGCTCCGATGCGACGGGCCCCGGCTGGCTGGCGTTCGTCAATCCCGACGCCCTGCTCGACGCCGGCGCGCTCGCGCGGCTGCGCGCGCACGCGCAGCACTGCGCGCGCGAGGCACTGCTCGGCGCCGACCTCGTCGACGAGTCCGGCGTGCGCGACGAGGCCGCGCGCCGGCGCGATCCCGACTTCGCCGCGATGCTGCTGCGGCCGTCGGCGCGCAGGCTCGGCGTGCCGGTGGACGCGTCCGTCGTCCTGCAGCCGGTGCAGGCGATCTCCGGCGCGCTGATGCTGATGCCGCGGCACCTGTTCGCGCGGCTGGGCGGCTTCGACGCCGGGTATCGCCTGCATGCCGAGGATCTCGACCTGTGCCGGCGCGCGCGCGACGCCGGCGCGTTCGTCGCGGTCGCCAACGACGTGCGCGTGGTCCACGTGCGCGGCGTGTCCAGCCGCAGCCGGCCGCTGTTCGTCGAGTGGCACAAGCACCGCGGCCTCGCGCGCTATTTCCGCCGCTTCGAGGCGCCGCGGCGCCGTGCGCTGGTCTGCGCCGCGGTGTACGCGATGATCTGGGCGCGCTTCCCCGTCGCCGCGCTGCGCGCGCGGGTGCTGGCGCGGTGAGCTGGCGCGCCCGCCTCGGCGCGCTGCTGCTGGCGCTGTCGCCGTGCGCGCCGGGGCAGGCCGCGACCTCGCCGGCCGACGACGGTTTTTCCCGCGCGGATCGCGCCGAGATCGCGCGCGCCGTGCGCGACGTCTGCCGCCGCGACGTGGTGGTGCTGGGCGACGACGCCAACCACGGCGCCGCGGCGTCGACCCGGGTGCGGGCCGCGATCGTGCAGCGGCTGGTCGAACGCTGCGGCTTCCGGGCGGTGCTGTTCGAGAGCCAGGTGTACGACGTGCTCGACTACGCGCGCGCCGCCGCCGAAGGCCGCGCCGACGTCGGCCAGCTCGCCGATGCGGTCGGTCCGCTGTGGGCGCGGATGCCCGGATCGCGGGCGCTGCTCGACTGGGCGCATGGCGAAGTCGTCGCCGGCCGATTGCAGGTGGGCGGGATCGATCCGCAGGTCGGCGGCCGCACCGGCCGCTACGCGAAGGAACGGCTGGGCGCGGCGCTGGCCTCGGTGCTGGCGCCGCCGCAGCGCGCCGCCTGCACCGCCGAGTTCGATCGCCACGATCGCTGGGCCTACGACGACGAGGCGCAGCCGTTCGACGATGCCGCGCGCGCACGCCTGCGCGCCTGCGCCGACGCCGTGCGCGCCGCGGTCGCCGCGCAGGGACTGGACCCGCGGTCGGACCTCGCCGGCATGGCCGCCGCCTACGGCCGCTACCTTGAGATGGCGCTGGACGGCGACGGCGACCGCCGCGACCTCGGCATGGCCGAGCTGGTGCAGTGGCATCGCTCACGCTGGCCGCGCGGCACGCGCGCGGTGGTGCTGTGCGCGACCGTGCATGCGGCCCGGCGCACGCACGGGATCGCGCCGGCGATGGTGCCGATGGGCACGCACCTGGCGGCGGCGCTGGGCGATCGCTACGCGGTGGTCGGCTTCACCGCCGCGGGCGGCACGTTCGGCGATCTGTCCGGTGCGGTGCATGCGCTGAAGCCGGCGGGCGAGGCGGCGCTGGAAACCGTGGCGCTGGCCGGAGCCAAGGGCGACCTGCGCTACCTCGACCGACGCTGGCTGCGCCGCCACGGCGTGATCCCGGCGCGCCCGATCAACGACCGCATCGTCCACGCCGCGGCGTGGGCCGAGGTGCTCGACGGCCTGATGGTGCTGCGCGAGGAGCGGGCGCCGGCGGCGCCCGGACACTGACCGCGGCCCGTCTCCGGTAGAGCGGCCTGACCAGCCTTTGGCTGTTGAAGGCCAGGCCGCTGATGTTCCCCCGGCGAGTGCGGAAGTCAGCGGCCTGAAGGCCGCTCTACCGGGCGACATGGGCGCGACGGTCGCCGCGCCGGGACCGATCAGCGGTGCCGGTTGATCTCGTCGCGGAGGGCGCGCGCGGCGTTGGCCGCGGCCTCGGCGTAATCGTCGCCGGACGAGGCGTAGAGGATCGCGCGCGACGAGCTCACGACCAGGCCGGCGCCGTCGCGGGTGCGGGCGTTGGTCACCACCGCCGCCACGTCGCCGCCCTGTGCGCCGACGCCGGGCACCAGGAACGGCACGTCGCCGACGATCGCGCGCACCTCGCGCAGTTGCTCCGGCCAGGTCGCGCCGACCACCAGCGCGCAGTTGTCGTTCTCGTTCCAGTCGCGGGCGATCTTCTCGGCCACGTGCTGGTACAGCGGGCGGCCGCTGCCGCTCTTGTCGTAGAGGACCATGTCCTGCAGGTCGCCGGCGCCGGGGTTGGAGGTGCGGCACAGGATCACCACGCCCTTGTCGGCGCGGTCGAGGAACGGCTGCACCGAGTCGCGGCCGAGGTAGGGGTTCACCGTCACCGCGTCGGCACCGTAGCGGTCGAACGCCTCGCTGGCGTAGTGCTGCGCGGTGCTGCCGATGTCGCCGCGCTTGCTGTCGAGGATCACCGGGATGTCCGGGTAGCGGAAGCCGATGTGCAGGATCAGCATCCGCAGCGCTTCCTCCGCGTGCGCCGCCGCGAAGTGCGCGATCTGCGGCTTGAACGCGCAGACGTAGGGCGCGGTGGCGTCGACGATGTCGCGGCAGAAATGGAAGATCGCGTCGGGGTCGTGGGCGAACTTCGCCGGGAACTTCGCCGGCTCCGGGTCGAGGCCGACGCACACCAGCGTGTCCGCGTGTGCCCAGCGATCCCGCAGGCGGTCCATGAAGCTGCGCATCGGTTCGGTCGTCATGTGGTCTCCGGAAGGCTCATCTTTCCAAAGTCGGATGTCGGGCGGTAGCGCGCGGCGGCAGGTCGGCGACGGCGATGGCGCGAACTGTGTGGAAGGTCGCGTTCCGGATGCGATGCGTTCGGCGGTCGGCGCGTCGCATGTCGATCGAAGCCGTGGACCTGTCCTCGTTTGCGTCCTCGTCCCGGCCAACGCCGGGATCCTGTTCCCGCGCCCCCGGACGGGGGATCCCCGCCTGCGCGGGGATGACGGCTCGGCAAAGGCGCCCGCGCGACGCGCGGGCGCGCCGATCCGTCATTTCAGCGCCTTGAACCGCAGGCGGTGCGGCTGGGCGCCTTCCTCGCCGAGGCGGCGCTTCTTGTCGGCCTCGTATTCGCGGTAGTTGCCCTGGAAGAACTCGACGTGCGAGTCGCCCTCGAACGCGAGGATGTGGGTCGCGATGCGGTCGAGGAACCAGCGATCGTGGCTGATGACGAAGGTGTTGCCCGGGAACTCCAGCAGCGCGTCTTCCAGCGCGCGCAGGGTCTCGATGTCGAGGTCGTTCGACGGTTCGTCGAGCAGCAGCACGTTGCCGCCCTGCAGCAGCGTCTTGGCCAGGTGCAGGCGGCCGCGTTCGCCGCCCGACAGGCTGCCGACCATCTTCTGCTGGTCCTGGCCCTTGAAGTTGAAGCGGCCGATGTAGGCGCGCGACTGGATCTCGACGCCGTTGATGTTGAGGATGTCGAGGCCGCCGGAGACTTCCTGGAAGACGTTGTGGTTGCCTTCCAGCTTCTCGCGGCTCTGGTCGACGTAGGCCAGCTTGACCGTCGGCCCCTTCACGATCTCGCCCTTGTCCGGCTTCTCGATGCCCATCAGCATCTTGAACAGCGTCGACTTGCCGGCGCCGTTGGGGCCGATGATGCCGACGATCGCGCCCGGCGGCACCAGCATGTCGAGGTTGTCGATCAGCAGGCGGTCGCCGAAGGACTTGCTGACGCCCTTGAACTCGATCACCGAGTTGCCCAGGCGCTCGCCCGGCGGGATGAAGATTTCGTTGGTCTCGTTGCGCTTCTGGTAGTCCTGCGACTGCAGCTCCTCCAGGCGGGCGAGACGGGCCTTGCCCTTGCTGCGGCCGCCCTTGGCGTTCTGGCGCGACCATTCCAGTTCGCGCGCGATCGCCTTCTGGCGCGCCTTTTCCTGGTTCTCTTCCTGCTTCAGGCGCTCGTCCTTCTGGACCAGCCACTCGGTGTAGTTGCCCTTCCACGGGATGCCGCGGCCGCGGTCGAGTTCGAGGATCCACTCGGCGGCGTTGTCGAGGAAGTAGCGATCGTGGGTGACCGCGACCACGGTGCCCGGGAAGCGGGCGAGGAACTGCTCCAGCCACTCCACCGACTCGGCGTCGAGGTGGTTGGTCGGTTCGTCGAGCAGCAGCATGTCCGGCTTCTGCAGCAGCAGGCGGCACAGTGCGACGCGGCGCTTCTCGCCGCCGGAGAGGTTGGCGATCTTCGCGTCCCACGGCGGCAGGCGCAGGGCGTCGGCCGCGACTTCCAGTTGCTGCTCCAGCATGTGCGCGTCGCCGGAGGCGAGGATGGCTTCGAGGCGCTCCTGCTCCTTGGCCAGCGCGTCGAAGTCGGCGCCTTCCTCGGCGTAGGCGGCATAGACCGCTTCCAGCGCGGCCTGGGCCTGCAGCACCTCGCCCACGCCTTCCTCGACGGATTCGCGGACGGTCTTGTTCGGGTCGAGTTCCGGCTCCTGCGCCAGGTAGCCGACCTTGATGCCCGGCTGCGGGCGGGCCTCGCCCTGGAAGTCGGTGTCCACGCCGGCCATGATCTTCAGCACGGTGGACTTGCCGGCGCCGTTGAGGCCGAGCAGGCCGATCTTGGCGCCCGGGAAGAACGACAGCGAGATGTCCTTGATGATCTGGCGCTTCGGCGGCACGGTCTTGCTGACGCCGTTCATGGTGTAGATGTACTGCATGGGGGCTCCGGGCGTTCGCGGCGCCGGCCGGGTCGGCAGGCGGCGTCGCCCTGCGCGGGGGCAGGGCGGGGATGGGAGGATCGGAATCGCGGAATTATCGCCGGAATCGGCCCCGCGCCGCCAGTTTCCGGGGCCGGCCGCGCCGGGCTTCGGTGGCCCGGGGGCCGGGCGGGGGCTACAATTCCGCTTCCCCACGCCGTCCCTGGAGCGCCGATGTTCCCGCGCGATGCCCGCATCGAAGGTTTCGACCCTGAACTGGCCGCTGCGATCGCGGCGGAGAACCGCCGCCAGGAGGATCACGTCGAGCTGATCGCCTCCGAGAACTACGCCAGCCCGCGGGTGATGGAGGCCCAGGGCAGCCAGTTGACCAACAAGTACGCCGAGGGCTACCCGGGCAAGCGCTACTACGGCGGCTGCGAGTACGTGGACATCGCCGAGAAACTGGCGATCGAGCGCTGCAAGCAGTTGTTCGGGGCCGGCTATGCCAACGTCCAGCCGCATTCGGGCTCCCAGGCCAACCAGGCGGTCTACCTCGCGCTGCTGCAGCCGGGCGACACCATCCTCGGCATGTCTCTGGCGCACGGCGGCCACCTGACCCACGGCGCCAAGGTCAACGTCTCCGGCAAGCTGTTCAACGCCGTGCAGTACGGCGTGGACGACCAGGGCCTGATCGACTACGACGAAGTCGAGCGCCTCGCCCTCGAGCACAAGCCGAAGATGGTCGTCGCCGGCTTCTCCGCCTACTCGCAGGTCGTCGACTGGGCGCGCTTCCGCGCCATCGCCGACAAGGTCGGCGCCTACCTGTTCGTCGACATGGCGCACGTCGCCGGCCTCGTCGCCGCGGGCGTGTATCCGAACCCGGTGCCGTACGCCGACGTCGTCACCTCGACCACCCACAAGACCCTGCGCGGCCCGCGCGGCGGGATCATCGTCGCGAAGGCCAACGAAGAGCTCGAGAAGAAGCTGCAGTCGATCGTCTTCCCGGGCATCCAGGGCGGCCCGCTGATGCACGTCATCGCCGCCAAGGCCGTGGCCTTCAAGGAAGCGCTGGAGCCCGGGTTCAAGACCTACCAGCAGCAGGTCGTGAAGAACGCGCAGGCGATGGCGAACACGATCATCCAGCGCGGCTACAAGATCGTCTCCGGCGGCACCCGGAACCACCTGATGCTGGTCGACATGATCGGCAAGGGCATCACGGGCAAGGACGCGGAAGCCGCGCTCGGCCGCGCCCACATCACCGTGAACAAGAACGCGGTGCCGAACGACCCGCAGAAGCCGTTCGTGACCTCGGGCCTGCGCCTGGGCACCCCGGCGGTGACCACCCGCGGCTACGGCGAACAGGACTGCATCGACCTGGCGAACTGGATCTGCGACGTGCTCGACGCCCCGAACGACGAGGCGGTGATCGCCCGCGTGAAGGCGAACGTCGAGGCGCAGTGCCGGAAGTACCCGGTCTACGGTTGATTCCCCACGCGTCGCAGGGTGGGCCCCTGGCCCGCCACCGCGACACCGCCGGTCATGGATGCGATGACCGGAACGGTTCCGACCATCGCATTCCCGATCGGACGCATTGCAACGGTGGGCCAGGGCCCACCCTACGGATCCACGAACGAGGCCATGCACTGCCCCTTCTGCCAGCACGAGAACACCCGCGTCATCGATTCGCGCGTCAGCGAAGACGGCGCGACGATCCGTCGCCGGCGCGAGTGCGAGGCCTGCGGCGAGCGGTTCTCGACCCTGGAGACGATCGAACTCAAGCTGCCGGCGATCATCAAGTCCGACGGCCGCCGCGAGCATTTCGACGCGCGCAAGCTGCGCCACGGCTTCGACCGCGCGCTGCACAAGCGGCCGGTGTCGGAGGAGCAGATCGAGGCGGCGGTGCGTGCGGTGGTGCACCAGTTGCGCATGACCACCGAGCGCGAACTGCCGTCGCGTCGGGTCGGCGAGTTCGTGATGGGCGAACTGCGCAAGCTCGACCACGTCGCCTTCGTCCGCTTCGCCTCGGTCTACCGCGCGTTCGAGGACGTGGCCGACTTCCGCGAGGAACTCGACCGGCTCGAACGCGACATCCCCGGCGAGGGTCAGTTGCCGCTGCTGGCCGGCGGCGACGTGGTGCCCTTCGACCGCAGTGCGGACCGTCGCGGCGGCGACAAGGACAAAAAGAAGAAGTGAGCGGAAAAGGCATGAGCGCGATCCTGCGCCGGGCGACGGCGGCCGCGTTCGCCGCGCTGGTCGCCGTGTCGCCTGCCTCCGCTGCCGAACGCCTTGCCGGCCACTACTACCTGAACGGCGTGACCGAGGTCGGTTCGGAACTGCTGCTCCGCGACGACGGCCGCTTCGAGTGGTTCCTCGCCTACGGCGCGATGGACCGCAGTGCCTCCGGGCGCTGGACCGAAGCCGATGGCCGCGTGGTGCTGTCGAGCGAGCGGCCCGCGCAGGACGCGCCGCTGTTCCGCCGCGACGGCGCGATGCCGTGGGACGAAGACACCGAGGACCGCCTGCGCGACATGGAGGCCGATGCGGCGGAGGCCGCGGCGTATGCCCGCTGCCCGTTCCTGGATGTCGCGGACGCGGTGTCCGCGCCGCCGTTGGCCGGCGATGCGCAGGCCGAACCGTCGCCGCAGTCGCTGGCGCAGGCCGCGCGCGTTGCCCGCGCCGGCGCCGAATCGGCCGCCGACCTCGCGATGGCCGCGCGTGCGCGCGCAGACGCGGCCCCGCGTGATGACGCGCTGCGCGCCGCCGCCGATGCAGCGATGACGCAGGCAGTCGATGCGATGTCGGCCTATCATGCCGCCGAGGCCGCCGCCCGCGATGCGTTCGACAGCGCGAACCTCGAGCGCCCGGAGATGCCGCCGCCGCGGGTGCCGGCCGCTTGCGCATTGCCGCCGCCGCGCGCGCCCGGCCTGCCGACGGACGTGAAGCCGGGGCAGGGGCTGGGCGTCGTGATCGGCGATCCGAAGGCCGGACTGCGCTTTTCCGGCATCCGCGTCGATTTCGGATTCGGCGACGGCCACCACGAAGCGCGCGTGACCAACCGTGGCGGCTGGGCGCTGTTGCGACCGCGGCCCGGCGCCGCGCTCCGCCGCATCGTGCTGCGCGGCGCCGAAGCCGCGGACGGCGAGGACGGCCCGCCGGTGGTCGAGCAGGCGTTCGACATCGATCCCGCGCAGGGCGATGTCGTCATGATCGCGCTCGACAGCGCGCGGCTGGTGCCGCCGATGTTCGACACGATGACGCTGCGCATCGACGGCGATGCGCTGGTGCCGACCTGGCCCGATGGCGACGAACGGGGACGCTATGTCCGTGAATGAAGGCATGCCGGCGTTCACCGCCGTGGACCACGCGATGATGGCGCAGGCGCTGCGGCTGGCCGAGCGCGGCGCGTACACCACGAAGCCCAACCCGATGGTCGGCTGCGTGATCGCGCAGGGCGACAGCGTCGTCGGCGAAGGCTGGCACCGGCGCGCCGGCGGCCCGCACGCCGAGGTGTTCGCGCTGGAAGCCGCCGGCGAACGCGCCCGCGGCGCCACCGCCTACGTCACCCTGGAACCCTGCGCGCACACCGGCCGCACCGGCCCGTGCGCCGACGCGCTGATCGCCGCCGGCGTCGCGCGCGTGGTCGCGGCGATGCGCGACCCGTTCCCGCAGGTGGACGGCGCCGGTTTCGACCGGCTCCGCGCCGCCGGCATCGCGGTCGAGCATGGGGTGATGGCCGGCCCCGCGCGGCGGCTCAACCACGGGTTCCTGTCGCGCGTCGAGCGCCGGCGCCCGTGGGTGCGGGTGAAGCTCGCGACCAGCCTCGACGGCCGCACCGCGCTCGCGAACGGCGATTCCAAGTGGATCAGCGGCGAGGCCTCGCGGCGCGACGTGATGCACTGGCGCGCCCGCGCCGGCGCCCTGCTGACCGGCGCCGGCACCGTGCTGGCCGACGACCCGCGCCTGACTGTGCGTTTCGACCAGGGCGACCCGCCCGATTTCGTGCCGCCGCTGCGGGTGGTGCTCGATCCGGGGCTGGCGACCGTCGCGCGCAGCCGCATCCGCGAGGGCGACGCGCCGACGCTGTATTTCCACGCCCCCGACGCCAAGCCGCCGCGCGGCGTGGACATCGCCCGCGCGGCCGTGCCGATCCGCGCCGGCATGCTCGACCTGGCCGCCGTGCTGCAGGCGCTGGCCGCGCGCGAGGTGAACGAGGTCCAGGTCGAGGCCGGCGCCACGCTGGCCGGGGCGCTGCTGCGCGCGGAACTGGTCGACGAAGTGCTGCTGTACGTCGCGCCGGTCCTGCTCGGCGGCGACGCCCGGCCGCTGTTCGACGGCCTGCACATCGAGGACATGCGCCAGCGGCTGTCGCTGCGCGTGGTCGAAAGCCGCCGCCTGGGCGACGACCTGCGCCTGCTGCTGCGCCCGGAGCGCGGCGCATGAGCGGCGCCGGGTTCGCCGACCATTTCTCCTCGGTGGCGTCGCGCTACGCCGCCGCGCGCCCGAGCTACCCGCCGGCGCTGTTCGAGTGGATCGCCGCGCTCGCGCCCGCCCGCGACCGCGCGTGGGAGGCCGGCTGCGGCAGCGGCCAGGCCACCCAGGGACTGGCGTCGGTGTTCGCCGCGGTGCATGCGACCGACCCCAGCGCCGCGCAGATCGCACAGGCGCCGGCGCTGGACAACGTGCGCTTCGCGACCGAGCCCGGCGAGCGCTGCAGCCTGGCGGACGCCAGCGTCGACGCCGTCTGCGTCGCCCAGGCGCTGCACTGGTTCGATCGCCCGGCCTTCTTCGCCGAGGCCGCCCGCGTGCTGCGCCCCGGCGGCGTGGTGGTGGCCTGGGGCTACCAGGACATCGACGTCGGCGATGCGCTGCGCGAGGCGGTCGGCGCGTTCTCCGCGCGCATCCGCGACGCGTGGCCGGCGGAGCGCTTCCTGGTCGATCGCGCCTACGCGGATTTCGCGCCGAGCTTCGCGAAGCCGCCGTTCGTGCCGATCGACCCGCTGAACGACGCCCCGGCGCTGCCCGTGCGCGAGATCGCGGTCGATTGGCCGCTGGTGCGCCTGCTCGACTATTTCTCCAGCTATTCCGCGGTCAAGCGCTATCGCGAGGCGCACGGCGTCGATCCGGTCGCGCTGCACGGCTGGGCCATCGCCGCGGCCTGGGGCGATGCGCCGACCCGCCGCCTGCGCTGGCCGCTGTTCGCGCGCGCGGCGCGCCGCGCCGCCTGAGGCCTCGCCGGGCCCGTTGCGCGCCCGCTTTCGCGCCCGGTTTCGCACTTGTTCCGGCCGGTTCGCCGGCGATGTAGCAGGCGATGTTGCAGGCGATTGCGGCCCCGCGCGGCGGGGCGTTCCCCCTGCGGGACACCGCATTCCGCGGGCCCCGGCGGCGCCGGCTGCTAGAATCGCCGCATCTTCAGGGCGGGGTGGAAGTCCCCACCGGCGGTAGGCGCGGCGAGGTCCGCGCGAGCCCGCGAGCGCTCCCGGCCCCATCGGGAGGTCAGCAGACCCGGTCGAACGCCGGGGCCGACGGTCACAGTCCGGATGCAAGAAGACGACACGCAGCCGCGCCCGCGCGGCGACTGCGTCGTTCCGCCTTGGACCCACGCAACCCGAGGCGATCCATGTTCACAGGTTTGATCCAGGCGGTCGGCACGCTGTCGCACCGCGAATCCCGCAGCGGCGACGCGCGGCTGCGCATCGGCGTCGGCGGCCTGCCGTTCGGCGACGTCGCGCTCGGCGAAAGCATCGCGGTCAACGGCGTCTGCCTCACCGTGATCGAGTTCGATGCGTCCTCGTTCGCCGTCGACGCGTCCACCGAAACGCTGGCGCTGACCACCCTGGGCGGCCTCGCGATCGGCGCGCCGGTGAACCTCGAACGCGCGATGCTGCCCACCGACCGCCTCGGCGGGCACCTGGTCAGCGGCCACGTCGACGGCGTCGGCCGGGTCCTCGACGTGCAGCCGGACGCGCGCGCGCAGCGTTGGCGCTTCTCCGCGCCGGCGGCGCTGTCGAAGTACATCGCGACCAAGGGCTCGATCTGCGTCGACGGCGTCAGCCTGACCGTGAACGCGGTCGACGACGCCGGCTTCGAGGTCGCGCTGATCCCGCACACGGTCGCGCACACCGCGTTCGCCGAGACGCAGGTCGGCGATCCGGTGAACCTCGAAGTCGATCTGGTCGCGCGCTACGTCGAGCGCCTGCTGGCGGCGAGGGACGCGGCATGAGTTTCGCCACGATTCCCGAACTGCTGGACGAACTGCGCGCCGGCCGCATGGTGGTCATCGTCGACGACGAGGACCGCGAGAACGAAGGCGACCTGATCATGGCCGCCGAACTGGTGCGGCCGCAGGACATCAACTTCATGGTCACCCACGCGCGCGGGCTGGTGTGCCTGTCGCTGACCCGCGAGCGCTGCCGCCAGCTCGGCCTGCCGCCGATGGTGCGCGACAACACCTCGCCGCACCACACCAACTTCACGGTGAGCATCGAGGCCGCGGAAGGCGTGACCACCGGCATCAGCGCCTACGACCGCGCCCACACCGTGCGCACCGCGGTGCGCCCCGACGCCCGGCCGCACGACCTGTCGCAGCCGGGCCACATCTTCCCGCTGATGGCGCAGCCCGGCGGCGTGCTCACCCGCGCCGGCCACACCGAGGCGGCCAGCGACCTGTCGCTGCTGGCGGGCTTCGAGCCCGCCGGCGTGCTGGTCGAGATCCTCAACACCGACGGCACCATGGCGCGGCGGCCGGAGCTGGAGGTGTTCGCCCGCGAGCACGGGCTGAAGATGGGCTCGATCGAGGCGCTGATCCGCCATCGCCTCGCCACCGAGCACACGGTCGAGCGGGTGGACGTGCGCGAGATCGAGACCGAACACGGCCCGTTCCGCCTGCACACCTACCGCGACCGCATCGGCCACGGGCTGCATTTCGCGCTGCTGCGCGGCGACCCCGACGCGGCGACCCCGACCCTGGTCCGCGTCCACATGCAGAACCCGCTGGCCGACGCGCTGCACTGGCGCCGCCCCGACTTCGGTCCGGCGGTGGGCGACGTGCTGGCGCGGATCGCCGCCGAGGGTCAGGGCGCGCTGGTGCTGCTGGGCGAGCCGCAGGGCGCGGACGCGCTGCTGGCGCGGATCCGCGAGCAGCCGGAGCCGCCCGCGCGCGGCGGCGCGACCGCCGAATGGCGCCGCAACGGCGCCGGCAGCCAGATCCTCGCGGACCTCGGCCTCGGCCGGCTGCGGGTCCTGGGCACCCCGCGCAAGCAGATCGGCCTGGCCGGCTTCGGGCTCGAAGTCGTGGAGTACGTCGCGCTCTGAGCGGGGCCGGGCGGCGTCCGCTGCGGGCGCCGACCGCCGTCCGGCTACAATGGCCGGCCCCGAACGCGCGTCCGAGTCCCCGCATGCCCCATTTCGAAGGCGATCTGCGCGCCCCCGCCGGCGCCCGCTTCGCGATCCTCGCCAGCCGCTGGAACCCGCGCGTGACCGAGCAACTGGTCGCCGGCGCCCGGCAGGCGTTCGTCGCCAACGGCGTCGCCGAGGACGCGGTGGACGTGATCCGCGTGCCCGGCGCGTGGGAACTGCCGATCACCGCCGCGCGCCTCGCCGCCGCCGGCGGCCACGCCGGCATCGTCGCCCTCGGCTGCGTCGTCCGCGGCGACACCCGCCACTACGAACAGGTCGCCGACGGCTGCTCCGAGGCGCTGATGCGCGTCGCCCTCGACTTCGGCCTGCCGGTCGCCAACGGCGTGCTCGCCGTGGACCGCTACGAGGACGCCGAGGCCCGCGCCGGCGGCAGCCACGGCAACAAGGGCGAGGAAGCGGCGCTGGTCGCGATCGAGATGGCGAACCTGCTGGAGAAGCTGGCATGAGCAAGCATCATCGCCGTCAGGATGGCGTCGATTCCGCGTTCATGCGCGCGATTGGACATCCTGTCCGACGCGCGCTCGCCGCATCCGGCGCAAGTCCGGATGCGGCTCCGCGACCGTGCGGCGCACGGTCGCGTGCGAGCCGTCCCTGGCCCACCACGGAGGTTTCGCCATGAGCAAGCCGCATCATCGCCGTCAGGACGGTGTCGACCCGGTGCTGCGCACCCGCGCCCGCCGCCGCGCGCTGCAGGCCGTCTACGCCTGGCAGATCTCCGGCGCCAGCGCCCGCGACATCGTCACCCAGTTCGCCCACGAGCAAGCGCGCGAGATCGCCGATCTGGCGTACTTCGAGGACCTGGTCCACGGCGTCGAAACCCACCTCGACAGCCTCGACGCCGCGCTCGCGCCGCACCTCGACCGCGGCATCGACGAGGTCGATCCGATCGAACGCGCCGCGCTGCGCATCGCCGCCTACGAATTCGCCCGCCGCCAGGACGTGCCGTACCGCGTCGTCATCAACGAGGCGCTGGAGTCGGTCAAGCGCTTCGGCTCCGAGCACGGCCACACCTACGTCAACGGCGTGCTGGATCATCTCGCCGCCGAGCTGCGTGCGGTGGAGATGCGGTCGACGAAGGGCAAGTAAGCCGCGCGCGGCGCGCTGCGGGTTCGGCCGGCCTGGCCGGGCGCGTCCTGCCTTCCGGCCGCCGGCGCCGAACCGCGCGGCGCCGAGGTCCCCCTTGCCTCGGTAGAGCGGCCTTCAGGCCGCTGCTTTGCGGGTGACGACAGG